>Ga0105051_10007613_pt1 | contig 11230 bp, 17 predicted proteins | sample FRY02_FD_78383 | JGI IMG/M metagenome (GOLD analysis project Ga0105051, IMG submission 78383) | Freshwater microbial communities from Lake Fryxell liftoff mats and glacier meltwater in Antarctica - FRY-02 (megahit assembly) | ecosystem: Environmental > Aquatic > Freshwater > Ice > Glacier...
ATTGGGAGAGTGCTTATGATTTTAGAGAGAATTCTTCCTTTAATAAATATGAACATGGGATTAGTTTTTCATTCATAAAAAATGAGATTTATCAAACTTCATTGAATAAACCTTCTAGAGGTAATTCTGGACCAGTATTAATGGAGTAAGGGAACTTCCCGAACCTCGGAGGTTCGATATTAGAACCATCTAGTTTGGAGTTAGACTCCTCAACGAAAACTTCTCGAACCTCGGGGGTTCGGGATTCGCAAACTTCTCGAACCTCGGGGGTTCGGGATTAGCTTACAAGAACACTTTACAAGCACTTATTTAATCAAACCTCTCGAACCTCGGCGCAAACTTCTCGAACCTCGTCAAACCTCTCGAACCTCGGGGGTTCGGGACTAAATTACAAGAACACTTTACAAGCACTTATTTAAAGTTGTAGTATTATAATATGCCAAATAGATATGAACCGTTTATAACAGGCAATATTTACCATGTTTTTAATAAAACTATTGATCACAAACGAGTTTTTCAATCAGAAAAATATGTACAAGAATTTTATAATCGCCTTATTTACTATAGATCAACAGATGTTGCCAAAAGTTATTCGGATATTGTGAGGTTAAAGCAAGAAATTCAAGATCAAATTTTCTCTGAGATCTTAATTAAGAGTAGCTTTCAAGTTCGAGTTCTTTCTTATGTATTTATGCCAACTCATTATCATTTCTTACTAGAACAAATCAAGGATAATGGAATTGTTAATTTTATTTCTAAGGTTACAAATTCATTCACAAGGTATTTTAATTTAAAGAATCAAAGAAAAGGTCAGTTATTTTTAAATCCATTTAAAGCAGTATTAGTAAGAACAGATGAACAGTTAATCCATACCTCAAGGTATATCAACTTAAATCCATTTTCATCGGGGATAATTGATAATATAGATGATCTTAAAAATTATAAAATGTCGTCTTTTCCTTCTTTGATTGGAAAAAAGAAAGATACTCTAGTTAGCACAGATAAGATACTAGGTTATTTTGACAGTAAAGAAGAATATAAGGATTTTGTGGTTGATAGGGCAGAAGTACAGAGGCAATTGGAAGAGCTTAAGCATATTAATGAGTTTATACAGGACTAAATGGCTTTAAAAGGTGATTCCGAACCCCCGAGGTTCGGGATTGTTTTGTTGCTTGCAATAAATCAATCTATATATTAAACTTGTTCCAGTCAATTCTTACTTGTGTACCTTCTGGAAAGAAATTTCCTGCAGTAAGATAAAAAAGAAGGAAATTTAAAACTCATTTTTGTTTTACTTTTCCAAACCGAAGTAATAAGATTAGAAAGAATAATTATGTCAACATATAAAATACCTGATACAAAAACTATGCTCGAGGCTGGACTACATTTTGGTCACCAGAGCCGAAGATGGCACCCTTCAATGGATAAGTATATCTTTGCAAAAACAAGTAAGACTCATGTTGTTGATCTTGATAAAACGTACGAAGGTCTTGAAAAGGCATGTGAATTTTTATATACACTTGCAAGTCAAGGTAAGGTAATCGCGTTTGTAGGTACAAAAAAGCAAGCATCGGAAATTGTGCGAACAGAAGCTAAAAGAGCAGGTGCTATGTATGTAACAGAGCGATGGCTTGGGGGCACAATCTCAAACTTTAAGCAGATTAGAAAGAATATGGATAGACTTATTGATTTGGAGCTGGGTTTAAAAGATGGTCGTTTCAAGCATTACACTAAAAAAGAGAGGTTAGATTTAGAGCGTGAGGTTGCTAAATTAGAAAAAATGGTTGGGGGAATTAGAAATATGAAAAAAATCCCCGATGTGCTTGTAGCAATAGATGTTAGAAAAGAAAAAACTGCAATTAATGAATCTTTCAGAGTAGGTATTCCAATTGTTGGATTGGTAGATACAAATTCTGACCCTAAAAAAATAGCTTACGTAGTACCTGGAAACGATGATTCAATTAGATCAATAGCTTTAGTTACCAAATGTTTTGCCGATGCAGTTGAAGATGGCTACAAGAAATATGGAAAGGCAGTAGTTGATGATAGTGCTGGAGCTGTTGAAGATGTGAAAGCTAAAGAGATAAATATTAAAGATATATCTTCGGTTCAGACTTTTGAGGATGTTAGGGAGGAGCAAGAAGAGGTAGAAGAGTTTGATGAACAGGTTAAAAAAGCAGAGTCTAAAGAGCCTAAAGATGAGGAAAGCGAAGAAGACTTTTCTTCTTTAGAGTTAAGCACTCGTACAGTCAACGCTCTAACCAATGCGGGTTTAACGACACTAAACCAGGTAAAAAAGTTAACTGAAGAAAAATTAAAGGATATTAAAGGAATGGGAGCAAAGAGTGTAGAAGAAATTTTAGAGAAAATTAAATAAGTATAAAGTTAGAAAACAAATAAGATGGAGAATAAAGAATCAATACTTAAATTAAGAAACGAAACAGGAGCAGGTGTGATGGATGCAAAAAATGCATTAGAAGAGTTTTTAGGCGATTACACCAAGGCTAAAGAAAAGTTGTTAAAGCTAGGTTTAGCAAAAGCTGCTAAAAAGGCTGATCGAGAGGTAAAAGCAGGCTTGGTAGAAAGCTATATTCATACAGGTAGGGTAGGAGCATTGGTTAAGGTTTCTTGTGAGACTGATTTTGTTGCAAAAACAGATGAGTTTAAGATGTTGGCAAAAGAGGTAGCAATGCAAGTTTCTGCAATGGATCCTGAAAATATTGAGGAGTTATTAAAATCAGCATACATTAGAGATAGTAAAAAATCAATTGAAGATTTAGTTAAAGAAACAATTGCAAAGGTTGGCGAAAACATTCAGGTTACTGAGTTTGCAAGATTTGAGGTTTGACGCCCTAGTGCCGATCCGCCAACTAGCGGATGGCAGAGGAAAACATAAATAATTATTCTTCGAGGGAGTAATACGAGTCCAGAAAGTTTTATATACTTTTCATTTGAAGAAAAAAATGTCATCATTAGATAATGAAACTACAAGATATTAAAAATAAACTAAATCAGGCCAATCAATTTTTAACAGAAGAAATTGCAACAATTCGAACAGGACAAGCAACTCCACAATTAGTTGAAGGAATATTGGTAGATGTCTATGGTTCAAAGATGAAAATCATTGAGCTAGCAAGTATATCCGCTGATGCAGGTGTAATCTCAATCTCTCCTTGGGATAAAGCAAACATTGATCCAATTGCTAGAGCAGTTGAGGCAAGTAAGATGGGTTTTACTCCAAATACTGACTCTGATAGAGTTATAATTAACGTCCCACCATTAACACAGGAGCGAAGAGAAGAGTTTACAAAATTAGTTGGCGAAAAGGTAGAAGGAGCGAAAATTTCAATCCGAAATATTAGACAAGATTCAATGAAATCTTTAGATGAGATGGAAGAAAATGGAGTTATTTCAGAGGATGAGAAAAACACAGAAAAAGGGCAGATTGAAGATGAGGTAAGAAAGGCAAACGAACAGGTAGTACTAATTGGAGAAGAGAAAAAAACTCAGCTACTTAAAGTTTAGTATTTTACTAGTTTGATGTTATACTTTTTTTTATGCTTATCTCAATATTAATTTTCATTGCAATACTCTCAATTTTAGTTTTAATTCACGAGTTTGGGCATTTTTATACTGCCAAAAAGTTTGGTGTTTGGGTAGAGGAGTTTGGTTGGGGGATTCCACCACGAGCATGGGGTAAAAAGTTTGGTGATACACTTTATTCAATTAACTGGTTGCCATTTGGTGGTTTTGTAAAGCTTTACGGCGAGGATACTACGGAGCATACAGCACTAACCAATCCTAAAAGTTTTATGTCAAAGCCAGTCTGGGCAAGATCAGTAATTGTTCTTGCTGGTATATTTATGAACCTAGTTTTAGGGGTTACACTTTATTACATCTTACTTTCTACCAATAACTTTCAATCAGAGCCACTAATGATGCTTAAGGAATATAAGTTTAAGTTTGGAGATACCCAGTCAAGACAGGTTGTAACTAACTTGGCAAAAGATTTTCCGGCAGAAAAAGCGGGCGTAATACCAGGGGACCTAGTACTTAGATTTAAAGAGAGTAGTGCCCAAAACTGGGTAAATATTACCCAGAGTAGCCAGCTTATTAATATACTAAAAGATAAAGAGGGAATAAGTGTAGATGTAGATTTTAAGAATGTAACAACGGGTGAAACTAAGATTGTAACCTTAACTCCACAATTTGATGAAAAATTAGGGCGATCGTTAATTGGTGTTGGGCTTGGAGATTCTGTAATTCTTACCTATCAAAAGCCTAATCAAAAGTTGTTTGCTGGGTTTATGCACTCTTATAACGTAATAGATTACACCTTTTCAATATTTGGAGATCTTATACAATCATCAGTAAAGCAAAAGAGTTTTAAGCCATTAGGAAGTAGTGTTTCAGGTCCAGTTGGGATTTATTCTGTGGTAGACCAGATAGTTGAAACCAGCGGGGCAAAGGTTTTCAGGAATCTTGCAGATATTACAGCACTACTAAGCCTTTCACTTGCAATAATGAACATATTGCCACTCCCTGCCTTAGATGGAGGAAGATTTATCTTTTTTGCTTGGGAAGGTATAACTAAAAAGCCAGTAAGCCAGAAAATAGAGTCAACTATACATCAGGTTGGTTTTTTAATCTTAATCGGGCTACTAATTCTAATTACATTTAAAGATGTCTGGGGTTTGTTTTAACAGAGCTAATAACTACACCTCGGGGGTGTGCTTGAAGTAAAATTCTTTTTTTGAATTGTATTTTATTAGTATGTACGTTATAATGTACATATGAACGAGAAATTTATAACTGCAACTAAACTCCGAAAAAATCTTTTTGAAAATCTTGAACAGGTTAATGTTTCTAATGTAGCTAAAATTGTTACTAAGAACGGATTGCCTTATGCTACTTTATTATCTTACGATAAATATGAAGATATCCTTGAATTAATTGAATCTTATGTTGACGATAGTTTAGTCAAAAGGATTGAAGAGTCTGAAAAAGAGATAAGAGAAGGAGAATATGTTACTTGGAATGAGTATTTAAAAGAAGAAAGTAAGGTTCCTGAATTTGTATTAAGAGATAAGACTAAAGTTACATATGGAGCAAATGTACCTGATAATTCTAACAAACAGGGCAAGAAAGGATTTAAAAAAACTGCCAATAGGAATAAGAAGTAAGGTTGAATCAACTATTGCAAAACTTATAAATGATCCCCATATTGGAAAGAGGCTTAAGGGTAGGTATAGTGAATATAGGAGTATTAGAGTGGGTGTCTACAGGGTTATTTACAGAATTGGCATAGAGGCAATTGAAATATATGTGATTACTGTTGCTCACAGACAAGGTGTGTATAAAGATATATAATTAACCCGTGCAACCAAAAATAAAAGACTTACCTACAATTTTGCGACCCAGAGAAAGATTAGTTAGGTACGGCGTTTCTAAACTTTCAAACTCAGAACTACTCGCAATTTTACTTAGAACTGGAAAAAGTGGTAAAAATGCAGTTGAACTTGCAACAGAGATACTTCAGAAATTTAATTCAGATGGCATAGCAAATGCAACAATTGACGAGATTAAAAAGATAAAAGGTTTAGGTACTGCAAAGGCCTGTGAGATAGTTGCATGTTTTGAGCTTGGGAAAAGGCTATTAAAAGAGAAAAAATCTAATATTTACATTTTGCCTTCAGATGTTTTTAACGAATTAAAGGATATACGAAACCTAAAAAAAGAGCATCTGTATGTGTTTTATCTAAACTCACGAAACCAAGAAATAGAAAAAGAGTTAGTCTCGGTTGGAACAATTGATTCTACAACAGCACACCCTAGAGAGGTTTTTGAGAGTGCAATCAAACACTCTGCTTCTCAAATTATTGTTGCTCATAACCACCCAACTGGGGATTTTACGCCTTCTTCTGAGGATATTGCTTTAACAGAAAGGTTAGTAAGTGCAGGGCAGATTTTAGGAATAGAGCTAACAGATCATGTAATTGTTAGTTTTAAAGGTTTTTTTAGCTTTAGGCAGAGTGGTTTAATTTAGTTTTGTAGTACACTTATTTAATGCAACTTAGTTTTCTTGGTCAAAACTACCCTTTAAAAGTATTTAACACCACAATAAATTCGTATAAATTGGTGTTTAATTACTCTCAGTTTGTTTTAACTGCACCTGTAAAAGGCATTGTTAAAAGTAAACTTGAAAAGGTGTTGATTGATTGGTACAAAGCTAAGGCAAAGGTCGAAATTACAAACTTAGTAAATTTTTATATTGATAAACTGGGGGTTAATTACAATCGGATTGTTTTAAAAAACACAAAAACAAGGTGGGGGAGCTGTTCGAGTAAAGGAAATTTAAATTTTAACTATAACTTAATAAAGATGCCAAAAGACATATTAGATTACGTTGTAATACACGAAGTTTGCCATCTAAAACATTTAAATCACAGTAAAGAGTATTGGCAATTGGTAAAAACAATGTGCCCTGATTATAAAGAGAAAATTAAGTGGATTAAATTAAATGGGGGAGAGTACATTGTAAGCTAATGTTGTACAGCTTGACAACATTTAAAATGTTGTACATAATTAGTTAGTAATAATTTTATAAATAATCTTATGAAAAGTGTAAGCAGCTTTGAACTTAGAGATAATATGTCAAGTTATCTTGACCTTGTTGCAACTAAAAACCAAGAAATAGAGATTACAAAATACGGAAAACCTGTAGCTAGAGTTGTGCCATATAACCAAAAATATTCGAAAATGGAGTTAGCCAAAAAGTTTTATGGCTTTATGAGAACAGAGGAAAATAAAAATGAATCAGGGATTGAGTACACTGAAAAAAGCAGAAGAAATAAGCTTGAGCTTGAAAACTCTAGACAAATCAGAGAAAGGGATATTAATTATGAATAAGAAAGTTTTAGTTGATACTAGTATTATTATTGATTATTCGAGGGGAAATGGAGAGGTATTGCTCGAGTTAGTTGATTTAAGCCAACAAGGTAAAATTGATCTATTCACTAATAGTGTAGTTATAACAGAGTTTTTTAGTGGAATAGAGCTGAATAATCCAACGTTATACAAACAAGCATTTTTTCTTTTTGAGAGCTTATTTACCTGTATTGATATTGGGTATGAAGAGGCGTTACTTGCAGGAAAGTTAAGAAGAAAAAACAAAATCCCGTTAACAACCGACGCAATAATTGCATCTATATGTATTATTAATAATTTTGAGCTTATTACCTCAGATAAAAAACACTTTTCCAATATTCAAGACTTAAAACTGTACAAAATTGAAAGTTAAAAATGATTAACCTGACTATCATAAAACAAACAAACCTCTCTTTCCTACTTGCCGATGGTTTTTTTGACTCAACTGATCCAAGTTTTAATACAAAAATCTCAACTTACCTTGATTTAATTCAGATACATGGGTTTAAAGCAAGTCGAATTGCAATGGATATAGAGTTGCTAGATAAAGATTCTAAGAAAAAGTTTAAGGCAGATTTACTAGTTTACAATAATGCTTTAAGACCACAGTTGATTTTTCAGGTAAAAACGCCAAAAGATTATCAAGAGTATATATCACAAAGTTTTAAGACAGATTTATTTAACCTAGCCAAGTTATCAGTACACTCAGTTAAATATTTGGTTTTAGTTTATCGGAATGTTTCAGGATATATTGATCAGAAAGAGGTTGTTGTTATAGATTATTCAAGATATAAATCTTTTGAAAGCTGGAAACAGTCGGGGTTTGAGCACTTAGATTTTTTACCTGTTTTTGAATCGTAAACTCTATGTAAATTCTCTAACTTTTAGTAGTATATAAGTTGTATAAATTTAATAAAAAATAATGAATCAAGAAAATAAAACAGAAATTTCAGCTTCGAATAAAATAAATTACATAATTGGGGTACTAGTTTTAATAGGAGTTATTGGGGTTGCAGGATTTGTAATACTAACCAGCCAACCAACTAGTAACAATACAAGTACTGTTACAGATATGAAAGAGTCAATGATAAAAGAGAATGAATCTAATGTTGTAGATTTTAACGTATCTGGTGAAAATTTTAAGTTTACGCCTAATGCAATGACAGTAAAAAAAGGGGAAAAGGTTAAAATTACCTTTAAGAGTACAGCAGGGTTACATAATTTGGTAATAGATGAATACAATGTAAAAACAGTGCAGGTTAATACAGACGGAACTACAAGTGTAGAGTTTTTAGCAGATAAAGCAGGAAGTTTTGAATTTTACTGTTCAGTAGCAAATCACAAAGCACAGGGAATGGTAGGCACATTTATTGTGACTGAGTAGGTTAGTAGTTAAATACTAGATCCAAAATTTTAGATACTATATACTAACTCTATGCTACAATCTCAACTTTTTACAAAAACTAAAAAAGAATCTCCAAAAGACGAAGTAAGTAATAACGCTAAACTATTAATTAGAGGTGGATATATTAATAAAGAGATGTCAGGGGTTTATTCGTATTTACCACTTGGATTAATGGTTTTAAATAATGTAATAGATATTATTCGACAAGAGATGAACAAGATAGGTGGTCAAGAGGTTTTAATGGGAAGTTTACAAGACCCGTCAATCTGGCAAAAAACAGATAGATGGAGCGATGAAAAGGTAGATATTTGGTTTAAAAGCAGGTTAAATGCAGGTGGAGAGGTAGGCCTTGCAAATACACACGAAGAGCCAATGGTAATGATGATGAAAGACCATGTTAATTCGTATAAAGATTTGCCGATTTATACTTACCAATTTCAGAATAAATTTAGAAATGAACTGCGTGCAAAATCAGGCATAATGCGCACTCGTGAATTTATAATGAAAGATTTATATTCTTTTAGTACAAGTCAAGAACAGCTAGATGAATTTTACGAATCTGTAAAACAGGCTTATGTAAATATATTTAACAGATGTGGAATTGGAGAAAAAACGTATGTAACATTTGCAAGTGGTGGGATATTTAGCAAGTTTAGTCATGAATTTCAGACATTATGTGAGGCAGGCGAAGATACAATATACGTTTCTGAAGAAAAACACATGGCAATAAATCAAGAGGTATACAACGACCAAGTGTTAAAAGACTTAGGTCTTGAGAAAAAAGATTTAGTAGAGAAAAAATCAATCGAGGTAGGGAATATATTTAAACTAGGAACAAAATACGCAAATGCACTAGGGTTGACATATGCTGATCAGCAAGGGAAAAAACAAGATGTAGTAATGGGAAGTTACGGAATAGGACCAGGAAGATTAATGGGAACAATAGTAGAGTTAAATAGTGAAGAAAACAAGATAACCTGGCCAAAACAGATTGCACCATTTGATGTGCATATAATTGGGGTAAATTTAGAAGATGAAAAAGTAGCGATGAAAGCAAAAGAAGAATACGATAAGTTAACTGCAAGTGGTAAAAAAGTGTTATTTGATGATAGGGAAAACACTAGTGCAGGACAAAAATTTGCAGATGCAGACTTAATTGGAATCTCAGAGAGAATTATTATAGGTAAAAATAGTTTGTAGATGTTTACAGGACGTACCTGTAAATAAACAGGTACGTCCTGTGCCAAAATTATGAAAGACTGTTTATTTTGTAAGATTGCAAATAAAGAAGAACCAAGTCAGATAGCTTGGGAGGATAAAGGTTTTATAGTTGTAGAAAATAAGTATAAAACAGCCCCAATTCATTTACTTATAATCCCAAAAATTCATTATGATAAAAACAATACTTTATTAGGTAATGAATTTAATGTTTGGGAAAGTTTTTTTAAGGTACAAAAGCAGGTAGTCGAAGAGTTAAAAATATCTCCTAATTATCAACTTTTAATAAACGCTCCGGGTTATGCGCACTTTGACCACGAGCATATGCATATAATTGCAGGGCTTGAAAAACCGTTAGGTTAGTAAGTATAGTGTACCAAGTATGACAGAGTTCTGTTATTTAGAGACACTTCGTTTTTCGCATTATACGGATCATACTTTTATTCTTCGAGTGTAATCGAGAAGTTTTTCTTTAATAATTTTTCTCATCTGCTATAATTTCTACGAAACTTAGTAAAATACGTAAATTGTTTGTTAGGAGGTGTTTAACACTTTTTGTTTTGTTATGAATATAAAAATTGAGAGTGGCGAGTCTTTTGATCAGGCTTTAAAGCGATTTAGTAGAATGGTACAGCTATCAGGTCTAATTGACGAAGTTAAAGATAGAGAATTTTACAAAAAACCATCTCTAATCAAGAAAGAGAGAAAAAAAGAACGAGCTGCAAATATAAAACGATATAAAAGATACCAAAAGGCACAATAAACCAATGAAAATAGGACAAAGTATATCAGTTAACTTTATTGGAGATAAAGAGTCCCAAAAGTTGAATAAGCAGTTTAGAGGCAAAGATTATGCAACTGATGTTTTGTCGTTTAACTATGAGGGAAAAAGTGTAAAAGGCGAAGACACCCAATTATTGGGTGAGGTTTTTGTAAACTTAGAGCAAGCAGAAAAACAGGCTAAAGATTATAAAAATAATACAGAGCAAGAGGTTGCAGAGCTTGCAGGGCATGGAATATTACATGTTTTAGGAGTTCATCACGAGGGGGACAATCACTAAAATTATGAAACTAATTGTTGGACTTGGAAATTACGGAGAAAAATACACAAACACTAGGCATAATGTTGGTTTTATAATTTTAGAGCACCTTGCACAAACACATAATACCCAGTTTAAAGATGAGAAAAAGTTTAAAGGACAGGTTGCCGAGTTGGAGTTAAATGGTGAAAAAACTTTACTGTTAAAGCCACTTACTTTTATGAATCTTTCAGGAGAATCGGTTAGGTTAGTTACAGATTTTTATAAAATTAATACAAAAGATATAACAGTAATACATGATGATCTAGATTTTGAGGTAGGGGTTGTAAAAACACAATTTGCAAGATCATCAGCAGGGCATAACGGTGTGCAGTCGATAATTGATAATTTAGGCACAAATGAATTTAATAGGGTAAGAGTAGGGATTGGGAAGCCAGAGAATGAAGAAGAAAAAGAGAATTATGTTTTACGAAAATTATCAAAAGAAGAGTTAGAGAGTATTAAGTATTTAGTATCGGGTATCTAGTATTTAGTATAACTTGTCATTGCGAGGACTCACTTTAGGCGAGGGCGTGGCAATCTATAAAGTTGAGATCGCTTCATTTCATTCGCGATGACGGGGTGAAAAAATCAAAACGCG
>Ga0105051_10007618_pt1 | contig 11225 bp, 7 predicted proteins | sample FRY02_FD_78383 | JGI IMG/M metagenome (GOLD analysis project Ga0105051, IMG submission 78383) | Freshwater microbial communities from Lake Fryxell liftoff mats and glacier meltwater in Antarctica - FRY-02 (megahit assembly) | ecosystem: Environmental > Aquatic > Freshwater > Ice > Glacier...
ATTAAAAATTACACCCTTGAGATTATTTTCCATATTATCAGCTATCCCACTCTTTCTATCTGTTGGACTGAGTGGTTTCTCATTTAACGGCCAAAGATATATTCAGTCAGGACTTGGGCACGATAGTTTTTGGCATATTGCGCTCATAAACTCCCTGTTAAAATCAATTCCCCCAAATCACCCCTCATCATATACAGAAGTTTTGTATCGTTACCATTATTTTTATGACATACTTTTTGTTCCTTTGATTCGTCTGTTTCACTTTGATGTGTTCGCATTGTATTTTCAGGTCTTTCCATTTCTCTTAGCATTGCTACTTGGCATTTCTGCATCACTCCTAGCGGAGAGTATGATCAAAAAATATCAATACCTTTTGCCATTCTTTACATTCTTTGGTGGTAGTTTTGCGTATCTTTTACCAGTTTTTTTACCCACTCTGAAGTGGGGTGAGTCAAGCTTCTGGGTAAGTCAAACCTTTGCTACCATGATTAACCCGCAGGCTATTCTTACCTTTGGAATTTTGTATGTAGTAATACTTGTTTTGAGATTAGGAGCTCGTGGGAATAACAAGCAATATATTTTATACACAGCAACTTCGGCGTTTTTAATTGCAAGCTCACTGGGTTTCAAAAGCTACGCATTTGTAATACTCTCAATATTTTTTCTCACATTTATACTTTCTGTTTTTTTCAAGAAGAGAAAGTTTGGGCATCTTGTATCTCTATTTGGAATTTACTTGATTCTTATAATCCCATACCTACTCATAATAGTGGGTATGGGAGGAGCCTCCTCATTCATTTTTGCTCCTTTTTGGTTTTTGACAAGTATGATTGAGTCACGGGACAGAGTGTATTATCCGGTAATGAAGTTGCGGGAAGAGCACTACCTAGCTAACGGAAATATCTTGAGAGTAGCGGAAATAAAAATTAAACAACTCTTCATTTTCTTTTTTGGAAATTTGGGTACTAGAGCAATTATTCTAATTCCAATTTTTTATTGGAAAAAATTCAGACAAAATTATAGTAATCCAACAGTCATAGCTATTTTTGTTGCATTTATTTTTTCTACCACAATCCCACTGCTCTTTATTCAAAGAGGAATAGTCTGGAATAGTATTCAGTTCTGGTACTATGGGCTTATTCTTGCAAATATTCTTGTGACATTGGTTCTATCGAAGACGCTAGGTACAATTACCTCACAGAAACTGCGTCGCTTTTTAATACTATTTCTTCTGGTTGCTACTTTGCCCACTTTTTTAGTTACAATGTATCCAAAAATGAATAATTTTAATTCTTTCCCTCTTGTAGAGGAGGAGTGGTTGAAAACAAATATATCTTCGGATCAAAAGATTATGATATGTCCTTCAAATGATGTTTTTTTTGATACGTCATACATATCTATGTTTGGTTCTGGAGGTGTTTTATTAGCAGACCCAGTTCAACTTCAATTAACGTCAACCTCAGTTTCTTATATAGATGAAGTACTGAACTCAGCTTTTAGAACTACTCAGTTATACAAAATCAAGAAATTAGTGTCTGAGTATCATGTTACAAAAATTCTTTGCTCAGACACCAATAGTATGGCGTTAATAGACAGTATTTCGACTGGAAGTTTGCAGAAAGTGGGGCGTTTCTATGTCAAGAATATATAGATTTACTAGGTTTTTTTCGACTGAGCATGTGCAGATCATATTGCTATTGATATTAGCCGCGGTGTTTAGATTTTGGCAGTACGAGTATATTCCATTCCAATCAGATGGAGACGAATTGGCATACGTTTTTGCTGGTCAAAGTTTGCTGGAGACAGGTATCCCTACTTCTTGGACAAGTTTTGAGTATCCGGCTGAATTATCATTAGGTAAGGTGACATTGGGAGATAAGAATTATTTTGCAGATGGCGAATTTGCTTTCGTCAGTCCTTGGTTGGATCACCCACCACTTTTAGCAATTATTAGTGGATTTTGGGTAAGACTATTTGGATATGCTTTTCCAAGCATTCCTCCAAGTATGATACTCAGATTTCCTACCGTGCTACTCTCAATTGCAACTTTGTACTTAACATACAAAGTTGCCTCAAAAGAATTTGGCCATAGTGCCGGAATTCTATCTGTGGGCTTGCTTGCGACTAGTCCTTCGATCATTTTTGCTCAACGCATGCTGGTTGGTGAAAACTGGATCATCCCACTACTTTTGTTAGCAATAGTTTGTGTGCAACAGAAAAAAAATATTATTTTTCCAATTGTACTAGCTGTTTTAGCTGCACTCATAAAAGTAACAGGCCTACTTGTTATCCCTATAGTTTTTATTGCCTTGCTTCAAGAAAAGAAATATCGAAGAGCTATGCTATTTTCTCTCGCATCTATTTTTATCTTTGTACTTTTGTATGCCCTATATGGCTATCTCATTGATTGGAGTCAATTCACTGAGTTGCTAGCAATACAATCACACAGGCTTATTGGTTGGGGAAATTTTACTTTCCTGCTTTCTCATCCTGGTTTTCACACTATTTCAATTTTGGATGCAAGCTACTACCTAATTATTATACTTGGACTTTTTGGTATGACTTTAGATGCTGCTAGGGTGAAGAGCAATAGATTTATTACTATTTCAGCGGTGTTTGCACTGTTTCTAATTTGGACTACAAGTGCTGAGCAGGACATGCTCGGATGGTATAAATTACCCTTATTTATACTTTTAGCCATACTTGGTGGTAGGGGGTTGGGCGAGTTGTTGAAAAAGAAAAGTACTCTGTTGCTTTCTAGTCTTATGATTTTTATGATCGCAATAAGCAATCTGGCTCTAATCAAGTATCCAGAGCATCCCCTGCCAGAAGCGATTCAATTAAGAATGGTGTTGGGAATTGTCTCATGTATTTTTACAATTTTTTATTTATTTCAAGAGCAGATACATAAAAAGTACATGAGCTATTTTTTCATCATCTCGATAACTGCGTTGATAATTAGCACTGGATATGTGGTTGAAAACTATTACTCTAGCTTGTGTAAGGACAGACATTGTCCAGTGCCAACTAAAACAACTAGGGGTTGGGTCAAGTCTGTGACGTCGAAGATGTATGACAAATAAACGAAAAATTATAACAATATCATTAGTTTTTCTATTTGTATTATCTAGGCTTATTATTTGGCATTTTGGTCCAGTTTATTTTACGGAAATTATATACAGCTATATGCCATACGCACATTTATGGGCCAGTGGCGTTACCCCATATCTAGAGCAATGGTACGAATATCCACCAGCTACAATTCCCTTATTTTATATTCCACATCTGATCGATATGGCTACTCACGGATCTATCTTGCACCTAAACTACGAAGTTGCATATAGGTTACAAATGCTTGTTATTGATTCTTCGCTTTTTGCACTAATTATGACGGTGCTTATTAAGAGAAAATTGAATTCCGCACTTTTTGCAGCTCCACTTGTTTATTATATTTTGGCAACAACCAAAGCTCATGACTTTATTTATGACACTATGGACTTGAGTTTTGCAGCAGCCATGACACTTGGAGTGGCGGCTCCAGAATTGCTAAAAGGATCTAGAGCTATTTTTCTTTCTTGGTTTGGCTATGCACTTTCAGTTGCTCTGAAGCTGATGAATGGGCCACTAGGACTTGTTTATGCTATTCAGGAACGAAAAAATTGGAAACAACTTATTTTAGTTGGAGGAGCTGCGGGAATAGTAGTTTGGATAATTCCATTACTCATGTACAGGTCTTCTCTTTCGGTTATGTTGGTCTATCACCAAATTAGAGGTCTGCAAGCGGATAGTACCGGAGCAGTTATCGTTCGTGTTATGGATAAATTTACACATTCAGAAAAAGTTGTGGAGTTGTACAAAAATTATGAGATGACGGGAGTCTTATCTACAGAAATGTTGCATGTTCTAAAAATACTTTTTCCAGCTGCAATCATTATATTTATATTATACGCATCTTATATTGTGTATAAAGCTAAGAAGGGCAGGCAGCAGTACCTGCGAATTAGTTTTACGGTAGGATATCTTATTTTGATGATGTTGGTTGGAAAGGTACTATCTAGGCCTTTTATGCTATGGCTTATACCGTTGATTGCAATTCTTCCGTTTAATGATTGGAAAAAACAAATAAGATTCTTGCTGGTCTCATTACTTGCGATAAGTGCTCAGCTTACACTGGTGCCACACTTTATGATCGGAATATTTGATTCAGGCTTACTTGTTGGGGTTACGAGATCTTTATTATTTGTTGTGCTTTTCTATTGGTGGTGGCAGCAGCTACAAGAGAATATTTTAAGGTAGTTTTATTTCTTAAACGCCGAACCACCAGTAATTAGATAGATGCCCAAATCTCTGAGAATTGAAAGGCCATAAATACACGAGCGAACGAAGTTAATGGAAGATGCTTCGCTAAAATAGCGAACTGGTACTGCAACTTCACCGATGCGAGCTTTTTCTGCAATTGTGCCAAACAATACCTGAGAATCAAATACAAAATCATCTGAGTAACGATGAAACGGAAGCAATTTCAGCGTCCTGCTACTAAAGGCGCGAAATCCTGTGTGGTATTCAGATAGATTTTGTCCAAGAAGTAAATTTTCAACAAGCGTTAAAAATCTATTACCAAAATACTTATACGATGGCATGCCGCCAGCAAGCGCTTCATCTCGGGTGCGAATTCGTGAGCCTAGCATAACATCGAATCTGCCGTCAAGAATGGGCTGGACCATTTCTCTTGTAAGGCTACTGTCGTATTGATAATCAGGATGAATCATAACTACGACATCAGCTTTGTTTGATAGCGCTAGGGTGTAACATGTTTTTTGATTGCCACCATACCCCCTGTTCATCGGGTGTTCTATGACAGTTAGTCCTAGTTTTTTTGCTTCTGCAATTGTTTCATCTGAACTACCATCATCAACAAGGATGATTTCATCAACAACATCTTTGGGTATATCAAGAACAGTTTTGCGAAGTGTTTTTGCGGCATTGTAGGCGGGCATGACAGCAATAATTTTTTGTTTTATCATGTATTTTTTTTCTTGGGCAAAAACAGTACTACAATTATTATACCCAGAGCAGCTATGCTTAGGTACTCCGAAAATACAACAACCTTGGTCGGTTCATAACCCACGGTAATCTGGAATTCTCCAGCGGGCAGAGAAAAAGCTATGAGCCCGTCTGTGCTGGTGGTAAATTCTGTCAGTTCTCCATTTACTTTTGCAGTAATGCCAGGGAACACAAATTGATGCACGATTACATCTCCAGGTTCTGACAAAGTAATATTTTTTGTAAGGATATTATTAGAGATAGTTTCCGGTACTTCGTCTGCATTCAGCAGCTCTCTATTTGCAGTGATTGGTAAGTATTCGTGATAGGTATTGGTGGTAGTTTCTGCACCAACATATTCTTCGAGACCATACTGCGTATACATATTTACTTTTCGATGATTTCTACTTGTATAGAGCGCAATGATAATGAGTGAGACTCCAAAAAATATTTTTAGAAAGCTTGGTTTGAGGTTAGCAATAAGGAGACCAGCGAGAACTGATCCCGAAAAAACAGAGATCAGTAGTAATCGAAACGGAAAGTCTAGGGCAATCATTTTTACTGCTATCTTCCAGAATGGAAGAGAAATATCCAGCATAAAATAGATGCTCAGCAAAAAGAGTATGGCATACCCAAGTACAATTTTTGTATACCTTCTGGAAAGTATTTGTTTGACATATTTTATTTTTAAGTGAGTTGTAAATAGAAGCAATGAGCCAAAAAATGCAAGCCACTGTGCGATACCAATTTGTAGCGACATTTCTCCATCTTTGGCGTTAGAGACGATGGGCCCATATCCCCAATGTGAATAAATAAGTTGTTTTAGAGAGGGAAAGTATCGCTGAAAGTTATCGCTCAAGCCGCCTGCTTCTCCGCTAGCAGATATAATTGGCAAGTACTGAATAAGTGGTATGAGATAAAATGCTGCTATCGCAAGTCCAAGGACTGTAGCCCCTACAAATACTACTGATTTTAATATGGACTCTTTTTCTCTCACCAGTTGCACAAGAAGGAAAACCAAAACAAATGGGAACAGCATAGCAAGCGTCATTAGGTGGGTGAGCACACTTCCGGCTAATACAACTGCAAAAATGGAGATACCCCACCTATATGATTTCTCAAGAATCAGATGTACGGCAAGAAACAATAAAGGAATCAGAGCAAACAGATAGACAGTGCCAATAGCTGCTGCAACGTAGACAGACAAAAAATGGTATGGGGCCCAAACATACAGAACTGCAGAGACGAGACTTGCCCAAGGACGCTTTGTAAGTTTAAGCAGCAGTGAATACATGCTGAAACCAGATGCGATAAAGCCAAAAATAAACAGCATCCTCATAGCAGTAAAAATTGAAACGCCATTGAGTGTCAGCGGTAATCCGAGCATCCACGGTAGGTGGTACGAAAAAAAGAATAGCGGATAGCCATAGCCATGAGCAAGTGCTGCGACCCATCTGGGCGGAAATTGACCGGCTGAGACAACTGAGGAGTAATGATATAGGCGGGCTACTTGGTGCCAGATATCATGGGCAGAGAAAAGTTCGTTGTGAAAGAGAGCAAAGGCAGCAGCATAACTTGCGGCAAGTAGTGCTGTGATGGTTAGCGCTTGTTTTTTATATTTCACAAATTATTTTCTCTTCAGTGATTTCAGTATAACCTGTGTTAATAAGAAGCTAATGATTATCAGGGAGCTGAGAGAGGTGATATCGGCTAGCATCATCAATTTTGTTTTTGAGTACTTAACTTCAAATTCATGCGTTCCGCTTGGTACTATAAATGAAGCTGTACCGCTTACAATCTCAGATGGTTCCAGTCTCGTGCTTTTGCCATCGACTAGAGCCGTCCATCCCGGAAATAAATATTTATTAATTTGTATTCTCACTGGCTCTACGCTCTCACTTCTTCCTGAAATAAAGTTGGGAGATTCAGTATCTATTTTTAATAATGTGTCGCCAGCCTCGATAAATGGTCTGGGATTAGATGCGCAGTCAGCTACTGTTTTTGGTAGATACTCATCTTCCCAAGTAGTAGTTGCACAGACTCCTGTGTCTTCGGCGTGGTATTCGTAGAAAAATGAGTATTTTTCAGGTTCGAATGTTGGTGTCAAATATATAATACTGAAAAAAGCAATGACAAATAGCAAAACTCGCGCAAATGTACGACTGATGTGATTAAAAACAAGCCCAATCGTAAATGGTATTACAAAAGAAAGAAGTGAGAGCACCCTCCAGGAGAATTGGAGTATTTGTGTAATAGGAAGAGAAATTACCCACAAAAACATGGATGATTGAATGAGCAAAAAGATAAGAAAAAAACTTGATGATAGCCAAAAAATAAGTTCATTTTTTATAGCACTGGAAATAGACTTTTTATTTCTTATGAGTAGAAAAAACAATGATATGAATAATAAGTATGTGAAAATAGCAGAGTATTTTGTACCGGAAATAAATGGATATGTCGACTTAAATATATGATTAATAGGTTCTAGGGTACTAATTATTTTACCCGAATTTGGACTTGTAGTAAGAACTCTAATTATTGTTAAATATGAAACCATGGGGATAACATAGAATGCTGCTAGGCCAAAACCCAAAAGTACTGAAGTCCAGTACTTAATTTGTTTTAGATGAAAAATTACTCCATAACATACCAATAGCACGAGTAATTGTATTGCCACTAGATTGTGTGAAATTATTACTGAGAAAATTCCAATCGCCATGATGATAGATCCAGCGATCTTTGTTTTTTTTAGTAAAGAAATGCCAAGAAAAACCAGGGGAATAAATCCAATTGCCCAACTTTCTCCAACGCCACCTCGGACGTACATGTTGTAGCTTCGATATGGAAAAACTAAAAAAAGTGTTGTTGCCAAAACAGAAGCACTTAGATTCATTTTTTGTCGCGCCACTAAAAAGAAGAAGAGCGCTCCAAAGAAAACTGGCAAAACATAGACAAGCTTGGTAGCAATGATTGGATTGAGTCCAAGAAAAAAAATACTTACTGCACCTACGTAGTAGGGAAGTGGCGCATAAAACACAAAGAGAGGATAACCAAAGCCGTGTGCTAGTTCTCCTAGTAGACGTACTGGAAAGTTATCTAGCAATCTTGGTCTCGAAAGCTCTCTTGCCATTTGGTCGATTCTCACCGTTGTTACATCATCGATCGTTCGAAAAAACCCTGGAGCAAACAGGGCTTTTGATGTAAGAGTCATTAGTAGCAACAACGCTACTATGCTGAGAAGTTCACGAGTCAGGTGTTTCTTGGATATAAGATTATTCAGTAGTTTTGTCATTTTATATATCTAGGTGGTATGATTTAAAGGATACAACAAACCTGGTAGAAAGCTCAATAGCATGCTGATTAAAATTTCTTTGAAAAATCCGACTGTGCTAATGATTACATGCATTCTTTTATGGGTAGTTATTAAGTATTTACCAGTCTGGAGTACTACGACTGATCAGGCAATTTTTGGCGAAAAATATAGCAAGTCCCAGTATGTACTTGGTCCCAAAAGTACTGAGTGGATTAGTGATTCTGAGCTTTATGTATATGCAGGATATGCGTATATGTTGGGTCAAGATCCAACGACAATTAACTTCGAACATCCACCCTTGGGCAAGTATGTTACAGGAATTTCTCAATTGCTATTTGGCAATGCATATCTAATCAATCTTGGATTATTTATAATTTTATTGGTAATGACTCACTATTTGGCATCAATACTTATTTCAAATGAGAAAATAAAGGCACTAGTCATCCTTATATTTGCTATACAACCAATAATATTTTCACAGCTGCAGTTCGCACTACTAGATATGTCATTTACAATTAGTATTCTTGGAATATTTGTATGTCTGCATAGAAAATTTAGTAAAGCTTGGTTAAAATATTTGTCGCTTGGTATTTTATTAGGAATGGTAGCGGCAATCAAATATCCCATTCCATTTATTCTTATCCCAAGTCTAATTATTGGTGTTGTTGCATTTAGAGAAAAACAAATACAATTCTTACTATTTACGGGACTTGGAGCAGTTACGGTGTATTTGCTGTCATACACACTGTATTTTTATCATGATCACTCTCTGGTTGATTTTCTTTCATTCGAAAAATATCGATATGTATGGTGGACTGGTGACAGAACTATGCCAAAATTTCTTATATTCCAAAATTTATTTACGGGACACTATCCAGCTTGGTGGGACGGGGGCGCAGAGCAGATTACTAAGGAATGGAATATTATGCTTCCAGCGCTTTTCAGTATGTTTGTGTTTTCATTTATCTGGGTTAAGAGAAAATTTTGGAATGTACTGATTGCGAGCTTTGGATTTATAATGATTTTGGTTTATGGGTACGCATCGGCTGCAGCCCTGAGTTATTTAACCTTACTTATTCCATTTTGGCTCGTAACTGTTGGAGCCGTGGTAGAGGAAGCGCTATTAATCAAATCAAAGAGACAGCCTTAGTTATTAGCATATGATTATTGCAACAATGAAGCGATTTAGAAACAAAAAAATCATAATTGCTGTATACGCTTTTATTTTATTGATCTCAGTAGTGCTTCGTTTTTATAAATTAGGCTCTGTTCCGGAGTCTTTATACATAGATGAGGTGGCGATGCTTGCAGACGTGAAAGCTGTTCTAGCCACAGGAAATGACATGCATGGGAATCCATGGTATCAGCTCATTTATCCTTCATATGGTGACTTTAAATCTCCTGTGTATATCTGGCTTGCAACAATTTCCGGGTTCCTGTTTTCACCCTCTCAATTCTCATTACGACTTCCGAGCGCATTGGCGGGAGTGGGAACTATTGTTCTAGCTGGCTTGATTTCTAAAAAACTTGCGAACTTATTGTTTACAGGTAAAGACAAGCGGTATCATAGAAATATTTGGCCTTTAGCTTCTATGTTTGTGATGGCTGTTTCTCCATGGAGTGTGCTTTTTTCGAGAACTGGGTTTGAAGGGCATGTTGCACAGTTTTTTGTATGGCTTTCAATGTATCTAATTTTAATTTCGAGACGACGTTGGCTGCTTTTCTTTCTTGGTCTATTTTTTGGAATTGTCGCAGTTTATACGTACTACTCTGTTCGCTTTGTATGGCCGATGCTTTTCTTTTTCATGCTAATGATTCGTGACTGCAGCACTCTGTCAAAACTTTCTAAGCCATTAATAATTAAGAGTGTTGCTCAGATGTTAATGGGAATTGCTCTTGTGTTTGTCGCACTACTTCCGCTGCGGCATTCTCAATATTTTGAGACTAGTGAGCAGTTGCGATTGAGTACAAGATCATTGATTGACTTCAACAATCATAAGAAAGTTGTTATTCAAGCCAATGCCTTGATAGAGGAAGGTGGGGGAATAATTTTTGACAGAGTAATATTTCACAGGAATATCATTTGGTTCAAAGAACTTGCCCTCAATTATTCGGACAACCTATCTTTCGACTTTCTTTTTTTGAGCGGAGACAGCAACTTACGACATGGAACAGGAAACCATGGTGTGTTTTTATTAGGATTTTTACCTTTTTTTCTGTTTGGATCTTTGCGTTTGCTCAGAGATAAGCCGGCGCTTACCGTAGCTCTATTTTTTATTATATTGGCAACTTTACTTCCAGCATCTATCCCAGAAACAACACCACATGCATTGAGGTCACTCAACGCTTTAGTTCCCTTTTCAATAGTCATTGGATTTGGCTTGAGTTACTTTTTAACTTATTTGTTGCATAGGTCAGGATTAACCAAGAATAAAAGAGCTTTTCTACTAGAAACTACTATATTATTGATTTTCTTTTCTATTTTCGAGTTTACGTACTACTACTTTCAGATTTATCCTAAAACTAGTAGGCAGGCATGGTTCTTATGTGAAAAAAAGATTATTGAGCAAGTTAATCTGATAAATTCAGATGGAAGAAACATATATCTTGAGAATGCTCCAGAAAGATTGTATCTTTGGTATCTTGCCTACTATGAGGCTGACGTTAATAAGTTGCTGGAATCTGCCTCAAGCCGAGATAATTTTGAATTCATTGTTTTGGGAGAAGTGTATTTTAACGCAAAAATATTAGAAAAGACTGTGATTAGAAATACTACAGATATCTATACTGTTTCGCAAAGCGAATGCTCATTATCTAAAAGCATGGTCAAGAATTAATTGTATTCAAAATTCAATAAAACTTCTTTTTG
>Ga0105051_10007623_pt1 | contig 11220 bp, 9 predicted proteins | sample FRY02_FD_78383 | JGI IMG/M metagenome (GOLD analysis project Ga0105051, IMG submission 78383) | Freshwater microbial communities from Lake Fryxell liftoff mats and glacier meltwater in Antarctica - FRY-02 (megahit assembly) | ecosystem: Environmental > Aquatic > Freshwater > Ice > Glacier...
GCCCGGCTTCATGCGAGCGAAGCGCAGCGCATTAAACAGGTGATGGGTGCTGGCATTGCCCGGCAAGCAGATCACCACCCAATCGCTGGTTTCCAGCAACGTGTCCAGGTCCGCGTAATGCGCGGGGCAATCAGTGGCATCGGCCAGCGGCCGGCGCTGGTGGTAGAGCATGGACATGCCGAATGCGGCGGCGCGGGTTGCGACTTCGCGGCCGATTTCGCCCATGCCGACGATGCCCAGCGTTGTACCATGCAGCAGGCTGATGCCGGGCACGCGTGCCCAATTCGAATTGGCGGTATGCGCACGGTCGTAAGTGCGCGGCGCAAAACCTGCGTCTTGCAGCGCAGCCATGCTGATGCGGTTGGTCACCCGGTGCAGGCGCCGCGACAGGCCGAGCATCAGCGCGAATGTATGTTCGGCGCAGGCGATGTTGGCGCGGCGGCGGATAGTCATCACGGCGACGTTGCGGGCGGCGCAGGCGGCAGTGTCGATGTTGCCGGCAAGGGCACCGTATTTCTGCACCGCCCTGAGTTTCGGTGCGGCAGCGAGTTCTGCGGCTCCGAAGGGCAGTGATTCCACGACTGCAAAATCAGCGCTGTCCAGCGCGCCGTGCAATGTTTCAGTGCTGTCGACTATCGGCACGTCGGCTGGATAAAGTTTGGGCAGTCTGCGCCGCAACTGCTGCAGCCAGTCGTCGAAATCCGGCAGGTCATGGGCAAAAAAATCGGCAAATGCACGGATCCGTTCTGTCGACGTTTCGGGATCAAGTATGACGCCGATGAGGCGCAGGAAGGGGTCGTCTTCAATGACCAGTCGGATGCGGGCCATGGTCAGGACTGCGCTGCGGTTTCGGGTTCGATGCGCAATGCGCGGGCAACCCGGGTATGCATGTTGTAGGCGCCGGCGAGTACGCTGATTTCAACCACTGCCTGATGATCAAAGTGCTGCTGCAGTTCAGTATGCAGCGCATCGGGCACTTCGATGTCCCGGGTCATCGCATCAGTCCAGGCCAGTGCGGCGCGTTGTGCCGGGGTGAACAAGCTGCTGTTCTGCCAGTCAGCCAAGGCGGCGATCTGTTCTTTGGTCAGACCGGCTTTCAGGGCATGTGAGGCGCCGTGGATACGTGCCTGGTATTCCGCACCATTGAGCAGTGATACGCGGAGGATGATCATTTCGCGCAGCGCGGCATCCAGTGATGTTTTGTAACGTATGGTGCTGTTGAAATCCAGCCAGCCGGCGGCGACGGTCGGACTGTTCAGCAGCACACGATAGAGATTAATGAGTTTGCCGCGTTCGGTTTTGACACGATTGATGAATGGGGCGAGATCGGTGCGTTCTTCACCGATCAGGGGTACACGAGCCATGCATTACCTGCTTTTCTGATTGGCCGCGAACATCGCGGTCGGACCGGGAACACGTCCTGGGCGGACGCACGAATAACAATATTATGTAACCTGTTGATTTTATTATATATTATCTCTCTACTTGGATGCCTGCCGATTTGACGAGTTTGCCCCACTTCTCGATGTCGGCACGGATGAAGCGCGTGAACTCTTCGGTGGACATGGTCAGCGGGTCGGCGCCAACGGCGACCAGCTTTTCATGTACTGCGGGTGTTTGCACGGTCTTGACGATGGCGTCGTGCAGCTTGGCAATGATGTCACGTGGCGTTTTGGCTGGAGCCAGCAGGCCGTAGTAGTTGGTCATCTCGACGTTGGGATATCCCGATTCCTTCGCGGTAGGCACATCGGGAAAATACTGCGAGCGATTGCCACTGGCCACGGCCAGCGCACGTACCCTGCCGTTTTTGACGTACGGCGAGATCACCGGCAAATCCACGAACATGCCGGTGATCTGCCCGGCAATGACATCACTGACGGCGGGCGCAGCGCCCTTGTATGGCACGTGCGTAATTTTGATCTGGGCGTCTTTCATCAGCATTTCCAGACCAAGGTGCAGCGTGCCGCCGATTCCGGCGGAGCCGAAGGCAATCTGGTTCGGGCGGGCCTTGGCCAGTGCCACGAATTCCTTCAGGGTTTTTGCCGGCAGCGAGGGATGCAGCACGATCAGGCTTGCCGTCGTCATGACCGGGGTCAGTGGGTGCAGATCACGCAGCGTGTCGTAAGGCGGCTTGGCATAAGTCACCATGTTGATCGCGGCAACGCTGGCCGTGGCCATCAACATCGTATAACCGTCGGCAGCCGAGCGGATGACATTCTCCGCACCGATGCTGCCGTTGGCGCCGGCCCGGTTGTCGACGATGATGGTCTGGCCCAGCAGTTCGGTGAGGCGCGGTGCAATATTGCGGGTGGTGATGTCCGCGGGACCGCCGGCTGAAAACGGCACGACGATGCGTATGGGTTTGACCGGAAAGTTCTGCGCGGAAATAGTCTGTGCAGTGCAGGCGAGCAGGACGGCAACAATGGCAGCGAGACGCATGGCGTAGTACTCCTCCGGTTGATGTTGTTGTGTGGCTTATTCTACCGTTCCATAACCGCCGCCGCCCGGGGTTTCAATGATGAACACGTCACCGGCGTTCATTTCCACACTGGCACAGGCATCCAGTTCAGTGATCTGCTTATCGGCACGTTCCACGGCATTGCGGCCCACCGCGCCGGGTAGTCCGCCGGCCATACCGAAAGGCGCCACGCGACGGTGGCCGGAAAGTATGGCGGCTGTCATGGGTTCAAGAAATCGCACGCGACGCACTGCGCCGTCGCCGCCGCGCCAGCGTCCGCCGCCGCCGCTGCCCTGGCGGATGGCAAAGCTGTCGATGCGCACCGGATAACGCCATTCCAGCACTTCGGGATCGGTGAGTCGGGAATTGGTCATGTGGGTCTGTACGCAGGACGTGCCTTCAAATCCCTGCACCTGATCGTTGTCGCCGCTCAATATGCCGGCACCGGAACCGCCGGCTATGGTTTCGTAATATTGGTGATGTGCATTGCCGAAGGTGAAATTGTTCATCGTGCCTTGAGACGCGCTCATCACGCCCAGCGCGCCGTAGAGCGCGTCGGTGACACATTGCGAAGTCTCGACATTGCCGGCGACCACTGCTGCCGGGTGGCTCGGATTGAGCAGGCAGCCCTGCGGCACGATAACCGTCAACGGTCGCAAACAGCCCGCGTTCAGCGGAATGTCATCGTCGACCAGTGAACGGAACACGTAAAGCACTGCGGCCATGGTGACCGCCAGCGGGGCATTGAAGTTGTCGTGGCCCTGGGCGGACGTGCCGCTGAAATTAATGACGACATTGCGTGCCGCAGTATCGACGCGGATGGCGACGCGGATTACCGCGCCGTGATCCATCTCATAGCTGAATTCACCGTCGCGCAAATTGCCGATGACCCGGCGCACCGCAGCTTCGGCGTTGTCCTGGACATGCGCCATGTAGGCGCGCACCACAGCCAGGCCGAAATGCCCGACCATGCGTTCCAGCTCGACGGTACCTTTGTGGTTGGCGGCGACCATGGCGCGCAAGTCGGCGATGTTCTGGTCGATGTTGCGTGCGGGATGGCGACCGGCGGCAAACAGGGCGCGGGTTTCGGTTTCGCGCAGGCGTCCTCCCTGGACCAGCAGGAAATTTGATATCAGCACGCCTTCATCATCTATGTGCCGGCTGTCGGGCGGCATCGAACCCGGCGTGATGCCGCCGACATCGGCGTGGTGCCCGCGCGAGCCGGTATAGAACAGGATGTGCTGGTGCTGCGCATCGAACACCGGAGTAATGACGGTGATGTCAGGCAGGTGGGTGCCGCCGGCATAGGGGTCGTTGAGCATCCAGGCATCACCCGGCGTCATGCGGTCGCGGTTGGCGTTGATGATTGCCTTCACACTCTCGCCCATGGAACCCAGGTGTACGGGCATGTGCGGTGCGTTGGCGATCAGGTTGCCATCGGCATCGAACAGAGCGCAGGAAAAATCCAGGCGCTCCTTGATGTTGACGGAGTACGCGGTATTGGCGAGGGTTGCGCCCATCTGTTCGGCGATCGACATATAGAGATTGTTGAAAACCTCCAGTCGGACCGGATCAACGGCCGTGCCGGCGCGTTCACTGCGGCGTGCGACGCTGCGTGTCAGCAGCAGTTGCGATTGTGCTGCAACATCCGCCTGCCACTCCGACTCGATGACCGTGGTAGCGCTGGCGTCGGTGATGATTGCAGGCCCGCGCAGGCGTTGTCCGGGCGTGAGTGTGCTGCGGTCATAAACGGGGACCTGTTGCCAGCGACCGTCGCTGTACATTTGTACTTGTGTGAGTGCGGTGGCGGCATGAGTGTTCGCGGCGACAGTTGTCTCCGGAGTTGCGTATCCGGCATTGCCTATGGCCTCGACAGATACCGCTTCCACAATCAGCGCGTGTTCCGGCATCAGAAAACTGTAGCGCTGCAGATAACTCTGTTCAAACGCAGTTTGCATGGCAGCGACCGCGCCGTAGTCGACGGTCAGCGCGGAATCGGTGCCCTCGTATTTCAGGTGCACGCGCGATTTCAGCGTAATGGCTGTGGCCGGCACATCCTGGGCTGCGACTGCGTTGCGCGCGGTTGTGCCCAGCGCCGTGATGAGAGTGTCCAGCCGTTGCTGCAGCGCGTTGTCCAGTCGCGCTTCGACCGCCTGTTCGTGCATGGCCGTGATGTCGGCCAGACCCATGCCGTAAGCCGAGAGCACTCCGGCCAGAGGATGTATAAAAATGCGGTGCATGCCCAGCGCATCGGCGACCTGGCAGGCATGCTGGCCGGCCGCACCGCCGAAACAGACCAGCGTATAAGCACTGACGTCATGACCGCGCTGCACGGATATTTTCTTGATTGCGCTGGCCATGTTTTCGACTGCGATGTGCAGGTAACCTTCTGCAACTGCAGCCTCTGATTGTAAGTCGTTGTTTTTATGTGATATTTCATTGGTGAGTGCAGCAAAGTGTGCACGGGTTGCCGCCACGTCCAGCGGCTGCCGGCCATCACTACCAAATACCTTCGGGAAAAACGCCGGCTGGATTCTGCCGAGCAGCAGATTGCAGTCGGTAATGGTCAGTGGGCCATCCTTGCCGTAACAAGCGGGCCCCGGGTTGGCGCCAGCTGAATCCGGGCCCACGCGCATGCGTGCGCCGTCAAAATGCAGTATCGAGCCGCCGCCTGCGGCGACAGTGTGTATGGCCAGCATCGGGGCGCGCACGCGCACGCCGGCGACCTGGGCATCGAAGGTGCGTTCCAGATCGGCCGGGTCGGTACCTGCAAAATGCGCGACGTCAGTGGAAGTGCCGCCCATGTCGAAACCGATGATGCGATTGCAGCCGGCCTGCATGGCGGTGCGCACTGCGCCGACAATGCCGCCGGCCGGACCTGAAAGTATGCTGTCCTTGCCCTGAAAACGTCCGGCATCGGTCAGGCCGCCGCTGGATTGCATGAACAGCAGCCGGGTGTGCGGCAGCTCGTCGCGCACCTGGTCGACGTAGCGGCGCAACACCGGTGTCAGGTAGGCGTCGACCACGGTGGTGTCGCCGCGCGCCACCAGTTTCATCAGTGGGCTGATTTCATGTGATACCGAAATCTGGCTGAAGCCACAGTCGCGGGCCAGGGCGGCTGCGGTTTTTTCATGCTGCGGATAACGGTAACCGTGCATGAAAACTATGGCGACCGTGTTGTAGCCTTGTGCGCGGGCGTGACGTAGATCGCGCTGCAGTGTTGCGCGCTCCAGGGCGCGGACGATTTCACCATGGGCGCCGATACGCTCATCCACTTCATAAACCGCGGCCTGCAACTGTTCGGGGAGCACGATATGCCGGTCAAAAATGCGCGGGCGGTTTTGCCAGCCGATGCGCAGGGCATCGCCGAAGCCGCGGGTGATGAACAGCGCGGTGCGTTCCCCTCGGCGCTCCAGCAGCGCATTGGTGGCGACAGTGGTGCCCATGCGTACGGCGGCGATGCGATCGGCGGGTATGGGTGCGTCTTGTGCCACGCCCAGCACATCGCGGATGCCGGCGAGTGCAGCGTCGGGGTAACGCGCCGGATCTTCCGACAGCAGTTTGCGCGTCACCATGCTGCCGTCCGGGCTGCGGGCGACGATGTCGGTGAAGGTGCCGCCGCGGTCGATCCAGAACTGCCAGCGTGATTCCAGGGGTAGTGGCATAGTGCAGGGCGCGATCGCGCCAGTCATGTCAGTGAATAACGCTGCCATGTTAGCGCATCAGAAGGTTGACGCTTGCCAGGTGCCGCGGTCTAATCACGCCTTCCTTGCGTCAGCGTGGCACATTTGCAGAGGACAGCGGTTCATGGCGGAAACGATCGTCAGGAAGATCGGCAAGTACGAAATAGTCCGGAAACTGGGTGAAGGCGCAACGAGCACGGTGTATCTCGCCCGCGATGCGTTCAATTCGCGCGAAGTAGCGATCAAGCTGGTATCGCAGGACGCGTTGAAGGATGACAATCGCGGCAAGCTGATGCACAACCTGTTTCTGACAGAAGCATCGCTGGCCGGCAAGCTTAATCACCCGCATATTGTCCAGATTTTTGATGCCGTTGCCGACGAAGACAATGCCTACATTGTCATGGAATACGTCTCCGGCGGCACGCTGCAGCGTTTTACCCGCACCGACAATCTGCTGGCGCTGGGCGACGTTATTGAAGTCATATACAAATGCGCGCGTGCACTCGACTTTGCTTCGCAGCTCGGCGTGATCCATCGCGACATCAAGCCCGCCAATATTCTGGTCAAGGACAATACCGACATCAAGGTCACTGATTTCGGGTCGGCGGCACTGGGATTGACCACGCGGACCATGGTCGACGGCATCGGCACCCCGGCGTATATGTCGCCCGAGCAGCATCTGAACCAGCCGGCCAATCTGCAGACCGACATCTATGCGCTGGGCGTGGTGATGTTCCAGATGCTCACCGGCAAACTGCCGTTTGTCGCCGAAAACATCGCCGGGCTGTCGTATCAGATACTTAATGCTGATCCGCCGCTGGCCTCGGAGTTACGCCAGGACGTGCCGACCGAGATCGATCTGGTCGTGCGCCGGGCGATGGCACGTGATCAGGCGGTGCGTTACATGACCTGGGAACAGTTTGCCAAGGATCTGGTGGCCATTGCCGAAGGCGCGCCGCTGCCCAAGCACGGCGTGCTCGATACCGAAAAGTTCAACGTCTTGCGCACGCTGTCGTTCTTCAAGTCATTCGGTGATGTTGAATTGTGGGAGGTGCTGCGCTTTTCCGAGTGGATTGATGTTGCCAAGGACGAGGTCATCCTGAAAGAAGGCGACCCTGGAGATTATTTCGGCATATTGGTGTCGGGTGAAGCACGGGTGTTGCGCAAGCGCCGTTTGCTGAGTCTGCTCACCGCCGGCGAATGCGTGGGCGAAATGGCTTATCTGGGCGAGGAGGGTAATCTGCGCTCGGCCAACGTGGTGGCGGCAACGAACGTACGCATGATCAAAATCAGTGTCAAGGCGCTGGAACACGCGACCGAAATCTGCCGCCTCAAATTTGACCGCGCATTCCTGCGCATCCTGGTCGAACGCCTGGCTGCGGCGAACTCCAAGCTTTCGGGGATCTAGCGCCGGCGCAACTCAGGGGCCGGAGTCCGATTCGTGCGAATCGGACAGAATATCGACCAGCACGTTATACCCGGTGACGACGCCCTTTGGACTGAAGCGCACTACAAATTGCCCCAGATTCGGCGACATGTCGACGCGCCATTCCCAGGCAATTTCTTCACGAAACTGGGTGATTTTTCTCGGCGCGCCCAGCAGTTCCTGCACCTGAGTCTCCGTGCTGACACCGGGCACCACGCGCTGCAACTGCTCTATTGTCAGCAATTGCGTCGAACTCCGGACCATGCGTCCGCGGTCTATGCCGAACAGCCAGGTCTCGGTGCCCTCTGGGCCGTAGGCATATTCCCAATATTCCCCGCCCTGGGGATTGGCGCGGGTATCGGTGGGTTTGCCCAGACGCTGCATCAATTCGCTGGCCGTCGTGACATTGGGTTTTATTGATGCGGGCATGGCGCAGCCCGCCAGTACGCCGAGGATCAACAACATTCCGGTCGTGCGTGAAATCAGGCTCATGATGTCGCCTCCTGTAGACGAAAGGCCAACGGTCGCAACGAGTTAGCCGGATCGGGCCTCCCGATTGTGCCGACTACGCTTGCGTAAACACCAGTCCGCTCAGCTTATTCCGGCCCGGACAACGAAAGTCCGGTTCGTTTGCGGACTATCGATTACAGCGGGTAGCGGCGCTTTAATTCAGCAACTTGCGTCGCATTCAATGGACGGATTTTTTCGCCACGCAGCAGCAAGTGCAGTCTGGCTGTCGCCTCCAGTTCCTCAATGGCGTCGGCTGCTGCAGCCAGGGTGCTGCCGGCGACCACGGGCCCGTGATTGGCGAGCAGCAAGGCATGATGGCGCGAGGCGAGCTTTCGAACGGCGCCGGCCAGTGCCATGTCACCCGGCGCGTAATAGGGCACCATCGGCAACGAACCGATGCGCATCACGTAATACGCAGTGAGCGGGGGCAGCGCATCCTCCGGATTGGTGTCGGCCAGTACCGAAACCGCAACCGAATGTGTGGCTTGCAGATGAATCACCGCGCCGTTCTGCGGGCGTTCCTCATACATGGCCAGATGCAGAAAATTTTCCTTGGATGGCGGATCGCCAGCGAGGAGTTTGCCGTTCCAGTCGAGTTTGGCGATGCGCGCCGGATCGAGCTGACCCAGATTCGAACCGGTGGGCGTCAACAGCCAGCCGTCGCTGCAGCGTGCGCTGATGTTGCCGGTGCTGCCATGGGTCAGGTCGCGTTCGTACATCGAACGGCCCAATGCGGAAATATTTTCCCGGAGCTGGTTTTCGGTCATTGCGGACGCCTCATTGCAGACACTTTAATGCTTTTTCAAAGAAGTCGACACTGCCAAAGTTGCCCGATTTCAGTGCCAGTGCCAAGGGCTGTGGGGCAATGCTGCAAGTCCAGGGCACTCCCGGATCTATCGTCGGACCGATGCGCAGTGCCTGTATGTCCAACCGCTTGACGACTGCGCCCGCGGTTTCGCCACCGGCGATGACAAACTTGCGTGTACCGTTTTGCGCCAGTCCGGCTGCAATCTCCGCGAGCGTATGTTCTATGCGCTCGCCGGCCTGTGCGGCACCTGATTGCGCCTGTACAGCACGGACTTCATCCGGCGTGCTGCTTGCATAAACCAGCAGTGCATCCTGCAACTTGTGGCCGCGGGCCCAGTCCAGTGCCTCGCCGATGATGTCGGCGCCGGCAAGCAGGCGCTGCACATCGATACGAAATCCCGGGTGGCTAGTCAGCCAGTGCGCGACCTGATCACGGGTTGCAGCGGAGCAACTGCCGGCAATGATGGCGGCAGAGCCGTCGATGGCGGGCAGTGTTGCTGCGGAACGGTTGTCCCCCAACAGTCCACTGCGGCGGAAATTGTCCGGCAGGCCGGTGGCGACGCCGGAACCTCCGGTAATCAGGCGCAGCGGTGCGCAGGCCTGGCCGATGGTGCGCAGATCGGCCGTGGTGATCGCGTCGACGATGGCGATGTTGGTGCCGCTGGCTGCAGCAGTGGTGCAAGCTTTTTCCAGCGCTGCCGCTCCGGCCATGACGGCATGATGATCGATCAGTCCCACGCGCTGCTGCGTTTGCTGCTGCAGCACACGCACCAGGTTGGCGTCGGTCATGGGGGTCAGCGGGTGATCCTTCATGCTGGATTCCGACAGCAGTTGTTTGCCCACGAACAAATGGCCGAAATAAACCGTGCGCTGATTTTCGGGGTAGGCCGGGCAGGCGATCGTGAACGACACGTCCAAGGCTGACATCAGCGCTTCCGTGACGGGGCCGATATTGCCCGCCGGGGTGGAATCAAATGTGGAGCAATACTTGAAAAAAAATTGCCGGCAACCCTGCGCTTGCAGCCAGCGCAATGCCGCCAGTGATTCGGCGACAGCCTGTTCGGGAGACGTAGTGCGCGATTTCAGTGCAATGACGACTGCGTCCGCGTCAGCTATCGTCGCGGTGGGTATGCCTATGGTCTGCACCGTGCGCATGCCGCCCGCGGCCAGCGTGCTGGCGAGGTCTGTGCCGCCGGTGAAATCATCCGCGATGCAGCCGAGCAACATGTTCAGATCCGTGGCTGGGAAGGGCTGGTGGCGCCCCAGAGACGAATCGAACGTCCGACCTGCCCCTTAGGAGGGGGCTGCTCTATCCACTGAGCTACTGGGGCACGCGGCGGATTATAACGCGGGCGAGTCAGACGTTCGATTTGTCCCTGTGGTGCAGGTCATTGATCCGATACAGTTTTGCACTGGGTTTCTGCTTAGCTTTGATTGGACTGGCCGCCTGGCCGTGTGATAAGTGCAGCGAAAATCACCACGGCGGCCACCAATAGTATGGCCATGACTCCAAGCTGCCAGAAAGCGCCGCAATCGCCGAATGACAATTTTCCGGTGGTGCAGTCCATGACAAAATTCAACACGATATTTTTGTTATCCATGGCTCTTTGTGGTGATCGTTAATTGACGCTCTGCGCAATTTCGGAAAGGAATTTCAGCAATTCTGAAATCATTGGCCGCTAGAATGCCGGGCGAAAATATACCATATGAATAAGTTGTTCTTCGCCCCTGACGCGTAATTTTTCGGATTTGGTCGACAGCGAATACGGTCAGGGCATCTGCCGGAATATTTTGTCTTCGTCCTTGAGTGCCGCTGCCTTGGTGCCCGCAATCCAGTATTTGACGGCACGACGAACCAGCTCCGCCATGGTCGCGCCTGACTCCAGGTGCCGGCGCTTTAGTTCGGCCAGCACCGCAGGGTCGAGAGTAACTACCAGTTTTTCCATCTTGTTGCCGTAGCCTAGTGCCGGCTGCCCGGCATGCTGTTTGATTTTCTTCTTTGCCACAGTTGTTTCTCCATGAATGGGAAGAGGCTGAACTTGATTGCACCCGGTGTAACTATCCTCCGGGGAGTAACAACTTGCGGTTGCCTTTCGACTCGTGCCGTTGGATGGGTGCAATCTCCGGCATAAGGTTTTTAATGCGTAAGTATTTTCCCGGTTGCGCTGCCGCCTGCATCCACGGTCTGGTTTTCCCCGCCTGTGGCCAGGGAGGGAGGATGTCCCGCCCGCAGTTGAAGGTTGAGTTGGTGGTTGAAGCAGTCGAGGGCCCAGAATGCGGGTTCTCAACATCCTCAACCTGAAACCAAGAAAGCTCAACCACCATGAAGAAGTCTA
>Ga0105051_10007626_pt1 | contig 11216 bp, 14 predicted proteins | sample FRY02_FD_78383 | JGI IMG/M metagenome (GOLD analysis project Ga0105051, IMG submission 78383) | Freshwater microbial communities from Lake Fryxell liftoff mats and glacier meltwater in Antarctica - FRY-02 (megahit assembly) | ecosystem: Environmental > Aquatic > Freshwater > Ice > Glacier...
TACATCATCGTCTTGTACCCGGAAAACACCCGCAACGACACTGGCACAACTCTAAATTGATTTCCTGGTACTGGTACTGACAGAGTCCGGTCCATGAGAATGGGGTTCTTTGTACACAGGTTTCTCAGTGAGGGCAAACCTTTGTACATACAGAGGTTTGCCAAAAATGTACAAAGGTTTCTGTGCGCGGGAATCCTGCTTACTTCCGTGGAAACTTATCAAAAAAATTGAGGACTCTTCGTTTCAAATTTTCACTGGAGTCTCCGTAACTTATAGGTTTTCACGGGATTCCCCCAATTTTCCGAAAATTGGGGAATCGATTCCACCCGACCCAATAAATCATGTATGTTCCCTTACAGGTAAAAAGATCTCAGGAGAGTATTTTACTTATCTTCCAGTACAAATATTTAAAATCATGTTCCAGAGATTTTTATTCTCCAGGATCTGATCCTCCGCAAGATCATGCGTTACTGGTTTGATTACTCAATATAGTTGGGTATTTCATTTCTTCCTGAACATGCTGGTCTGCTGGTAATGTTTTGTACCACAGTTGTACCAATTACGAAAGGGCATCTCGGGGGGGCCAGCCCTTAATTTTTTTTATATGATTCATAGGGGCGGGCGGCTGTTGGTGGCTGAAAACGTGACCTATTTCGTTGGTGGCTCGGAAAACACTTTAATTCATTCGTGGCTCAGAAAAGGGGGTTTAAAAATTGGTGGCTGGGTCGAGGTGGATTTGTGGCTCTGAGATTTTTGTTTGGTGAGCCAGTTTTCCCAGGCTGTCTTGATTGCAGAACCTCTGATTCCTACGTAAAGTTTTATTGAACTGTGGTCCAGGGATCCCCCCTTTCTTTTTGATGCCCACGAAGTAAATTCGAGGTGGCTGTCATACCTGGTGTTCTTCTCAAGGTCCTTATCCTGAGCCCAGTCTGGTGCCCAGTCCACCACAGTGTGCCAGGCAGGTTGCTTTGAGATACCATCTCTCAAGTCCATTGGTCTTGTGAATTCGAGAAAGACGCAGACCTTCACCTTCGCATTGAAGGCAACCCCATCCGGTCGGACCTTGAGAAAATCCTCCGGTGTTACGTCGTTGCACTCATCATCGTTCCAGTATCCCATCTCGTAGTGGAATTGCGTTATGTCGTTACCGACTGCCGAGCGGCCTTCCTGCGTGTGTACCAACAGGCCAATGTGTGCTAGAATTTCTCTCATCTCCCACTCCTCGTGTTTGATGGCACCTGCTGATGCGGGAAACGACCATTTACGAGATCCGTCCTCAATTTCTTCCAGTGACTGCTTCCCAATGTGCATGATGAGGTCTCTCCAGATGCCATGATGAACCACTGTTGTTGATTTCTGTAGGGCTTTGCAGTACCCTTGGATGTGACCGAGCCATTCCGAAAAGGCAGGCTGGTTCGGATAGAGGGACTTGCACAATCTGCATTGATCATATTCTTGCCAGCCCCACTTTTTGAAATTCGCTGCACACGGGAATTGCAAGCTCATACTCTGAAGAAGGCGGCGCTCGGCTCTGATGCTAACTCGTTTATCTTTCTAGTGGTCTCAGAGAATAGATCTGCAAGTGCCTTCTCTCTATAGAAATTGAGCAGTGAAGTTGTCGTGCTCAGGGGATCTGAAGCCTGGCGGCCATGACTCCGGGTGGGCTCAGGTTTTAACTACCTTGCTCATGGTACTGCGATGGGCCAATCCTGAGGAGATCCAAGTGAATATAGGACGCTGTCGCAGGCTAGTCCATCTTGCCTCCGTCTCCGTGTCTTTGCCTTTGTCTGCTCATCTATCAGCCATCTCAATAAAGAATTCTCCCCTGTACGCTTTGATTCAGATGAAGAGAGTAAAAAGGCCTAATTCGATCCTGTTCCGAAGCAGCTCGAGGATTTCACGCAGAATATCACCATCTGGAGAGTCCTTCATACTCGGGTCATTTCCTTCCCCGATCCATTTTTGGATTGCTATAAGAAGACATTGGGAGTCTGTGAGAAGAATGACTGGTCTCACGCTCCCCGCATATCTTATAGCGTCTTCGAGGGCGATGCATGCAGCTGCATATTCCGCCCTATTGGAGGATGAACCTTGCAGAACCCTCCCGTTTCACCTTCGTGTCTGTAGAAGCCCGCCCCCATATTGCCTTTATCAAGAGAGCCATTCACAGCATAGATCAGCCCTGGGAAGAAGGGAATCCCCATGAGGCCAGCCTCCGTTCCCGTCCAGTATTTACCTTCGACGCCCTCAGATACACAGTAGGGAACGTCTTTGGCCGAGCAGAAGTTTACAAGGGACTCCAGATCGTCAAGCAGATTCCTGGAGATCTTATGCTGACTGCTAATCCATACCTCAACTTTTTAATCGTATTCAGCAAGCTCATCGTCCCCCGATAACCACCACTGCCTCTTCCTGAAGGCTGTACCTTTCGTGGTCATGGGATTAATAAAACCCTCCAAGAGGAGCGAGGTCGTCCCTGGTTTCGTCCTACCCGCCAGGGCAAAGAGGATCCAGTCATTGGTGTTCCGAAGCATCGGCAGCATGGCATCTTTGTCTTCCACTAAGACCAGCCCAGTTGATGACATGCAGTCCTGGGACTTTGGCACCCCACATTATCGAATCTCCCCTTACTGCATTATCGAAGAAAGACGGTGCAGTAAGGGCAGTGTCTCCTATGTAGATTGTGGCACCCACTGCCAACTTAGCCTGTCGAAGGACCTTCCAAGAGAACGACCTACACCTGGGATCCTTATCCATTCTCTCTTGAAGGAGCCCCGTTTCTCTGTGCAAGTTTGTCGTCATATCCTCTGGGGAGCTGAAGACTTGCGAGAGAAGGTGCCATCGAGCCCCTTCTATTTCGAATGAGCCTGTTGGAGTCATCAGGGTAGCCGTTGAACCCCCTGCAAAGTTTCTGCCATTAAACCCCCAAAAGAAGTGTCAATGCTTCCAGGCTCCACGTATAATCTGACAAACCCCACCGCTAGGGGGTTCTTGATCATAGATACGTAATCCTCATTGTCCACCTCGATCTCTGGGAGCTTGAGAGGATTTCTGGCTATATGGGAGGTTGAAAATCTCTCCCTAGTAGAAACCCTCTCAACGACCTTTGAGAGCTCGGGACTGATTTGGTTTCCCCATCCCTCTTTCATATTACAAAACAGGCCAGTTAGAGAAGGTAGAGTTGAATCTGCTTCCTCCTCATCCGATAACTACGCCTCCAATTGGTCGTCCACGAAGATCTCCACAAAGGGGTGCACAGTTCTTTCATGCTTGTCAGAGATCAAGGGAAAGCCGAGCCCATAACTCGTGAACCATTGCCATGGGGCTTCGGTTGACGTGTTGCCCCCGTCCAAGGTGTATTTCCTTTCCATATCACCGATCATGTTGATTATGCAGGTCCGTAAAAATAAAATGGTCATGACAGTTTCTTTCGCATCCCCTCCAGCGGCTATGGAATACAGCTCTTCCGGCAAGGCCGAGCACACCAACAGACCGATTTGCTGGGCCGAGGCCAGATCATTCCTTTCGGCTTCCTCTGGTTTCTCCACCCTGCAGGAAGCGCACCATCCTTCCGGGTCGACTTGCTTGGCTGACCATGATCTTCCGCATTGAATGCATACTCGAGCGCATTCCTAAGCTCTGGCTCTGACCCACCACCCTCCTCTTGTGGGATATAACCTTCTTTCACAAAATCCTCCGCACCCATGCGTATCAGGTCTTGTTGCTCAATGATAGTTCTGCGCAGCGCCATGACGTTGGTGCGGCCCAATTCCTTGAGCTGGTACAACCTTGGCAGCGTGGGGGTGTTAAGTTGGCATTCGAATTCAAGGCCGGTATTGTCCTCTCTTAGACTCTATGGACTTCATCTCTAGGAAAGTCCATCGTCCACTTGTGGACTGCAGCCTGCGAGTTCAGCACGGTTCTCGTCTCGTTGCTGTGATCCTCTGGCGGGACAAACGTGGCGTGTGCGCCAGTGGTACAAGTCGTTTCGATGTTATGATGTGGGCACCCGAAGCTGTCGGTCGATGTCCAACCGTAAATAGGAAGCTTAAGCTTGTCTACAAGAGTCTTCAGAAGTATCCATCCCTTTCTGGGGGCCATCCAGTGCCACGGCGATAGCAGGTCAGGCTTACCTTGCTGTCGCTGTCTGCGTCGGCTCCATGCTCCTTGGAGCATAATATCTGTGACTACTGGAGCCATGGCAGCGTCTGCAGCAAAGATCATCCTGGTGGGACCAGTGCGGGGGGCCTGCAGTCGCCCGTTCTGGATTCCCACTCACCAAAGGCCTCATTCAATGCCATCAGAGGGGAGAATTTGCCCCTGCTGACCTGCTTCCTCCTGAAGAGTCTTGAGTGTGAAAAGCAGTTCCTCGTAACGAGGTCCCCTTCTGATGTTAAGATGAGGCTTATGTCTGATACCACCTGGTCCGAGTCCTCCCTGTTTTCCGGACGGGAAAGATCTCTCAAGAGCTCTGCTAACAATATTAACAGGATATGCACTGTGGGGGCTGGATCCCTGCGCACAAATCCAGCCGGGAGGCTCTGGCGAGCACCCCGCACGTTCTGTATTAGCGTGCATCCAACACTTTGCATATCAATGTAAGCAGTTCCCCCTTGTTGACGGGCCCTCACACGTCGTGGTGGCTTTGGCAAGGAAAGAGTGTTTGCCAGGGCGTGTCCATACAAGGATGCATGTTGTACGACCTTCGATAGCCAATCAGGCAGGTCCCAATCCCTTTCCAGCTCCTCGTATAGAGCAGCTGTGCGTTCCCGCTTGATGTCATCTGTCTCAACCGGGAGTCACTCCTGGGCATTTTCCAACAATATGTGTTTGCAGTGGGAAAGTTGTTTGCACTTCTTTACCACCCTGCGAAGGAGGCTTGGCATCGTTGCCCTTTCATCAGCCTCTGATGTAATCGCAGTGCCGTATGCGCTGAGACTCATCGTGACCTGTTGTATCACAGATGCAGCCTCGCCCACCTCCGCGATCGCAGGGGGACTGCGTGCCCCTTTCTGAGCTGGAGAAACGCTTCATTAACGGCCTCTCAGATGATAGCCCTGGTTAGACCACCTAGCATTTTCGTTTGCACCTCGACCTCCTGGAGGGAAATCCAGTCGGACGAGCATGAGTCTTGTAACTCCTGACTGCTGCTCAGAACGGCCAGGAAGTCAATGAGGAGGAAGGAGTCTTTGATAGTGGGAAGCAGATGGCTCCACACAGTCGATATGAGCCGGGTAGACTCTGCCATTGCTTTCGCCCTTGCTTTGTCGCTCTGTCTCCTTGTCGTTCTGTGTTGCAAAGCAGCAGGAGGCCCGGGCTTTTGAGATCTTGAGTTTTGCTACTGGTTCCTTGTCTTTACTCAGCCACGACAGCCATGTATTGAGGACTACTTCATCCTTCATCAACACCCCTTTGACTTTAGGGGTGTAGAAACGCGAGGAGTTGATCTAGGCGTGAGATCGCGGGATCTTGTCGAAAGTTGTGAAGCTGGAACCAATCAGGATCTTTCTCAGTTTGATGAAAACCGATTCCCCCTGCTGGAGTTGGAGGAGCTATTGCTTTTCCAATTCAGATCGTACCGAAGTGACCGGACCGTCCGAGGGAGGTATCGGTCTCTCCAGCTCCTGCCTCCTCAATCTGAGTGGTACAACTGCCTGTTACCAACTGATGGCTGGTTTATCCCAGGCAACCCTGGTTAGTAAGACGTCTCTATCCACTCCCCCCAGACTAATCAGGTGTAGGCGCACACTAGAGCCTGGGGGACCCGAGAGTAGGATACCCACCAACTCTGTCGGGAGGTCTGCCACTTCCGTGTCATCAACGAGGATGAGTTCCTCACCGATGTGGAGCTCGCCGCTGATAGTTCAGCGGCAAACCTGATGACTCTATGACTGTCATCGTTGAGTCTGGCCGTTTTGAGCCCAGTCCAACCCTTGGTGGGCATGTCCGGGCTCCCCTGCTCCTCATCAGACGAATCTGATACACCAGCCTGGTCGTCCTGGATCTCCCGGATCTTTACTTCGTCTGTATCTTCCCCTGAGGAAGCCCCCAGGGCCAACCGATCGTCAACCTCCTCTGCGGCAGGCCCGGCTGACGGTAAACTCGGCCACTGCGCCAACCATATCGCCGTTCTGTATGTGGTGGCTATTGCTTCCCTTAACGATTGCAACCCCGGGCACCTTGCCTGCCCATCAATTTGGAGACCGTTTAAGTTAACTTGGTCTGATACAGTAATTAATAAGCCGGCCTTGTCCATCGAGGAGCACCTGATTGATGCTTGCACACCCAAAATTTGTATCCTGAGTTGAAGTCTGGCTCTGATAGAAAGGGTGGCTAGCGTAATCTTTGGGGCCGCTGAGATGGTGTACTCGTTGAAGGGGTCCCAAAGTACTTCGATTTCAAGCTTTTTTGCCAAGTGGCATGCAAATGTGAATTTGTTCTCGCCTGTCTTTTCCCAGCTGATTACTCCCGCTTCCTTCTGGAGTTCCAACAGATTTGCACATGCATTGTCCGTGAGCACTTCTTGGTAAGCAAGCTTCATCATTTGTCTCGTACCATAATCGAACTGATAGTACCTTTCGAGGTTACCCCACATGGAGTCGCACAAGGTGACCAAAAGGAGTTTCACCTGGAGACCCATATTTTTTTTTGGAAAGGTGAGAAGACAGGCCGCCGTGCTGCGACTGATGTTCCAAGTGTTCTTGTAGGCTCTGAGCCCGATAGCTGTAAGAGTCTTCAATTCTGCTTCTGGCCAACGTATGAGGGGAGCCGAGAAGAAGAACAAGAAAGGAAGGCACATTGATACCACCTGCCTAGTCTATTCTCAGATCTTCGTTCTTGCGGAGATACGCGGCTATCTCAATAGCCCCGTCTAAATGATGAAGAGAGAGAAGTCTGGTAGTGGATTCCCCTGAGACTGCTACAAGTGGAGTCTCCTCATATTTGATATTCTTGGAGATCTAGGTAGTAGTGCACTGTCGGCAACACTGACCCGAGTCCATCGAGTGAAAGTGGTTGTTGTCCTTGGCAATACCACAAGTTTTGCATTTAACCTTCACCAATTTGCCACGGGTCGTGTCGACCGCTCCCTCCACCTGGAGGTCCTGCTCTTCCGACATGAGGGCCTCATCCCCCTCGCATGCTGCTGCCAGCCCCCAACTTGTCGCTAAGCCCGCGGAGCGGGCCTTCTCTCTGCAAGCCTTCGTGTTTGCCATTGTTTTGCCCCTTCTGGCTTCGCGGCCGTACAGGGCTCTCGTTAACAATCGACTGCCTGGTCAAAATCTTGAGCCGCTCCAATCTTGGAACTTTTGTACCAGCTTGAGTAGAATATCTGCATCACTTGGCCCTTGATCACCCTCCGTATCTGCTACTAAATCAATATCACTGCCTGCAGCAATGTAACATTCGTACCCTGGATACTTCCACCTGAAATCTCGCTGAACTCTAATTTGAAACTTGCTTCCTCGGGGAATCCGAATCTCCTGCAGCATTACAAAGGCTGCTTTCTTTCGCATGGCCTGTCTGATGTGAAATTTCGCCGCATGTATACCAAGTGGTCCAAGATTCCATGAAATCACATTACCTGTTGCACTTGCTTGTGGCTGCCGTCTCTGACACAATTCCAACGACCATTGCCACTGCCATTGCATCCAACTTGATAAAGAACTGAGATCTTTTTGTTTTCGATTTTTTTCCAGCAAGAGATCTGACCCCATTTTACCATTAGTGCGTGCCCTCGAGCTTTGATTCTGCCGAAGAATTCTGTGATGTTGCCATATTCCACTGCTGACCAAAATCTCGCACCAATGATCCTAATTCGATCCACGGGATCTCCCGACGAGTTTCTTCAACTGATTCGCGTTGCTTCGTTACTCGTGCTTGCATCCCACTTTTCTCATCAGCGTTTCTAGCTTCTGTCCACCATCCTTGACACATGGCCCATGCAACTAGTGCAGCTTTGCATTTAGGCCCAGAGGGACTGTTCTGTGATAAAGTCTGACCAGATGAGGGCTGTGACTCCTTGAAGGTTGTGACTCGCAAGGAGCGACTCAAATTATAGAGAACCCTTACATACCTGCAGCTGCCCTTTGTCAAAAACCCTTACAGGGAACAATGTTTATGTAATCGCTCCTCTTGCTGAGGCTAACAATTAATAAACACTCGAGCTCACAAATTAAAAAACAAAATATCTCGGAAGTGAATGGTGTTGCGGGGCTACGCCAGAGGTCCCGTGTAGGACACAGGGCTTATATCAGGTTATGAGCAACTTTACGAAACCCACTAGGCTAATCACAGAGTGATGGTAAGGCAGCAAGCATGAATGAGTGTACTGATTATAGTACAAATAATCTGTGAAGCCGCGCTGCGCCTCACGGTGGTGGAGCAGTAGACTGCAACGGCGACCGTTGATGATTAGGCTGCAGCAGAGGTAGCGTTGCGGCGGCAGCAAGCGATCGGAGCAAGCGATCGGAGGGAGCAGACCTCGACCGGAGCAGCAGCGGCAGCAGGCGTTCGGAGGGAGCAGACTGAGAATTAGACGAAGCAAGCGGGGCAGGTAGCGAGCGTTGCTGTGGCAGCGATCATTCCGAGGGTGTAGACCGGGAGCAGAGCAGCAGCGGCAGCAGGCGTTCGGAGGGAGCAGACAGAGTTGGATGATCAGAAGCAGCAAACGCGGCAGATGGAGCAGACTGAGCAGACGGAGCTGGATGAGCGGACAGAGCAAGCGATCAACGTTGCAGCGGCAGCGGGTGAGCGGACGGAGCAAGCGGTTGCAGCGGCAGCGGGCGTGCAGAAGGACCAGACCGGGAGCATGGGGCGGATGGAGAAAACCGAGCAGACGAAGCAGGATGAGGCGGGGCAAGCAGCGAAGCAGAAAGCCTTTGCAAAGATTGCAAAAGACGTTGCAGCGGCAATAAGATTTCAGATAGCAGCGAGTAGGGTGACCGCAGCGATTCAGCGGGATCCGCGATCGAGTTGGCCAGTGGCCAACACCACGGTTGTGCTATTCATGATGAAGTCTACGACAGCTGGAGCAGCCGAACACGGGCTGGCGCAGCAGATGACGTCTCAGCAGACGGAGTGGGTATCAAAACTGGGCGAGCTACAGCAGACGATAGATCAACTCGGTGAGCTCAAGCGAGGAGGCTGTTGGGTACATTACACGGAAGCAGCAGAGGCACGACGCATCCGTGCTGACAGGACTGAGGCAACTCTGCAAATACTAGGTGAGTTAAATCTAAATATGCGCAACGAAATAGAGAAACAGGGAGCGAGAGCGGATCTCGGGCGACAAATACAGTTCATGCGCGGGTTGGTGGACACATAGCGACAGGAAGAACAGGCGGCACAGGTGATGCGACAAGGCATACCAGAGGATCCTGGCACCAAGCAGGATCACGGCAGAAGGACCTCCACTTCGGAGGAGAGCAAGTGACTGCACGCTAGACGTCACGGAGAATTGATTGATGTTGCTTTTATTACTTCGTAACAAATAATAGTCTAGTAGCTTTGCTAAAAGCTGTGCTCAAATGTAAATGTGAGTTCTCGATTTTTGGAGTTTTTGCCAGCAAACTGTTGATGCGCCGGCTCTGAGATGGTGAACAACAATCTGAAGGGGCGGAGCGGGAACTGCAGAACCTCATATCACAGGTGCCAGGCCGAAAACAGGAAAGGGAGGAGACTGATGATGCGAAGCAGCGAGAAGACAAGGTATACAACTTCAGAGATCTCGAAAACGAGAAGCTTGACAAAGGGCAGCTGCAGGTATGGAAGGATAAGTCCAACGCGATAGATTCTGCAGCAAGGCAGACAGCAGAGCAAAGAACAGCAAATTCAGCACAGGAAACAGCTAAAATAGGTAGTAGTAGGTATCACAGTGGGTCTGATAGAGACAGGAGTAGAAGAAGTGACGTAATGCAAAACAGTGGGGAGGCAACGCCAACCGAGCATGCTCCCACAGACAATCGAGGAAGCGAAGAAGGGGTAGTTATCAGTGATCAAGCATGCATGCGGCTAGACCAGCGGGTGGGAAAAGTGTATGCATATCTGTGTACAATGGGGACATGTTGGATGAAATATGTGATCATGCTGGTTGGAATGTACTGTATTGTACCCACTTGGTTGCTAAATCATCTGTCAGTCAAATCGCACATTGCAAACGGAATAGTGATCAGCTGGATTATGACATGTTGCGTGCTACCTGTTATGTCACCTGCATCAAATCAAATTGCAGAAGTTGGGCAAAATACTCCTGCAAAAACGAATAATTTTGATATGCAATTGGGAGCGCGAACAAAGGATTGGGAAGATACGACAGTGGCAATGGAACACTTGAAATGTGGCAAGTCTCGCAACATGTTGCCGGTGGAGGGCAAGACAATGGCGGCCGCGGCCACAAGCGCTACTGGCAAAACGCCGATGAGAGTGGACAACGTGCAGGAAGCTGTAGTGAAGGCGCTGGCCACACAAGCGCCGGCTGCAGCAGCATTTGCAGGCATGCACGAGTTTGAAAGTGGCAACGGATTCGGCCTGGGAGAGCTTACGGCATTCGGAGCAATTGCCGAGGGTGAGACAGCCTACGAGGCAAGCAATGGGGGCATGGGCACTGGGGAGGATCACAATAACAGACCACACAGAGTTTTTAAACAGGCTGCAACGATTCTGAAATGTTTACATTGGCTCAGAGTAGCAATGGAAATTATGATGGTACTGGCACAATTGGGAAAAAAAGTAACGTTGAATGGGTATCACTCAGTCACATTCGTTTGTGGCAATTACGCATCTGAAAAATACATTGAAATTCATATGTTGTCTAATTTTGCACAACATATCAAATTTCGTACACAACATATCATAGTGTTACACTCCTTGGACAACATATGAAAATTTCCAGACAACATATGACATGTATTTGACAACATTGGTGTGTTGTGTAATTATTACACAACATATACGTAATTCTTACACAACATATGAGTACACGAAGCAACATATGAAATAATTTACACAACATATGAAATTATTGTATATTTATACAACATATGGAGAAGTCTTACACAACATATCGGTTCAACATGTAAGAAATTCAATAACACTACACAACATATAGGTGTATGTTGTACTTAGAGAACATACACACAATTTTTACAATACACAACAGTATATTTCGCAGTATATGAATTCACATTACACAACTTTTGGTTTCATTCTGAGAATCA
>Ga0105051_10007627_pt1 | contig 11216 bp, 9 predicted proteins | sample FRY02_FD_78383 | JGI IMG/M metagenome (GOLD analysis project Ga0105051, IMG submission 78383) | Freshwater microbial communities from Lake Fryxell liftoff mats and glacier meltwater in Antarctica - FRY-02 (megahit assembly) | ecosystem: Environmental > Aquatic > Freshwater > Ice > Glacier...
ACAGCCTGCTTTCAAAACACCAAATGCCGCAACGGGGTAGCCCAAGCTGTTTGGCAATTGCACGGCAACGCGGTCACCAGCCTGCAGGTTTAGTACGCTGCGCAAATAGCCAGCAAAGGCATCAGACAACGCATCGATCTGACCAAATGTTAAGCTGCCGTTCATACCATTGGGCATGACGCAGGTAAAAGCTTTTTGCTTGGGGTTTAGCCCTGAAAAATAGCTACAACGCGTATGTACCAATGCGGCAATTGATTGGTGCTTAAGAGCGGGTAATTCGGTAGGAATACCAGCAGCAACAGTTGCGGCATGCCACGGCCGACTTGACAATGTAGAAGTACTCATCTTTTTATTTTGCCGTAAAAACATAAAAGGGGCGGCCAATGTCTTGTGTTGTGTACTGTTTTTTACCGTAGGCTTGCTGGCGAGACACGCATCTGCATACACAGCAGCGCCGTGTGGCTCTTTATTTAAGAAACCAGCCAAGCTTGTAGGCCATAAAAACCTCTAGCCAGCAGCTCACGCCATGCCATCTCGAAATTGTCTGCGGCTTGCGCGCTCGGCAACCAGTCGTACGGGTTGGTGGCCCTCACGCCGACCCGAAAGTCAACACGGTAGGGCGTGACTTGTAGGCCTGCGCGTTCAAACAAGGCCTGGGCCCGTGGCATGTGAAAAGCCGATGTGACCAGCACAATGTGATGGACTGTTGGGTCAGCGGTGTGTTGTCCGTTGACTTGCTTGGATGCGCTGTTACCACGTGTATCTTCTAACAGTGAGCGAACAGCTGTAGCTTCTTGCGCTGTGTTGTCTACTACCCCGGTCACCGCCATGGCGGATGCTGGTACACCGCGCTCAAGTGCCCATTGGCGCAGCACATCGCCTTCCGTTGTGTGGCCTGGAGACCAAGGCATGCGTGCGCCGGTAAACAGCAACCTGGGCGCCACATTGGCGTGCCACAAAGCAAGACCGCCGTCAAAGCGGTCTGCGGCGTCTCCCCACTCATGTACCAACGTGTTGTTGGGCCCCGCTACGTGTCTGACCATGCCACTGAGCACCACGATGGCGTCCGCCGTGCCTAGTGTTTGTGGGGACGCAGGCTGACGCACCTCGTGCATTTCAACGCTGCGCAACAACCGGCTGGCCACCCATTGGTTGCTGGTGACAAGGAGCAGGGCAATGGCAATGGCAATTGGCCAACGCCTGCGACGAATGAGAGCATACACCAACAACACACAGCACATGAAGATCGGCATGACCAGCAGTGGCAATAGTTTATGTAGGTAAATCATGGGGTTATTGGATGCTGTGGGTGACGATCTGCATGCTTGCTTCTAACGTGCGGTGAACGGGGCATTTGTCTGCAATGGCAATGAGAGATGCGTGCTGCTCGGCGCTTAAGTCACCATCTAAACGAATTAGGCGAGTGAGTCGGTCAATGGTGGTGGTTGTACCAATGTCCGCGCAGCCCTCACAGTCATGGGCATGGACTTTGTCGTGGCTCACGTCAACTTCAACGTGTGTCAGTGGCCAAGCCTGTCGGTTGGCGTGCATGCGTATGGTCATGCTGGTGCATGCCCCAAGGCCTGCAGCTAAAAATTGGTAGGGTGTCAGCCCAGTGTCTGTGCCGCCTACGCTGAGGGGTTCGTCAGCCAGCATATGGTGTTTAGGTCCTGCAAATACGTCTTGTTTAAAACCTGTGGGGTCGATCTCTACAACGCGTGTGATGCCCTCTGGCGGGGGTTTTATGGACGTGTCTGAGGCGGGTTCAGGCGCAGCCAAGGCGTGTGGCTCGTTCACATAGTGGCTGGCCCACGCGGCAATGACCTGAGCTGCATACTCAGCATCCTCGGCCCTTGTGAGCAGGTGATCGGCACGGTCTAGCGTCACAAAGCTTTTGGGGTGCTTGGCACTTTGAAATATATGCGCGGCGTTGCTGATGTTGACTGTGCTGTCGACTGGTGAGTGAAGTATCAGCAGTGCTTTCTTGAGTGCGGCAATGTCCTCAATGAGTTGGACCCCTCGAATATCCTCTAGGAAGGCACGCTTTATGGTGAAAGGCCGTCCACCCAGTTGCACCTCAGCTGAGCCGTTGATGTTGATGTCGTCAACGTGTTGCGCAAAGTTATGCGTCACGTTTTCAGGGTCGCAGGGTGCGCCAATGGTGACCACCGCTTTGACGCTGGCAATGTGCTTGGCCCCGTTGAGCACAGCCGCACCGCCCAACGAGTGGCCAACTAGCACGTCGGGCGCCAAGCCCATGCGGGTGAGGTGTTCGCTCGCCAGCACCAAGTCTTGTACGTTGGATGTGAAGTGGGTGTTTGCGAACTCACCGTCCGAGTGCCCCAAGCCCGTGAAGTCAAAGCGCAGCACGGCAAATCCCAGTGCGCTTAAGCGTTGTGCGATGCGCCTGGCCGCAGGTATGTCTTTTGAGCAGGTGAAGCAATGTGCAAATAAAACGCAGCCCAAAGCTTGGTCGCTGCTAAAGCCATCTGTTGGGCGTGGTCGGTCTAGGCGTGCGGCGAGCATATGACCGCTATGGCCTAAAAACTCAATTTTTTCAGTCGACATAAGCAGGGGGCCCTAGTTGTAGCTGCCATCTTGGGCAAAAATTGCGGTGTTGTTTGGTGCCTACTCAAAAGTAGACCCAAACCAATGCCATAATATATTGTGTGCCTCGGTGGTGAAATTGGTAGACACAACGGACTTAAAATCCGTCGCTTCGTTCATAGCGGGCATGCGGGTTCGATTCCCGCCCGAGGCACCAACCGTTGTTTTTAAACGGTTTTTTAGTAAAAAGCACTGTACTCCCCAGTGCTTTTTTCTTGTCTTTACCGTTACACAGTTGTTGCACAAAGTGACGCTCGGCAGTATCATGCGTTATTCATTTTGTGCAAAGGTTGTGTCACGATGCCCCAGAAGTCCGATGAAACTGTCCACATTCTAGAGGGGAAGGCAACTTTGTACCGCCGGGAGTTGACCCCGCACTGGCAGGTTCGATACAAGGTTTATGGCAAGTGGTTGCGTCAAACCACCAAGACCGAAGACCTCAAAGAAGCAAAGAATATTGCCGTTGATATCGTCGCCAACGCATGGTTCTCTGAGAAGAACCAACTTCCCGTTGTAAGCAAACGGTTCAAGTCAGTTGCTAGGTTAGCAATCGACCGGATGAGCGACCTGATTGCAGCAGGGCAGGGCAAGTCCACCTATAAGACCTATGTGCAGGCGCTCACGGGTTACTTGATACCGTTCCTTGGGTCACACAACATTGACCGTATCGACAACGTCCTGATCACCCAATTCTCCAAGTGGCGCATTGAGCAAATGGGTCGCACCCCAACTGCTTCAACGCTCAACAACCACAACAGCGCATTGAACCGTGTGTTTGATGAAGCGTTGGAGCGTGGGTTTATGACACGCTTGCAGGTACCGCTGCTGCGTAACGACGGCGTCAAGACACAGAGAAGACCGGACTTCACACCAGAAGAATACGCAACCCTATACCGTGCCATGCGCCCATGGGTAAAAACCGCACGCAAGGGGAATGAGGCGTTGCTAAGAGTCGTGTTGCGTGAATATGTGCTGGTGTTGGCAAATACTGGTATCCGAGCGGGTACTGAAGCGATGAACTTGAAGTGGTCCAACATCACCTACTTTGAAGAAAAAGGTACCCAGTACTTGGCGCTCTATGTCAACGGCAAAACGGGACACCGTGAGGTCATTGCACGGCATTGCGTGGTGAGGTATCTCGACCGACTGCGTAAGTTGACCACGGAGCACAAGACAGGCACATTTGCAGCATTCCTAAAAAAGAAGGTTGATGCACCCGTGTTTAGGGTGGGAAACAAGGACACCACCTCCACTTTTGGCAAGATGTTTGCGCGTTTGTTGACGCAGACTGAATTGCTGCATGACCAAAGAACCGGCACCGTTCGTACCTTGTACAGTTTGCGCCACACCTATGCCACCTTTGCACTGACCTACAACCGCATGAACGTCTACACACTGGCAGAGCATATGGGTACCAGTGTCAAGATGATTGAAGACCACTACGGGCACCTGCAACTGCGCAAGAAGGCGCATGAGATTGCCGGCAACAAGCAGTTTGATGACTGGGGACGGGACCGCTAAAAAAAGTCAAAATATTTTGCAAATACCCAATATTTACGGCATCAACTTGACTAAATAAGTGTGGTGCTAATGCACTTCACGCCTAGGATTACAGGTCAATTCGACCCAAATGTGACGTCGTCCCATCTCAGCGGGAATAACTACCTTGCGATAGTAGTTGTTCAACTGTGCCTGCTAGGTTTTAAACCAATAAACAAGTAGGAACAGAGCATGACAAACAACCCCACTACTGATAAGTATCAACGCTATCCCAAGACCATCACTCAAGACCTCATTAATGCCTTCATTAGGGAAGCATCCATGCAAGGGAAACCGTTGTGGTTGTTCACTCTGCATCCAGGTATGGGACGCTCAAAGGACTGGCGCTTTTCAACCTTTGAGAACACCTATAAGGCAACTGACGCATTCATTCAACTTGCCAACTCATACCTACTGAACAAGAAGTCACCTGCTGAAAAATACCTACCTACACATGTAGTCATTGAACGCAGTGAACGGCACAAATGGCACTCACATCTGCTGGTGCAGCAATGTATCTATGACCACACATTCCACAACCGCCAGTTGGGCAAACTAATGGCGGTGGTGAACAACCCCGGGTATGTGGTGGAAACACGTGACGGTAGGTGTTATCCCGGTTCAAGGGGTATCGGTTATGACAATGCACAGTCCTGCTACTTCCATGCTGTCCCAGTTGTAGATGTGGTGGACATCAGTGCATACCTAACCAAGTGGGAGGGCGCAAAGCACTATCCTCTGAATAGTCGGTGTTTGACCTAGGGGAGGGGTTCAGCACTCAACCACTAGCACCGTTTTTAAAAGGTAGGGTGTGCCTCACCAAACGAACCGCAGTTTATGACGACAACACGACATGAGTAACCCACTAGGAGTTACTGCAAAGTAGTCCTAACCGCGCCAACAATGACATACAGCACGAGATGAGGAAAACATTTTTTACCGAGTAAAAAACAATCACTACTGTGCCTTCGGAAAGTGTCGATAATAATCAGACTAAATTCTATTTATGAGGGGTTTCGTGATGAGTATTCCAAAGGCAAAAGACGACATATCTCCCAAGCAACTGGTTAAAGAAGTACTTTCGAGCAATCAAATTGCCCTCGAGAGTGTTCTCAATGTTTGCAGAGTTTTTACGCGTGGATGGGACCTATACCAACGAGATCGGTGGTCTGATGTGCAAGTGGAAGAGTTTCTCACGACCTTGTACAGCAGTGGGTTTGGACCGGATCCTACCGATACCATTCTTAAAACAAAAAAAGATCCAGACGATAAGTTCAAGATCACTAGTCGGTGCGGGTCTTTCTACACGCTCTTGAGTATCGGATCATCGGAGTTATTCGAAGATGCTGAGGTAGTCAGAACTTGTAAAGTAACGGGCAAATCAGTGCTGTACGCGCTCACACGGTTTCACAGAGCGTGGACTGTTGACAAAGGTAAAACTGACAAATTTGCAAAGTCCCGCGTTATCAAGTTACTTCAAACCTACGGGTCAGAGTTGACTAGAGAAATTGTCCATCAAGAAATTGCATCAATCCACAACAAACCGCAAGCGCTTGCCGCCCCAATTGACAAAATGCAGAACGCATTGGCGGGCACAAAAAAATACTCAGACCTTGTTGCTCAAGGACGGAAGTTCAAAAGCGTTTTGTTGACACCACCTGCAAGTGTCTTGGATGAGATTGACGGTGCCGACCCTACATATGTGCTTGAGCGGTATGGTTTCACAGCGGTTCGAGACGCCAACACACAAGTAACGGTTCAGGGCAATGGGCAGCACCTATCGGCATTGCTAAAACTATCTAGAGCAATGCAAGTTACCGCTCCCAAAATCTATTGCTTAACGCGTGGAGGAAGGCAGCAGCGTGTCTTAGATGTAACGATCGAAGAGTTGGTGATAACTAACCAACAACTAGTTTTGCCAAACAACGATGAGACGAGTGATAACGGTGTTCTGATCCGGAAAATGTGTGCGTCATCAGACACAAATCTACACCTGTTTGCCCGGGACGACGACGCGGAATGGACGACCTGTGATGGGGAAATTTAGCGTCTTATCGATCAATCCGGGCATAGGTCTACGACTATTGGGGTATCAGAAAGCAGGGGCAAAAGTACACCTCGCTTTAGAGCGCGACCCAGAGTCCACAAAATGCTTAACGACCAATGTTTGTAAAACGGTTCGAGGGGAAGATCCACGATGGTTTTACAACCGCAAAGAGCGTGGAACTCACCTGTTGCTTGAAGGGTTGGGATTGAAGGAGGTGGGAGACCTTGACCTGCTTGATGCAGTTGCACACTCACCCAACCCTTATGGCAGCGAGCAGAATCTATTTGATGTGTTCGGCATTGCTCGCCGTCTCCTACCAAAAGTCGTAATTACCTTCGCGCCAGTGGGCAAAGTCTGGGGCGCCAACCCAGAGACGAAATCCCCGCAATCGTTCCACACATTTCTTGACTACCTTCGCTATCCAACACTGAAGCACCGCGACAGCAAGCAGTACCTTGTTTGCTCGGCGTACATCGATTCGGCAGACTGGGGGTCTGCTATTTCTAAGCGCCTTTGTCTAATTGTTGGTGTTCGCGTTGATGTTGCCGCCTCTGCCGGCATTGCCTCAGAGCAGACCTTGAGAGGTCTACTGCCAAAGTCCACCGCATTAAAAGCAATTGGAGACGCAATATCTGGTGTGAATATCGACGCTGATACTCGAATGTTTTTACAGCAGACGATACAGGGTAACTTGGGGGTTGCGAATTTGGTGCGGTTGGTTGAAAAGGATCCCAAAGCACCGGTGTTGTTCACAACGACAAAACGCGTGTGGAGTGATTTCGGTTTCACTGAAAAAAATCGTCCCAAAGTCGTGCGCGCCGCCTCGGAGCATCCGTTACCTGATGTGAACCACTTTGATATCGTTCTGCATCCCAATGACGATCGCCCGCTAGCAGTTGAGGAGTTGAGGGTCGCGATGGGTGTGCCCGAAAATTTTGCGCTCGGCGGCGGTACGCATTCTCAGCGTTGGAAACGCTTGTGCAACGATGTGCCAATTGAGGTGACACAAAAATTAACGGAAACACTGATCTCACCAGTGCTGCGTGGGAAACCAAAAATCAGCGCGGCGTTGTCGTTGCAAGAAGAGATGCGTAAGGGGGTAGAGCGCTTGGAGGTCAAGTCGACAAAACGCTGGAAAGTTTTTGCTAGCGACGTCGACGAAGGCACCTCAGTTGCACGAGGATTCATTTCCAAAGCACCAACCGGGAGCGACTATGACTATATTTTTGACGCAGATGAAATTGACCAAGACTTTGTTGTCCTAGGACCATATGACTATGAAGAGGGCAGGCGCGTAACGGTCGGCGCACTCAAGCGCAAAGTCTTCACCGGTGACAGCAGAGATAGGTGTGTCGCTACGATCAGCAAAATTCGGGACAAGACTGACAAGAGGGTCAATGAGTGTCCTCTTGAAATTCCTGATGAGTTGCTGGCGCGGTGGAAGGATGGCGGCACGGAGGTTCAGGTGTCCCCTGATAAGCGCAAGTTCAAACGCAAGTCTAAAAATGGACGGTGGGATGAGACTTGGCGCAGTGTCCCCATACCAACCTCAGCGATAGGTTGGACGCGCGACAAGATAACAGGACTTCCCCAACGATCAAAAGTCTTAGACAACCCTCAGGTCATGACCGGGTTCGACGAAATAAACACCAAAGCAACCTCTGCGTATCGGTATTTGGCGATTGATGACTTTGTGAAACAGGAAAAATTTGTTCGCAAGCGCATCGTCAAAAGTCACACCCTTAGTTCGGTATTCACAACCATGTCGGTTAATCGATACGGCAGCGAGATGCCAGCGATGAACTATCACATTGATCAAGGAGACGACGCGTCTGGTCTAACGACTATCTCTGTGTTTCACGAGGGTTATCACGAGGGAGGACTATTTGTCATCCCGCGTTTTAGGTGTGCTTTTCGCATTGGTGACGGAGATGTATTTGTTGCCAATTCGCGGCAGGTACACGGCGTGTCAGAGATCACAGGTAATGGGCGGCGACTATCGGTTGTTTCGTATAACAAGACATCGTTAGCATCTAAAGAAAATATGTTGCGCGCTTACCCGGCGCTATCACCGAGACCAAAATTTCGAGTTGATGGGTATCAAGTCGCGATACCGTCATACATGAGGGAGCAGACGCTGCTATCGAAGACGCTCAAAGTGCTGCAAGACTACGGAGTCGATCCACGCCGCGTAACCATTTTTGTTGCTAATAAAACACAACTTTCTCAATATCAAAAAGCGCTCTCAGACAGTCCATATACAAATTTGGTCATTGCTCAAAAAGGCATCATGCAAGTGCGCAATTTTATGTGGAACTACTACGCGGAGGGCACACCAGTCCTTTTCATGGACGATGACATACAAGAAATTCAACGACTCATAAAACCTCGCGGAAAAAAGGCGCAACTACGCAAAGTCAAAGATTTTTACGAAGAGGTCGTGATTCCAGGTTTCATGGCGTGTCGAGAGTACAACGCATATCTTTGGGGTATTTACGCGGCGACCAATCCGCTGTTTATGGATGCATCAAAGAACGGAGACGAAGTTGATGAGGGCGACGATAATCCTGATGAGATTGTTGTGGGCAACCAGTACATCATCGGATCATTTTTTGGTGCGGTCATCCGACATCAAAAAAACCTGCTGGTTGGATGTTCAGACAAAGAAGATCATGAGCGGTCAGTGCTGCACTTCATCCAAGATGGGCGAACCGTAAAGTTGAAGTACCTTACGGTTAAGTCGAATTACTATGGTGAACCCGGTGGGTTACAGGCAACAAGAACCCTGGATACTGTTGCGAGTGGCGCGAAATACATGCAGGAGCATTACCCCAAGTTCGTTCGCATAGAGAAGCACACTAAAACCATAAAAAACGGACCTTTGAAGGGGGAGCAGGGCATCTATTGGGAGGTGAAGCATATATGAAGGTCACACCAAATCAACTACGCGTCGTTGACATTCAGCGTCCACCTCAATGTAGCGCTGGGTGGTGTTCAGGTTACTGTGCCCCGCCATCATTTGCACGTCCCTGACGCTGCCCCCAACTGTGCTGATCTTCCTTGCTGCGTTAGTGATGAACGTGCGCCTACCGCTGTGACTACTGCAACCCACAAACCCTAGATCTGCATACCAACGCGAAAATTGGTTGACTACCGACTGCGCAGAAGTGCACTTGCTGCGCTCGGTGGTAACTACACACGCTTCACGTAAGTCAAAGCGCGCTTCAAGGTTCACCAGTTCAAACAACCGCAAAAGTTGCACGCGAAGTTCCTTGTTCAAGGGGATGACACGACCACCGTTACGACCTTTGGATGCATTGTTGGTTAGGTTGATGCAGTGCCCTAGTTGACCTTGTGCGTCAACAACCATCGACCATCGAAGCGAGGCAATCTCTTTGGCGCGTAAACCCGCCTTGCAAGACAGCAGCAACATAACTTGATTGCGCACTGCGTAGCGCGTGCCTCCAAGGTAAGCAAGTGCAATTTCTACTTGCTTTGGGTTGAGGGTTTTTGCTTGTTTGCCTAGTGCCATGGTGCGGTGCTCCAACTTGTTATGAATTGACGCTATGCTAGGCAAAACAATATCAGTGCGGCAAGCACTTTTTGACGCTCAAAAAAAATGCCAAGTCAAAACAATGACTTGGCACTACTGGGTATGAAATTGTTGTTATATAACCTATCTACTTATTTCTTCTTCCATTAATATTATCAGTATAAAAAACCAAAATCAAAGATAGGAAATTACTGGGCACCAGAAATGTCTATAAGTGACAGTCTAATCTGCAGTCCTGGGTCGCCAGCATTTACACCGAGGTATTTTACAACGCCAGCATCATTATGCCAAAGGAATCTTAAACCACGCTCAGCACCATTGTTAAGTGCAAAGTAACTAAGACTCCAACTTGGTTGCATTGCGTCTGTAACAACAAGTCCGCCATCAGGCGCGAACAGAAAATCTGACGACGCAGAGTTCATCACTATTCTTTCCTCGTGATGCATGTTATCTACAACACGTGCGCAGATGTTAGACGCATTATTTTCGCACTCATAACCTGCGAGTGGTCCAGGTATCCCTGTTGAAAATGATGTTGCCCAATCGTAAATCATTTCATAACTTGGCGCCGGATTAAGATCAACATCGCTTGGAGTTTGAGATAATTTTATAAAACTAAGATTCCACCCCACACTAGGTCTTACATATGGTAAAGAATTATTGGAGTGTGAAGTTGAGGTTTCCAGAAAATTTTGCGGATCAATGCTGCTAGGCAATGTAGACCCAAATATATTTGTGGTCCTTGCCACCTTTCCTGATCCATCAGGAAAGGTTGCCTCTCCTGAAATTATTTCCTCCCTCCGTTTTTTTAGATAAACCACATCATATATGCCTGGTTTACAGGAATTAAATGTACCACCAGCGGATATTTGTTCGCCTGATGAAAAAATACCTTTGTCAACCACTAAATTTCCAGACCAAAGGTCGCACGAGGGTTCGCTTGAGTTGCTTTGACCTAATCTAACTGATAAAAGTGTAAATCTACTTGTTTTGGCGCTGCCAACACAAAAACCACTGCTTCCAACTGATAGTTGCGCATTTGGTTCCTGTCCAACTGCCGTACAAGTACTTATGCATTCATCCTCAAATTGACCATTCATACTTAATTTATTAGTAGGGCAATTTGGAAGAGAACTTGCGAATGCATTTGTCGTAAAAACAAAAAAAATAAGAGGTAAAAATTTATTCATGATGTTATCGAAAGATTATTGTGCCGCGTCCTGATTGTTGTTTGATTAAGAGATTTTCGCGCCTTACTTTTTCTAGTCTCTTATCTTTCATCGTGGAAAATTCATAGATTTCATCTGAAAAAAATCTGATCCCTCTTTTTTTATCTGGAGGATATTTGTAAGTTATTTGTATGAACGGCGGATTCAAAAGTGAAGTGCAACTCTTACCAGTCCAGTAAGGTACGTCCATGCACCACACCTCACCCAAGCGCTATCAGCAGCTTCAGCCCGAAGAACGCAT
>Ga0105051_10007634_pt1 | contig 11208 bp, 9 predicted proteins | sample FRY02_FD_78383 | JGI IMG/M metagenome (GOLD analysis project Ga0105051, IMG submission 78383) | Freshwater microbial communities from Lake Fryxell liftoff mats and glacier meltwater in Antarctica - FRY-02 (megahit assembly) | ecosystem: Environmental > Aquatic > Freshwater > Ice > Glacier...
CACGCAGTCGGGGCTATCAATACCAACGGCAGCGGGCGTCGTGGTTGAGAGGGGGTCCGAGTACATATTGGCCCACACTGGGCCGAGAGAGTTGGACGGGCACCCCCTGGGGGGTTGTGGGTCCGGGCCAACATATAATTCGGTGCCTTAAAAATAAAAAGTGTGAGAACGAACTTCAGAATACGGCCGAACAGAGAGTTAGAAGTTGTCCGGGTTCGAGGGTGTAGGCTTCCACACGGGGAGGCGGGTAAGGGACATGCACATGGTCCATGGTGGACCAAAGTCTCTGTCCATGGTGACTTTACATGCTCATTGTCCATGGTTGACGTTGGATCGGTCATGGTGGACTTTGGATCGGTCTGTTTCCGCACCATGTGGTGTTTCCAGGAACTTCGAATTGACGAAAAGAACAAAAATGCTCTTTTCAATGTCAGCACAATGGATCTGGCGAAAACTAAAAAAAAATCCATGCGATATATACACGGCTCCAGGCACAACAACAAAAGAAACGAGAGAGAGGGGAAACGGCACGTGCCAAGCGACCATCACCAGCACACTAAACCATCTTTGAGACCATGGCGCACCAGCCAAGCTTTTCCGACCTGATTGGCGCCGCGCATTTGGACTCACTCTGCTCCAGCGCCTCCACCGTCAGCAGCTTGAGCATGAGTATCATGCCTGCCAGCACGAATGCAGCCAAGGCCGCAGGTCCAACGTATTCGTGGGAGCGAAGGCAAGTCCCAGTACACACCGACGAGGGTCGCGACTGCTTTGGCTGTGGCTCCACAAAAGGCAGGCAGGGGTCCCTGGCTGGCCCCCAGCGCAACCATCCTTATCTTCAGAGTCGCAAAGCGCACAGGGCTAGTTCGCCACCGCCAGTGACGGGTTTTGAGGACATGAATTCGACCGATGCTGAGCTGACTGTCGGCTCCAGGCCCCTGACCGGCTCTGCGCTCGAACAGACCGACTGCGACGATGCTGGATTGAGCCTGGGCCCGGGTATTCCCGTGGCATGTCGTGCCAGTTCTGCCAAATGAATAAACACTCTCAAAAATCTTCATTTAGAGTCTCCTATTTCAGCCTGATGAGATTTTCTCTTGCAGGCTGTTCAACCCCAGGCGTTTGTCAGCACCGAGGGACATTACATGAAACGAATCCTGCACAAAGTCCTATGGAGAAAATCCCCTTGCTGGCATGATTTATCGCTTTGATTAGTGGATTTGGGCAACTGTGCTCACACAATGTATTTTACATACGAATGTAAGAGACATATCCCTCGCTCATTGCCAGTGGACACATTGGAGTCGCATACAACTATTGCAATCCCACAACGATAAAGTGTTCACAATACCCGAATTATCCTATGTCATTACTCACCCTGACTATGCACATAGCCGAGTGCGCCATAAAACGGATTCCGCTGGAAAAACGCCCAACCTCTCTGTCGAAACCGACATTTGCTAAACCTTTCAGATTTGAATTCTGGTATCGAGCTTTCTGAGGTTTTTGGTTGTGTGGGTGATCAAGATGTGGTCGGATCGTAAAAAGAAATAGTAGAAAAGATGCGCTGTACCAAGATTAGTCGATGACTATAAACTCGTCCCTGTGACACATCTGTGCCAAAACTCGTCCAACGTGCCACAAGTTGACCCAGATTTTGCAATGAAATCATATCTATGATTGATGGCAAACCCATGATATCAAATTCCAAAGTGAAAAAGAGACCCAGGAATTGGTACGGAGCAAATGTCGTTGGGCTGGGCGTTTTTCAAACGGAAAGATCCATCATAATTCATGAGGCCCGGGCACTTTACTCCATATAACAATGGCATTTCTTTTGTTTATGTCGTTGGCATGCTCTATGACAGTCAGTATTTTTCTCTAAATCCTGAAAAAATCTTTTTTTGTATTCATTTTGGCAGAAACTGATGTCCCTCTCTGTGGGCACAGGTGCAAGTGCGCAATCATAAGCAAAATAAAGTCAGAACGAAAGATAGAAAATTAAGGCTTTCTGTTGGAGAAGAATGTTTGATTTAGTTGCAAGAGGAATATCTCATTCAGTTGCAAGTCTGTTCTTCCATAGAATTTCCACTTTTGAAGTAAAGTTTAAACACTCACCAGCGCAAACTCTCTTTCATGCAAGCCAAAAAGTAGTCAGAATAAAATTAATCAGAGTCATTCCGAGTCGGGAAACCCCTGTCACCTGGTTCCTGGTTTACGTGCCCTTTCGATCACGCACTCTAGAAGTAATCTGAAAAAACAAAAGTCATGTATGTACTGAACAACAAATAATATATGGTGGAGTACACAAAAACTTTATGGGTGTACATGTTTCCATACGTACATCTATATCATATATGTATGTAAGAAACCGTGACTGGTAGCAAAGGTGAAGAAATTCCTATTGGAGGAAATGTTGCTGTCTAGTGCCGCGGTAAGAAGCGAGTGTAAAATGGTCGAGTGTGCATTTGATTGACGGGTCACGTCCGCAAAACAATATTTGACCGCCATACGTATTTCAACGGTTTTAATTATGCGTCGGGTACTCCAGTCAGTGACGGTAGCTTCGACCTTGTCAATCGAGCAATAGGAGAAGGTGGTATTGCACCCCCGAGCGTTGTGTGGTTCGTCTGGAAATTACGGGTGTAGACATATGTCGCTTAAGATCTGACAAATATGTTACAAATTGTCAATAGTCGATTGAGGTCATTTTCTGGATATCTTGTGCTCTTTGATTTTGGCTGTACTTCATATATTGCAGCCCCAAGCCTTTCCTACTCTTCTGCAGGTGGTTTTTCGAGGAAACCCCCATCTGTTGGTACATTGAAACAATTCTGATTTCCTGCGGGTGGCTCTGAAACAAAACGCTTTCCTGTGAAAAAAAACAAATACATCTTCTGTAGGTGAAGTTGTAACTTGGAACAACAAATCTGTGGGTAGCCTTCAAACAAAAACAACTTTTCTTGGGTGGCACCAAAACGATTTGAATTTCTGAGGGTCACACTTTGACAAAAACACTCCACTGTGGTTGACATCCGAGTCAATTGGCGCGCTAGCTGTGCGGCGGCCAAACATTTTAAAAAGTGTGGGTGGTATTCAAAAACAAACAGTTGATGTTGTGGAGGGTGAAATTTTGCACCCCATCTTGAGAGATGACTCTAAGCATACTATAAATGAATTAAATATGTTCATTGAGTTTTCAATCGACATGTTACAATGATTCATGTAACATGAATACGTTGTTCAAAATTTAATAGACATATAAAAGATGTAAGTTATGCACGTGCTGTTTCAAAATTAAATCAGATCATAGTATTTGACACAGTTTATGACATGTATATGTCCTGTGATTCAAACTAGATTCATATATGTCATTTAATTTTCACATGGTAACAGTTGCCGCTGCAGTCTACTCAAACTTCAGTGAGTCCAATGAGTTAGATGAGTAAAGAGTAAAGAACTCCCGCCAGAAAATGGGCGACAATAGAATTCTGTATTGGATGCCGCGGTGTCCGTGGCAAACAGCGAGGGTGAGTCATTGGCTGGCTGGATGGGCCCGCACTAACGTGGATGTTCGGATGATGCATGTGCGACGACGCGGATGTGATTGCGTCATGAGCTGGTGTGGATTTTGACGGTTTCTTGCGCAAAGCAAAGCAAGCAGGCACACTAATCAAACACAGGAGGTTGAACAGCGGGAGAGGTGCGGGGGCTGCGCAGTCAGTCTGGGTGTTAGATCAGCATGCTCTGCGTTGGATGTTTGGTTCGGCTAAAGCCTCATCATGGTTCAACTGAATGTTTTTTGCAGTGTTTTCGTCGATCAGCCTGAAAACGAATTTGAAGTTCAAGACCCAAGTTCTTAGATAGTTTGCAACAGTTTTTTTTGGCTAAGAAGTTGCTGTACCGTTACGTGGTCGTGCTGGCGCAGGTGTACGTGCATTTTTGGCAGTGAGTGTGGTAAACAGGTGTCTTCAGCACCATTGCATGTGCAGGTATGTACGATAAACAGGTGCTTTTCACATTACTTTACACTGGCATGTTTGTAAAAGTACCCGTCACAAGGCGTGAGTGTGCACTTGTGTGTGTGGAGTTTCTTCATGAGGGTTAGGGGACATAGGTGGGGGGGGTCGGCTATGCAAGACACTTTTGCTGGCGTGGAACGTTATTTTTCACACTGGCATGAGGGAAAATAGAGGTTTTGTATGTTTCATCTAGTTTCCTCTATTTTTGGATTGGGTTTGGAGTGTATGTTGGTGTACGTGTGCGTATATACACAAACACACACTGTACGTGGGGTACTCCGCGGTGCATTTGAGCCCAGGCGTCGGGATGAGACCGTGACACCTGGAGTCTGAAGGCCCGAAGAATCCTGATGGACTCAATCTCGACTTGTCAACATATATGTATTCGTATATGTGTACAAGGAACACATGTGTATATACATACCGAACGGTGGGCCTGGTATAAGATCTTACATTTCTGCTTTTTTTTTTTCTAGCAAAATTTTCTTCCAAAAACAAAAAGCAAAAGATGAGAACCGTGACATCAAACCGAGAACTCGAATCCATATGGATTTGAACTTGATGTATTATTGCTTGTATTACTTGAAACAGTAATTTAGTATCCTTGCTGGAGGGTCTATGTAGCTCAAATCCATGTAGATTTGAGCTCTCAGCCACGGTTTTTGAGTTTTTACATAGACTCTATTTGACGATCGGCTGACTTTGAAGAGCAAAAACGCCGCCGACGATTATAGGTAACAGAAAATAACAGGAAAAATACTGAGCTGAAAAACTTGGGCTAAACACGAGGATGATGCCTGAAACCTGCCGAATCCTGGGCATTCCGCCGTGGTCAGGCACGACTCGTGGCTCTCACATAGCGCCATGCGGCTTCCCATCATGCTCGGGTGGGATTTTTTGTCACCAATTGAGGGACGATCAGGGCGTGCAAGAGAATTTATGTTTTCGGTTTCGTGGTAAAATATGTAAAAATTAGGAACACAGATCGAATCTAAGTCAATCGAGAACTACCCTGACAATTGAAGTAAAAAGGTCCACAAAACAGGTTCGTGGAGAGATTACTGACTAATCAGCACTGTGCACACTGATTGGGAAAACAGGAAAGCAACATCAATCAATGAGTAGTAAACCCTGACAACTGTCGACAAAACCCTCGATCAGGGTAAGAAAAAAATAGCAAACACTCCAAAGAGAGAAGGGGGGGGGGTAAATGACAAGTGACAAGACCTGTGGTAAAAACTGGGTCACTGATAAACTGAAAAATCCAGCCAGCCTGGGTATTAGCTCGTTTCTGGAAAGTAGCCATTTGGAAAGGTAATACTTTCACATCGGCTTGGTGGACCCTCAATCAAGAGTACTAAACTACTGCTTAAAGTAATACAAGCAATCATAATCAAACGGAGAGTCTCCCTCCGATGACGAGTGAAACCCACAGTGACAAAGCTCACAGATTACTTCGATTGAAATCACTGATGCATCAGAGCTCGCGAATCGGAGCTGTGACGACACCTCTGGTGGTCACGGTTGACAAGGAGCAAGTCAACTGATGTATATAAATAGTCACCTTCAATATTCACCTTCTCAAAAACCAAAAACATTTTGATTCGACGCACTAATAATGTCTGATTTTTGCAGTCGATATGATGGCCCCCAAAAAAATTAAGCTTTGCAAATCAATCACCAAACTACTTATTATAAGTTAAGCCACGCGTGCACATCAAATCTGCGATGGTTTGGCCATTGAAGCAAACGCTTCCGTTTCAGACGTGTTTGCTAAACCTCTACAGCACTGACGTATGGGCTAGCAAGTGTACACAGTGTAAAATAAACTTAAAATAATTTCGAGATTCGATGAAACCTGAATTAAACACATTTCCTTGGTGAGATTCGTCACAGGCCGCGGCCGCTGGTATGGTGAAGATTGCTTTTATTATTGCTCAGAAAGAAACAAAATAGTAGTTTTGTTTGGAACTCTCAAGGTGCAGTCTTTTATTCTCACCGAAGTGAGTGACTGTGCTTTGCTGATTGTCGTCACATCTTCTACTTTTCTCAAAAGAAAAGACATGTTAACAGAAAAACAAGCGATTAGCCTGGGCTAATTGAAAACCCGCAGCCCAGCATATATATAGACAAATGTACTTTGTACACTTATACGGTCTACATGTATACTACGCTTTAGTCGATCAGGATTCTTCCGGCTCTCGAGGCTTCCGTCCACACCTGGGCTCACATCAAGTACCCAAGTACTTTGTGTGCGTACTCTCGTATCTTACTAGTACAAGCACACACACACACACCACTCTAACACCAGTAAAAATAGAGAAATATACAAAACAAATTCCTATCTCTACCCCTGTCAAAACATAGTCTTCCACGCCAGCAACAAGCCTGAGCGCTAACCATGAACAAGCTGAAAAAAACTCCCACTTCCAATCCCCCACCACACACGCATACAGGTGTTGAAAAAACACTTGTGATACGCACGCATGTAATAGAGGGATTGGACAGTACAAATAAACAAAATGCGCCTACACGACACCCACACACGTGTGCATATACATCTATATGCATATATATAAATAGACGCACATATATATAGATACATGTATGTGCACATGCACACATACACGCATACATGTACACATATATACACATACATGTATATGCACACCTACTGTATGCACAGACAGAACATCTCAGCACCAATGCCTCGACGCATCAAACAATATCATAGACGCACATATGCATCTATATACATATGCATGCATATACACATGTATTGCATATACACATATGTGCACAATCTGCAGCGAATGTGTTGCAGATGTGTACATTGATGTGAAAGGAACATCTGTATAACGCATACAGCTGCACATGCACTGGTGCACAGATCACTTGTTCTAAATTGCACGCAGGACCCACTGCAAAAAAATGCACATATATATATACACACACACATGTGCATACGCATTCATATGCACAAGAATACACATGCACACCTATGACACTGCTCCAACATGCTAAACAATTGCTACTGAGACTCAAAAACTGTACACAAACATGCATACACATACACATACACATGTATCTACATGCATGTGTATACCCATACATATACACGTGCAGATATATACATATATGCATGTTTATACTCACACATACATACACACATATACACATACGCATACAACATATACATATGCACACACGCAAGCACGCCTTGAACGACAGCGCTGCAGCCGCTGCACGTGGTGCTCATGCAGACGCTGGAAGCTCCGTCTCTTTCGTTCAACGCAATCAGCCACATTTAGCACCTCCAATGCTAGGACTTCATTGTACCTGCTTCCTGAGACACCAATACCCCTCAACCGCCCATCCCCTCTTCCCAACATACACCAGAACAGTTTACAGACAGCGGCAAGCGCGGTTTTACTGTTCCACACTGATCAACACAACAGAGTACACAACTCTCAAAGAAGTTTCGTGCAGCTTCACAATGGCCCCTTGCGTAGTTGTAGAAAGATTGGAGGGAAAGTATGGGTGCATCGGAGCCCCTTAGACAAGCACGCAGGATGCCGAGCCCGAGAATGCACAATGTGACTGTTTACGAGAAACGAAAGGTCAACGAAGAACAACCAAACCCCACAGCAGTCCATCACACCATCACGACAGCGCGCCTCCCAGACAACACCCGCTCATCTGCACTGGTGCGGAGCCGATTGACAAAGTCCATGGCCAGCCCAAGCTGCTGGCCACGGAGGCGATCCCCCGAAACAAGGCTACATTTTTGCCATTTTTGCGGGTCTAATTTTATGTCAGTATACACACGGTTTTGTTTCCTTTTATCAACACTAGCCATCATTCCGCCTCGCATCATAATACACTGAGTTTGAAGTGTATTCAAGAATGAAAGATGAATAGGGTCATTTTGTAGCGAGGCAAGTGAACTCAGGGCATGAATTCTGCTGGTGCCAGCTCCGCGAGCGTGACAGTTCTGTGCGCGCTGTCTCCAAGAGACCAGCCATGTTCGCGTACTCTCAGGATCACCCAATGCCCGCCTCCTACACCAAGCGAAACTGAACGGGACAGTACGAGCTGTCCCAGTTTATTTATAGCCAACGAGATTGCTCCCACCAAACCCCGTCTCTCTGTCACACTTAGATGCGGTTCCTACCATCCTAACGCTTGTGACAAGTCTAAGAATTGATGAATGTAAAAAAGCATGCATGTCTGTGTGTTGAAGTTTGAATTTGTGCCTGTGTGTGTGTCTATGTGTGTGTCTGCGAGCATGTTTGCCAAAAAAACAATTTATGTGTATATTTCACGGTTGGCGTTTGTGCCCGTGTTGTCGTGTGTTGGCATTTGTGTGCACTCGTATGTGTGTTATTTGTGTGATGTTGTGCGTTTGAATCAAGTGTGATAGTCCTCTGGCTTAAGGGTCATTACGGATTTGCATATGTGTGTCATGGTTGTTTAATACATGATTGGAGGGCTCTGCATGGAGCCACCTTCTGAAACACAAGACTAGATTGTTTCACCCTTAACACCAGTGTGTGAAATTTGCGGCCCCGCCACATTTTGTTCCCCGCGTCTTGAACAATCTTAATATTGGTGTCTGCGTGCGTGTGCGTATCATTGTAAGCGCGTCGAAGTTCGTCTGCGTATGTGTGTGCTACATTCATGTGTGGTTGGTTGATGATGCTTTTATTACTCCATAAGAAATAGTCTAGTAGCTTTGTTGGAAATTCTATTTGCTCGAATCTATGGATTTGAGATGTTAGTGATTTATGATCATATCTTTCGATTTGCTTTTTCGAAAGGAAACATATTTGAAAGAAATCAAGCAGATAGTATAGATCTAATCCCGTCTCACAGTATATATATATACATGTGTACTTTGTACACATATATGACTACATATTTGCCAACATTTATTGTATCTGCATTCTCCGGTCTTGTCCTGACATCAAGCATTTCATGTGCAGTGTGTGTGTGAGTGTGCGTACACACACACATACACACACATACACACACGCCTGCGTCAAGAATAGAAAGACACAAGACGATAATTTCATCTCTCCTTCTATTAAAAATCAAAACATACGCCAAGCAACAAGTGCTCTGCATAAACTAGTTTCCCCCTCGTCCCCAACGCGAATGAACAAACTGCGAACACACGAGCACATGTGCACACCCTCCAGTGATTGTATTGCAGACATGTATGGTCAGGTCAAGAACATCCGTGGATGTACACACCTGCATGCACTGGACAACTGTTTTAAGGCACACCACGCTCACCGCAAAAATGCACATACACCAGCGCAAGCACGCCTGTGTGATAGTGCAACAACACCATCGCCATGCAAACCATTGCGACCTATCCTGCAACCGAAGTTAATATCTGCCAATAAAACCACCAGATTTCACAACAGACCATGGCGCAGCTTCAGGTTCGTTGCCACACAGGCATCATCTGATCATACGCCTTTGTGCTGCCCGGCGGGCCCCATTCAGTTTCTATATTATTTGCATAAGAGGGTCCTGAAGGATCTTCGGTTAGTTTTATTTGCTTTTATTACTGGAAACGGTATTTTACAACCCTTGCTTGAGGGTCTATTTGCTGAAATCCATATTGATTTGAGTTTACGGGGTTTCGGCCGGAATCAAACCAGGGACCTGCGGATGACCTAGACTCTGAAGTCCCGCGCTCTTCTCCACTGAGCTATGGTGACGGATGCCCTCAAGCAAGGGTTCTAAACTACTGTTTCCAGTAATTAAAGCCAATAAAATCAAATAAGATCAATTTGCTCTTGGCCGCTGCGGAGATCATCCTCGACAAAATTCTATTTTCCAACATTTTCGTGGGTTTCTCTGTTGGCGTCTGTTTCCAAGATCTTATGTGCGTGGTAAACCTGCATATGCAGGTAAGGTGTGCGTATATTTTGTGTGTGTGGTTTTGTTATTGCCAGTTTTGGAAAACAGAGGCTGAATGATGGTCCATCCCCCCATAACAAGTCAGTAAGCAAATAGGTAAGGAAGGAAGTAAGCAAAAAAGTGAATACGTAAGATGTATTTGAGCCTGCATTCAAAGTACACATGATACTGATAGGCTTATGACTGTTTTAATTTTCTTCACAACAACAAAAGTCCCAGACACAAAGAAATCGCGCCGGCGACGCTTGTCTGAAAACTCTTGGAACATACCGTTGAATGTGTGCAACTCAAACCAGTTTTTAAAAATTTGCTTGCAGTGCTTATCGTTAGGATGGATTTCGAAGTGCCAAAAAAGCTTCAGGTCATTTTGCCACAAAATTCAACCAACAATGTAAAATGTGTCAGATACAAAAAAATGTATTACTTGTAGTACTAGATCGAGAATAAAAATACTTGTGCACGTCAAATTTGATATTCAGAATCAGCAAAAACTTGAACAATTGTATAAAACTCTGATTGTAGCCTGTCAAGTTTCAACTACTGCCTTTACCGAATATGTAAATACATATCAAACCAAATCATGATGGTTACTTTAATTACTCAAGAAGGCAGACTATTATCCTTATTGAAGGGGTCTATTTGCTGAAATCCATCTAGATTCAAGGTCTCGGTGTTGTAAACATTTTCTTTATTTGTTTGTTGAAAGAAATCTGATCAAGTTTGCGTGGATTGTTTCTTAAGAAATAGTCTATACGACCTCAAGTGCAAGCGTGGCTCAGTTGGTCAGAGCGAAAGACTGTCAATCCCTAGGTCGTCGGTTCGATTCCGTCTAATACCCGACAACTCAAATTCTCATGGATTTGAACTTTATAGACTCTCCAACAAGGGAACTAAACTGCTGTTGAAAGTAATAAAAGCAATTATCATCATCAGTAGCTTTGCTGGAGGCTCTATGTGCTCAAATCATTGAATGTGGATTTGTGTTCTCGATTTTTGGAGTTGGCTGAAAACGACCTGGCGACCTCGGGACAGATAGTCCCGCGCTCTGACAATCTAAGCTAGTTTTCAGGCCCACACACAATGCTCTGCTGCACTTGGCACTTGAACGCTCAGTGCGCGGTCTGGAGTGCACTCAACACTCAGTGCACAGTAAATCTTGAGCACTCAAATGCACTCAGCACTCAGTGCACTCGAAGCAATGGGCACTCAGCACTCAGTGCCACTCACCTATTAGGCACTAAAGTGCCAGTGC
>Ga0105051_10007636_pt1 | contig 11208 bp, 10 predicted proteins | sample FRY02_FD_78383 | JGI IMG/M metagenome (GOLD analysis project Ga0105051, IMG submission 78383) | Freshwater microbial communities from Lake Fryxell liftoff mats and glacier meltwater in Antarctica - FRY-02 (megahit assembly) | ecosystem: Environmental > Aquatic > Freshwater > Ice > Glacier...
CTTGGAATAACAAGGCATGATGCATTCTTTAGTAGAACGCCATATTCACCGTCTGAAACGTGACCGATGAAGTGGACAGAATCCGATAGGCCGAGGGACATAGTTTCGGAAACGACTTTGTTACTTGGTGTCAGATATTTAACGCAACGGATATGAGGATTGAATATCCGTATGAAAACACAAAAGAAGTATTATCGGTTGACGTCTTTTGAGCGTGAGGAGATCTCCCGGGGTCTTGCCCAGGGGGAAAGCATGGCGACGATTGGGGGTTGCCTCAGGCGTGAGACAAGCACAATCTCTCGTGAAGTGGCTCGCAACAGGCTGAATAGCGGATATCGCGCGTTCTCTGCGGATAATCGGGCTATTGAGCGGGCCTCTTGTCGACATCGGGGTAAGAGTCGGATTGCCCGAGAGGATGCTCTGCGCATCTATGTGCATGAGAAACTCAAGAAACGCTGGTCGCCCCGCCAGATCGTCAAGCGCTTGGAGGAGGAATATCGGTTTGATATGGCGATGCGGGTCTCGCATGAGACGATCTACCAGTATATCTATGTGCTGCCGAGAGGATCGTTGAAAACCATGTTGATCAAGGCTTTACGCCAGGAACGCAAATATCGAAGGATCCAAAAACGGGGGAACATCGTTGAAATGCGCGGCAAAATAGCCGACATACTGTCCATTGAAGAGCGTCCAGTAGAAGTCGCGGACCGTACAGTTCCTGGTCACTGGGAAGGCGATCTGATCGTTGGCAAGAATAAACGTACCGCGATTGGCACTCTCGTGGAGCGGACAACTCGCTACACGATCCTTGTTCCGCTGTCTGCCAAAGACGCCGAAAGTGTCCGCAAGGCGTACGCCAAAGAACTCGGTCGCTTGCCAACAGAAATTGCTAAAACGCTGACCTACGACCAAGGAAAAGAAATGAGCGGGCATAAACAATTCACCATTGACACCAGCATCCAAGTTTACTTTGCGCACCCTGGTTCCCCATGGGAGAGAGGCACCAATGAAAATACGGACGGTCTCATTCGCCAGTACTTCCCCAAAGGCACCGACTTTTCCATTGTCTCTGTTCGCCAACTCAAACGTGTCCAACGCGAATTAAACGATCGCCCCCGCGCTGTGCTTAACTACAAGAAACCAGATGAAGTCATCAACCAACTTGTTGCACTAAAAGTTTGAACCCACCATACATGAATCACACACGTGAATTGTCAATAGATCATATTTCGTTTTCGAGTTCTGGCGGACCTGGTCGCCTCGCAACGTCTCTTGCGAAATCTCAGAACGGTCTTTGTGTGAGTTCGCGTCTGTTGACTATTACGCATAAACGAATTCCGTTGATTGGTATTCGAAATTTCCCACTTATTTTTAGAGCAGTCGTTGATTTCTATTTCGTGAAAAGAGGTCGAAGCAAAACACTTTTTAGTCTTTTTCGGAACCGTAACTCAAAACCGCTTCTACGACACCTATACATGAAAAATCCTTTAGTGGTTCATCTTCATTGGATACCGGGCGTCTTGACTTTGCGGGAAATATTAGAGAACTTTGATAAGGAGGCCTTAGTTGTGCTGACATTGCACGACATGTGGCCGTTCACAGGTGGCTGTCACCATTCATTCTCCTGTACCAAATTCCAGCAAACGTGTGTTCAGTGTCCTCAGGCAAGAAGCTTCTTTTCCAACAAGGTTGTAAGAGCGCAGCGCGAAAAAGAAATGTTTTTTGGAAATCAAAAACGAATACAGATTGTCGCGCCGAGCAGATGGATGAAGGATACTGCTACAAAAAGCAGTGTGTTTCGGGGAATGGAGATTACATATATTCCAAATCCGGTAGATACGGAAGTATTCAAACCTAAATTCAACTCCAACTCTCGCCAAAAATTCGGAATTTTAGATACAGCATACGTAATCGGGTGTTGCGCTACTAATTTAAACGACCCGCTAAAAAATATTGCCGCAATCATCAAAGTCTGTGTAAACCTTAATCGGCATAACCCAAGTCTCAACATCAAGGTTCTGGCGGTTGGAAGTGGCAGATTCCCCAATTGTGGTGTTGAAGTTATTTATACCGGATTTTTAGAATCCGATAATGAACTTGCATCCGCATTCAATGCAATGGATGTTTTCGTTTCTCTGTCTGAAGTGGAAACGTCGCCCTTGGTTGTGAATGAGGCACTGTCGTCTGGAGTTCCTGTTATTACCACCGACAGAGGAGGCTCGTCGGATTCAATCAGGCACGGTGAAACAGGATTTATTCTTAACCACGACGAGGAGTTATTTGACTTATTGCAGGACCAGTTCGGAAATCTTCGATCACGTGTGTTCAGCGCCAATTGTCGCAATTTTGCGCTTAAACAACTATCTCTTGAAGTAATAAATGGGCGCTATCTGAGCCTTTACCGCAACGGATTGAACCATGACTCGCAATGAAAATATGGTTGGGATCGTAATCCCAACACTAGGCACCAGAATTGAATTTCTTATGGCGTCATTGGACTCGGCGCGCGAAAATTTTCCGACGTCTATTTGTCTTGTCGGGCCCAAGAACTTTGGACTTGAAGGTTTGCTAAATAGTTCAGCAGACGAGATGTTCATTGAGGATAAGGGACAAGGGCTTCCAGCTGCAATAAATCATGGGATGAATTCATTTCGAAGTGATATTGAATTTGTAACTTGGCTCGGTGATGACGATTTATTAGCTCGTGGATCTATACAAGCTGGTCTTGACCGGCTCAGCGCAGATCCAAAATTGAATCTTGTGTTTGGGAAATGCACATACATCGATGAAGCTGGCAACTTCTTAAGAACGAATAAATTTGGAGCTTTTGGGGTAAAAGTCCTAGCGTTCGGCCCATGTCTTGTACCCCAACCCGGAAGTCTTATTAGAAGAAGTTCGTTTAACGCAGTTGGTCAGCTTTCGACAGTTTATTCATGTGCTTTTGATCTAGACCTGTTTCTGAAGTTGAAAAAAATTGGCCGTGTTGAATATGTCCCAGAAATCCAAAGTTCGTTTAGATGGCATTCAGACTCACTATCAGTGCGAAATAGACCAATTTCAGTTCGAGAAGCAAGCGAGATTAGGAAAAGTCATCTACCAATTTTCCTTAGAACAATTAGTGAACTTTGGGAGATCCCCTTACGCGTGATTACCAAATTTGCTGCACGCTTAATTTAGTTTTTGTTCTCTCAACTCTGAAATACAAGTCTCAAATGGTGCATCACTTATTAAAGTTCCCTTGTCTAAAACGAGCCCCCGATTGCATATGCTACGCAACATTTCAATGTTGTGTGATGCGATTATCACGATTGGACTTGAAGCGTATTTTTGCTGTAACAAATCGAGCGCTTTCGCAGTAAAATTGGCGTCTGCCGTACCAAGTCCTTCATCAATTAGGAGGGTTCCATTGAATGAATATGCGTTCGCCGAAAATACCAGTCTTGCAATCATTCCTTGTGAATACATCGTTAACGGACGGTCAAAATAGGAATCTAATTCCGAGAAATCCTTACACCAGTTAATATATTCCCGTATTTCTGAGCGTGACATTCCTTCGATCACCCCACGTGTTTTCAAATTCTCCCTTCCGCTCAAGCGAAAATCGAAACCAAAGCCACCATCTAAAAGCGCGTGCACGTTCCCTTCAACAAAGAGCGTTCCGCTGTCGGGTTTAAAAATCCCCGACATAATACGTAGGAGTGTTGTCTTTCCCGCTCCATTATTTCCTAGTAATGCTATTCGGTCACCCGAATTCGCAGAAAACGTGACCTCATTAATAAAATTGAGATTCGCGGTCTTGCTATGAAAAGGACTGTAGCCAATTCGCTCTGACTTCATGCGACGCCAAAAGGACACGTTCTGAAGTGAAACTTGATTCTGCATCATCAAATAGATTTTCGCGAATAGCGGAAAATGTGCTTAGCAAAAATTGCAGATAAGACAGCAACTAACAGCCAACTTAGGAGCGATATTGACTGAACAACATTTATCTGCTCATTGAATACAAACGTTTTCGAAATGTTTATCACCCACGCAAACGGATTGAAACTGCCGACTAGCGCCATTGCCCCGCTGGTTGGCTGCTTCCAAAGTATGGGGGTCAGAAAGAATAAAAACTGGATAATTGCTGGTGCCACGATTTTTATCGCAGGCAAACGAATAGAAAGTCTTGCGACAACAATTGATATCGGAAGAACCAAAATTGTGGCCACAATACCTAAAACCGGAAGGTAGCACAACCTATAGAGCCCATCGATCCCGCTAATTATGACAATAATTCCAACTACCGAAAGATTATGGAAATACACCAAGAGATTCCTCCACGCAATTCTTAAAATGAGTGAGAGTTCACTAAGGTGGGTATTCAAGAGGAGACTTCGCTCCGAAATAAACATTTCGGTCGATTCAATTATGTTGTTTGCCATCAACGTCCATAGCGAGATACCCAGAGCAAGATTGCCAGCACTACTCCAAATATCTCCTCCAGAAAGCAGATTAACTGCGACGGTACTTCCAATTACGATGACCAGAAGATTGGCGACTGACCACCAGGGTCCCAAAAAGGTATCGGCATAACGACTCTTTAGATCTCGCCATCCGAGATGAAGAAAGATTCGAACCTCTCGTCTCGCCGTAAAGGCAAAATTATCGATTCGTTCCACAACTTTCAATCGTATCATTCATTGATACCCATGATGGCATAAAAATCTAGAAATCAAGGCGGAACTTTAGAATTAATTTTTATTCTTTGTGCGCAAGATTGTTTCGAGGAGAATTTTAGATTCGATTATCAAGACTTGTAGAAGAAACCGCGTGACTAAATGTTGGGATCAATTCTTGAATTCGTTCGACAATCATCGGTACATCTATCGCGAATGAATCATCAATGAGTGCACCTTCAATGAGTTCACAAAATTCGTTTAGGCGATTGCCATCTAGGTCTGGGGCTTTTATTATTTCAATGGATCTAAAATTGCTATCAACCCTTACGTCGCCGGAGCCGACAAATTCTTCTATGCTTTTCTCGCCGATGGTGTCAAGATCTGTCCGTATCACGACTTGTTCGGCGGTCATAAAATTTTGAGTTGAACTCATCTCAACCGCTTCGTCTTCATTATCAACAAAGATCGGTTTAATTTTCAGTTCGCTTAAGTAATCGCATAAGGCATTCTCTAAAAGTGTTGGTTCCAGACCTTCTCCTAGATTGGGTATCCCAATCTCCGACTTACCCAATAGTCCCGCAGCCATTAAACACAACTGGCCAGACTCTTCCATTGATATGAAATATCTCTTCGTATTATGAGGAAAAGCTATAGGACTCTTTTCATAGATTCGACGCGCCCACGAATCCAATAAGGAGCCATTTGAGAAAGCTACATTCGCAAAACGGGCCGACATGGCGTCCAGCATTAGTTCAGAAAACATGGTGGCTTCCATTAATCGTTTAGATGCTCCCATCAGATTGACGGGATTAGCGGCCTTATCGGTACTCACCGAAAACAGTCGACAATTATCCTGTCGCTTTGCTAATTCAACTATTCGTTTGGTTGCCAAGACATTGACTTCCATCATTCTCAAGACTGAAGAGATATCCCTTTCTGAGCGCACATGCTTTATTGCAGCAAAATTGAGCACGATATCGATCTGTGGAAGAGTTTTGGCCATTCGATCAAATAACCGTCCCGTAACATCAAGGACGATTGGCGTTATAGACGTGGTGCGCCTGAAGTCGCGTTTGAGTTGTATTAGCCTAATTAATTCAACTAGCGCATTTTCATTGGAGTCAATCAATATTAAATTCTTGGGATTCTTTCCCAAAATTTTAAAGACTGTCGATGTTCCAATCGTTCCTGCAGCACCGATTACAAGTATGCACTTATTTTCGTAGGCATTTCTAAGGTGGTCGCCATGCAACTCAAAGTCCTTCTGAAACATGCTGGATTTACGGTGCGTAATTGAGTTGACGAATCGTCCGTTGAAATATTCTTCACGCATCTGATGAGCCTATGTTTCTAAAAGAAACTTCTTTGGATCTGACTCAAAATCTTTTTCGGCTTGATTGAAGTCATCTAGACGTCCAATATCTTGCCAATAACTCTCTGTTTCGAACGCAATTACCGAATGCCCAGCTTGTATTAGCTCGAGCAGCAAAGTCGGCATATCCTTGTACGTTCCATCCAAAAACCGTAACACTGTGTTCTTTAAGGCATAAATTCCCATACTCACTTGATATTCGAGTACCGGCTTTTCCTCATAACCAACAATGTTCTTATTCGAGTCAATTTTGACCACTCCATAATCAATCCGCACATCACGACGGTGTAGGGCGACTGCTGCAACAGCGTTGTCATCTTCATTTAGTGCAGCTACCAAGTCGTCAAACTGAAATGTTGTCAACAGATCACCATTCAGCACCAAAAATGACGGTGGAGGATCTTTTATCAGGAATAACGAGCCTGCTGTTCCTAATGGTTCATCCTCTACTAAATATTCAATTTGAACTCCCCATTTGGATCCATCATCGATCACGAATTTAACCATCTCGGACATATAACCCAGACTTATTATGACCCTGGTAAATCCGCATGACGCCAATTGTCGAATGACAATATGAATAATTGGAATGCCGTTCAATGGCAAAAGCGGTTTAGGAATTGTCAATGTGTATGGTCGCAATCTGCTGCCTAATCCACCAGCAAGAATTACCGCCGTCTTATTGCTATTTGAAATCATCTTCATAGAATTTTCTTTGTATACCAGATGCAAAAAGTTCGACGTAGTGGTTCACCATCTCATCTTGATTAAATTCTTTTTCTAAGCCTAGGTTCCTCGCCCCATTAATTAGTTTCTCGCGGTAATCGGAGTCCTCTATAAACCTTTTGACTGCAAGTTTGATTTCCCTAGGGGAATTAGGATTGCACAAGACTCCATTTATACCATCTCTGACTAGTTCAGCCATACCACCTACAGCAGTACATATAACTGGTACACCAGCACTTAGCGCCTCCATTGCTGTAACCGAGATGCCTTCGATAGAACTGGTATTCACTAACAAATCAATCTCGGAGAAAAATCGATCAGTTTCCGCTATAAATCCTTCGCATGTCAGCGAGTCGTTGTTTATACTTCGTGACTTGCACGAATTTTCAAGAATTCCAGTTCCAACCAATCTGAACTGAGCTTTGCCTTTCATGGCATGTGCGATCTCGATGAACCATTCCGGTCTCTTTTCTTCAGACAGTCGGCCGAGCCAACCAACAACAATTTGATCTGTGCGAGACTTTTGCTTTGTTCCATTTCCAGCAGACAAGATCCCTACAGGAATTACGCTTGCCCTGCTGGCTATCGAATGAGATTTGATGGCAATTTCCAGAAGCTCTTGATAGACGAATACCACATCATCAAACGATTCTTTTAACTCAGAATGTCTTGGAAGGTGTCCAATCGGATTAAAGAGAATATCGACGATTACACCATCGCTATATTTTTCGAAGTTCAGGGCTTCTATCCATTTATAGAGCAAGTGAGATCCGACATTGACAATTATGGGTCGATTCGATTTATTTATTAAGTCATTAATGAATAAATCAAAATCTTGTTCTGCTAGAAAATCAGTCAACCGATACACGTAAGGCGTAATTTCAAAAAACGACTCGATTCCATCGCCTACTTGTGAATATTTATTCTCTGTTGCAATAAATATTATGTTGAATTGGTAGCGGCTAAGTTCGTGCGCAAGCGACCGCAAAAACACCTCTGCTCCGCCGTGGATAGTAAACCGCGGGACAAAGAATATGACGGTTTGCAATTCTGGATCTCCAAAATTCTTTGAAAGCCCATTAATTACTTTGGATACAGAGGCGAGTACTTCACTCTTAAGTTTAGTTTTAGGCGGTTTCGGTATTTTCCGATCAAGAAGCTCTCTCAGTTCTTGCGAATTTTTAGCACTTACCGAGTTCTCCCGACCGTCTTGAGAAACCGTATAGGTAAATAAACCCTCTCTAAGGGCTACGCCCTTGCACCCCGAAGCAATAAATCGAATCCATAAATCCCAATCCTCCCAGCCGATCTTAAAATCGTTATCAAACCAGCCAATAGCTTCTACTGCATCCGCTGAAACTATCGATGCAATTGGAACAGAATTATAAAAAGTAATTGTGGGCCAACGCGGAACCTCGGGTACCCAAATATGTGCTTCAGGGTGACCCAATAGTTTTACGTTAGGGACAATGAGATCGTATTGAACGTGGCATTCTAGCTTAAGAATCGCTTTCTCAAAATACGTTGGGGCGATATAGTCATCCGGATCCAAGAAACATAGATATCTACCTCTTGATTTTGAAATCGCTGAATTTCGTGCACCAACAACTCCTCGGTTTAGAGCATGGAATATATGAATTTTTGAATCACTCTCAGAAGTCTCTTTTGCTATTTTCCGTTCAAGGTCGTCGAGAATCTGAAGTGTTGTTGGATTTGTTGAACCATCATTCCAAATTATTAGTTCCCAGTTCATGACAGACTGTGCAAGAACCGAATTGATAGCTCGAATAAGTTCGTCTGTCTGATTGTAGACAGGCATAATCACTGAAACAAATACTTCCAAGTTCAATACAACTTCAGGCTCATCAATAAATACTCTGTTTGCTGAAACAATTCTTGAACGAGCAACGTCGCTGATAATCCAGAGTCCTGCTGTAATTGAAGTCCTTTTTTGGCGTATTGATAATTTGAGCCATTTCTTCGCAAACGCCAAAAAGAGAGATGATTTTTTTTGAATTCTAATTATTGACCGAAGTGCAGCAACTATCGTGCGGATAATTGTCTTCCACTGAATCGTTATATGAGAACTCTCAGCTCTTTGACGTGCCCATTGTCTGTCGTTAGCAACAAGAATGGCTAGGGCTCCTTTAAAAATGCGCCCTACTAGAGGTACGCCCTCATATGCTAGGCGGTTCCAAGTTCCAAGTGCAAAAAGTGCGGCGTGATGTGACTTGAAATCGAAGGCATCGGGGGTGAACAGTTGTGCTGGGCAGCGGTAGCCCATCGTTTTGCGTGGTCTGGTGTTTAGCTGCCAGGCAATCGCATCCAGTTCTTCTTGGGTGAGGAGCCCTTGGGCAGATACTCACTTCAGCATCTAGTTGGTGTTTTCTTTGATGCCACATTGCCAGGGGCTGTGCGGATCAGCGAAGTACACCTTCACCCCGGTGGCTTGCGTGAGGCGTTGAGGGGCCGTCATCTCGCGGCCTTGATCGTAAGTCAAGGACAGTCGTTTCTGGGCTTCGATGCGGTTGAGCACATGACCAAAACCGTTGAGAGCTGCTTCGGCCTCGGCGTCGTCCATTTTGGCTAGCACGGTGAACAAGGTCGTACATTCCACCAACGTGCCGACCGCGGAACGGTTATGGGCCCCTTTGATCAGGTCGCCTTCCCAGTGTCCTGGGACCAGCCGCTCATCGATCTCGGGTGGCCGATCACGAATGCTGACCATTTCTGGGATCTGACCACGGCGATCCTGGCCTCGTGCCCGTGGACGACGCTTGGTATGCCCGAAATGCAGCCAGCCGAACACTTCGCCGCTTTAACTCGCCGCGGGGCATGGCATAGATCGCGGTGTAAATGGTTTCATGCGAAACCCGCAACGAAGGCGCCTCTGGATGCACAAGGGCCAGTGTGCCAGCAATCTGCTCTGGTGAGTACCTCGCCTTCAAATAGCGGGTGACATGATCCCACAATGGGTTTCCCGGCTGCAGGCGCTTCACAACACGCGGCCTGGCGTTACCCGCACGGGCCCGCCGATGCGCCACATCAGCCAGATAGCCACCAGCCTCGCCAAAAGACATCTGAGGGTCGTGGCATGTCTTTGGTCGAACCCAACCATTGCGTCTTAGTTCGCGCCAGATCGTCGATGCCGGGCGACCCAACCCGAGAGCAATCGCCCCATAGATGACCCCCATAACTAGGTCGTGTTTGGATCATCACCCGTTCCTCGATACCCAACTGATCATAGATTTTTCCCATACAACATTCTCCTCCCGAGAAAGTTGCACTTGGTATTTGAGCGCGCCCTAACTAATAATCGAAGATCTTGTCTACGATCTGTCGTATCTCTTGATTTTCAAATAATCCCAATTGACGTAAATTCGTCGCTCTCCCGACAACTCGAGGTATACCGCCTTCATACGATGACAATCGACTATGACGACTTCCCGATCTCAGAATCAAAAGATCTGCCAAACTGTCAAATGAAGTCCCAACTTCTGAACAAATGTTTACCTCCGGGAAATGGAAGCTCGTTTGCGTTAATACCACGAGTACTTTTGCTACGTAACTCAATGGAACATAGTCGCGAACCAATGATCCGTTTCTTATAATCAATGCTGGCCGCTCTAGTGAAATATCACTGAGAGCTTGAATCCACTCGCCCGCTGGCGTTGTCACAGGTTGATTGGGTCCGAGGATATTAAATGGTCGGACGACGAACCCACCTAAACTTTGCGCGATCCGGCTTGTTTCCCCTTTTATTTCTCCGTACCGAGAAATTGGAATAATGGGGTGTTCATCACTTATGTATTCTGCCTGCGGCACGCCAAACTCAGACGCACTGCCAATGTGCAAATATTTGATGTGGCATCTTAAAGCCTCATTTGCGACCATTCGCGTTATGTCGACATACATACGATAACTGGATTCCGTGCTCCCAGGTGACGCACAGTTAATTATTGCACTGATGTCACTTAGTTTTGTGTGAATTTTCTGACTCGTTAAACAATCCTCTCGATAGACCGGTTTGTATTCCATTCCGTTTAGGCGCATTTGGTGAATAACTGCTTTACCAATCCAACCCGTAGAACCAACGATGCCAATCATGTAAGTACTTTGATAGTAACCAAAATCTTGATGTATGCTTCGTCAACCATTAGTCTGCTGACAGATTCATGTACTGGGTTCTCCAATAATCACTAGCCTTTTCTACTTCTGCTAGATAATTAAGAGTCGTATTTAAATTTGTTAAGGAATTTAATAAATCCGGGATAATTTCTAGAACATCCTCAAGATCGATATTTTTTTGAACTATTGAAACATGACGAGGTTGAAAATCGTGTCGGTAAACCCCGTGATAAAAAACGTCTAGGATTTCGATAGCGCTATCAGGTTGAAAATCTAATTGCGGTTTCAAACTTTTAGTGCAACAAGTTGGTTGATGACTTC
>Ga0105051_10007639_pt1 | contig 11207 bp, 9 predicted proteins | sample FRY02_FD_78383 | JGI IMG/M metagenome (GOLD analysis project Ga0105051, IMG submission 78383) | Freshwater microbial communities from Lake Fryxell liftoff mats and glacier meltwater in Antarctica - FRY-02 (megahit assembly) | ecosystem: Environmental > Aquatic > Freshwater > Ice > Glacier...
GTAAGAATTGCCAGGACATGCAGCGCACACTTGGCCTCCTCCTGGATTTCCAGAGAGACCAGCCATACACACACATTGCATCTGCACCGTGGCGCCGGCTGGAGCCACTGAATTCACTGGACAGTCTATGCAGTGATGAGTGGCAAAATTGTTGAGCAGCCAATCGTAAAAAGGAGAATACCTTCTAGTCCAGTTGCCCGGAACTAGGATGCCATAGGTATCTGCAGGGCAGAGACACACATCGAGTGACGTACGATCATAACCCAGCCTCGTAAAAGTGCCCGTGGGGCAGGAAATGCACACGTCATCATCTAGTGTGGCATAGGTGTGATTGGGACACGGCGTGCACAATTGTGCATCACCAGAAAACCCTGCATTGCACGTGCAATTGAGCTGGCTTGGGCTTGCTGGTAGAGAATAGTGTTGCACATCCGGACACGCTATACAAGCGCCGCTGCTTTCGCCGCCTGGTGCTGGATTGTAGGTATCTTCTGGGCACCCGTCGCAGCTAGCTTGATTTGAGGAAAGATCGATGTCATAGTAGCCAGCATTGCAAATGCATCTTGATGTGTTACCATGCGTACCAGAATTCAGTGCGCACCTCGTGCAGCCTCCAGCCTGAGTGGCAGCCCACTCATCGTTGAAGGATCCACCAGGACATGCCACGCACTCATCACTCGGGCCTACAGAGCCACTGTAAAGGGCAAAGTCAGACGACTCAGAAATATGTGTCTTGAATGTACCAGGACGGCATGGGGCACAGCCCCACGAATATCCATCAAACCCGCGCTGGCATCGGCACCTGTCTGTAAAATCTTGCAGGTAATCGTTTGGCTGTGTTGTGGTGCGGAGACTTGGGCATTTGATGCAGTCTGCATGTCCATCTCGACGGAACCCATTAAAGCAAAACCCTTGACTGCACTCAACACAATAGCTGCTCCCTTCCATGAGTGTGGCTGTAGGAGACGGGCAGTCGCTACAACTACCCGTGTATTTTCCACGGTATTTTCCCTGCAGACATGCAGAACAGGCGGCGGGATTTTCTACAGTTAGCTGGTCTGTCACAGGCACTGAATCGTACCCAGAATTACACTTGTATGGACACGCGTCCGCATGAAACGGGTTGCCAGAACCTGAGAAAGAGGCATTGGCTGGCATGAGTGAATTTCGTGAGCACTGCATACAATGGCCATCTACGGGGCCCGGGCATATACTCCAATACTGGCCAGTCGGGCACATGATGACGGGCGAGCACAATTGGCAAATTGTCGAGGCTGGGGCATCTGCAAACTTTCCAACGTCGCAAATGTCACAACTTTCCGCCGCGCTGATGTTGTTGGAGTAGCCAGGCAAACAGAAAGTGCATGAGGCGTTGGGAACGGGCCGATAGTAGCCTGCTGAGCACTGGCATTCTGACGTGTAGGTTGCTGGGTCATTTTGGGCATGCACAGATGAATTAGATCCCAGCGCAGGCTCGTTACCTGTAGGGCACGTGCAATTGACGAGAGATGTACTCGCGTTGGGCGACACCGTAATGCCAGGACACAATGTACAGTTGGCACTTCCAGACTGGTTTTTGTAGTAGTTTTCAGAACACTGCACACACGGGCCACCATCTGGTCCTGAGAAGCCTTTGTTGCATTGACACGACTCTTGCCCTTGACTGCCATATGCGCTGTGTGAGTTGGCAGAACACGGCACACACCCACTGTCTCCAGCCGCGGTACACTCTCGCCACCACTTGCCCGCATCGCACTTTTCATCCGCGTTGGTCGACGTAATTCCAATCGCTACCAGAGGATGTGTGTTGCGATTAGACTTCAAGGTACACAGGGAACATGGCGATGCGTGACCATCATTTTGGACATATCCATAGTTGCATGTGCAGTATTCTTGGCTGGAGTTGGAGTTAGAATCGGCTATACAAGCTTTACACTGGGAGTTGCCTAACCCCACGCGAGCTTTGCCCGCCGCGCACCCGACACATACGGTAATATTCTCATAATACGTATACTCATAATCTTCCGTAACGTTGCACATTTGCACGAGTGACGAATTGCCAGAGCTGAATGCATTGGAAGTGTTGGTCAAATTTGAACACGGGTTTGACGAATTGAAAATGCGTACAAGCACCTGCGAGCGAAGCTCCACAACTGGCCTTTCAAGTAACTGATGCTCGAAACCACCAATACACTGGCACATGGAAAGATTTTGGCTGCCAGCCAGAGACTCTGAAAAATCATGGCAATCTATACACGCAGTGCTGCCGCGCTGGTGCTGATATGAATTTGCCGCGCAAATGTCGCACACGGCAGGGCCGGAAAATGTCTTATATGTTCCCTGAAAACAGGCTGAGCAATTCGAGCTTGGAGGAGCTCCCGTGTATCCCACATTGCAGCTGCAGTCATCCTGCTGCCGCGATCCTGCGAAGCTGGAAGAGTCAGAAGGGCATTGTAGACATGTAGTCGACCCCGTGCCATTGTTGGCAGTGTAGCTGTTATTACCACACATGTTGCAACTCGCTAATCCCGTCACGTTTGCAGCATACGCAACAGGACACGCTGTGCAGTTTGCGCCGTCAACATCTGGGGCCGCCGAAAAGTAGCCCAAGTTGCACGAACACGCCACACTTGCCAAGGTTGATACTGAAATGTCAACAGCGCATGCTTGGCAGGCTGAGGAGCCGTTGACCTGCTTGTAGGTGCCAACGGCACAGGCGACACCCACATTACCGTCACGTCCAGTGTAGCCAGCATTTGACACACATGTTGACCTTGCCTGACTCGCCTTGCCAGAATCCGTGTTGGCGGGGCACGATTTGCACGAAAAGCACTCGCTGCCAAACATACCAATCTTTGTATTGAATTTAGCACGCGGGCATTGAAAGCAAACTCCCTGGCCTTTGACTGGCTGATACGTGCCCTTTGTGCACGATACACACACCTTATCTCCAGACACATCTTTTGCCTTGCCTGCTGGACACAACTCGCAGCGCCCTGCAAGTCTATATGCGCCACGTTTGCAAATACAGCTGGTACCGTCCTCGGAGGTGGTAACCAGTGCGCTGTCAGTAGTGCCGCATTGAGAGCAAGAACCCATGCCAACCACTGTTTTCCGAAACCCACTCCTGCAGCGTGTACACGCAGCGCCACTAGTATTGCCCTCATACCCAGCGTCACACACACACTCTGTCATATTGACAGCCCCCTGCGCCACTGTAGTAGTGCCAAAAGGACATGTCGCACACGGACCCCCCCCCGTCGAATTTATTGTGCCATAAAATCCCGTGTTACATGTGCAGTTGGCTAAATTAGTCATAGCGCACTCTCCTCTTGTCATACACAGCGAGGGCATGGCATTAGCGGGGCATTCCACGCAGACGCTCTCGTTAGTGGACAACGAGTCTTGGTACGAGCCAATGGGAAACACTGTGTATCTTGGAAGCGCATTCCTCACACAATTGTTGCAGCTTGTCGCACCGTCACTCGACGTGGTGGTTGTGTTGCTACATTCCGTGCAGCCAGTCCCACCTGCCGCGGTGTTGTAGGTGCCCACCGCGCACTTCTCGCACGCCGTTGCACCCATTGAGTATTTGAAGGTGCCTGCCGCACACGCACTGCAGGCAGCGCCACTCACAGAATCAGCAGGTATAATATAGTAACCATGGGAACATGATGCGCACAGCTGACTTCCCAACGATGTTTTATAAGTCCCTTGTGCACAGGCAACGCATGCCTGCCCATTGGTGCCAGTGTAACCGCCGTTACATAGGCAACTCGTGACGCCATAAATGCCTATGCTTGAATTCACTTGCGAGTTCGCAGGACATGCCTCACAGCACGAGTACTGCAGATTCGATCTCGACACCCAGTCACCTGCCAACACACTGCCCGCTGCGCACACCTGCAATGTTGCCGGCTGATACATTCTCATCTCCGACGAGATACGCGACCCATTTCCAGCATAATCTGAGTCAACTTCATTTGTTGGAATCGTCCCCGCCAAAGTTGCAAGCCCGTATGAGGCATCCTCGTGAGAGGCCCATTGGCTGTCGGGGTCAATTGGATTCTGTGCCGTATTTTCGTCTTTGGAAATGCCATCAATCCACAGCCTCACGGAGGGACCATCATCACTGATGAAAGCAACCACCTGTTTCGGTCACATATGTCATCAGCTTTCCTTGCAGATTTCTTTACACAATCTCATCAGCACAAGGCATCCAAAACACATTCTCCAGCCTCTTTCCCTGAATACATGAACTGACAATCCAATGCATTGGTTCATACATTTATATCCGCACAAAGCAACCTGATGGGTCTGATTGTCAATGGGCAGGTCATCATAATCAATATCCACAAACGCAACGATTCCACCGGCATTCACATCCGGACCTCCACCACCAGCCCGCAGCCTAAGTTTGGGGTTCGTCTGCATGTACACAAGCACATACACAAATCAAGATACACGTTACAACACAGACTTTGAAAATACCACAGACTTTGCCAACAACCGTTCTCCCCTCTTTTTTCGAATCTCAAAAACGATAAACTCCCCAATCAAATATCCTCCTGACCAAATACGTCTAGGCGTGTGATCAAGCCAGCCTCCTTGTCGTGGGCAGACTCAGCGCCTCCCGCCCTCAGCGCCTCCCGCCCTCGCACTGTTTTGTTCTTTCCCCCTCAACAATTGAACTCGCCAATCCAGACTTGCTTTTCTCAAAGTTTTGGTTTTGGCTTTAGTCATGTTCAATTTAGGTAGTCGACATCAATTTAGGTTGTCTACATCAATTTAGGTATTCTAGTCTACATGAAAGGGCAGTCACCATTCAGATAGATCAATCATTATTGTAGATACACCGCCCTTTTATATAGATACACTACCCTATCACAGTCCACAAGTTTCTCCTTGTGGGTTGGGACCTGTCGCAGTTTAGAAAATGGGGGGTGTGGCTTTTTCAGCCCAAACCCCCCTTTGTACTGAAGTGGGTACGGCCTCGCGGCGGCAATTGTCGCGCGCCACTCGGGGCCTTCGCCCCAAGGGCCTACACCGGAAAGCTTTCTTGCGCCGTTTCTGGGGGCCAGAACGTCTGGTTCGTTTTTGCTCTCGAAAAAGGAGGCTACAATCCGGGGAAAGAAATTTCAAACTTTGAGTGGGCTCTGCATGATCTAGTATCCTCAAGACCTCAAGATCTAACGCCTTTAAGATCAAAAGGATCTAAGTCCAATTTAAAAAACTTAATTACACAATATCCTCGAAAATGTTCTCCCGGCACGGAAAACCCGGAACCGAAAATCTGGCACGCAACAAAAAAAACCTGACACTAGAAAACTCTGTGTCGGGTTTTCTGAAACAAAAATTTTTTCACAAAAGATTCCGTACGAACTCTGGCGTGCTGAGAGTGGACCGACACAGAAAAGCCGAGAATTACTGTCAGTGATGGCTGCGGGGCTAAAGCCACTCCGCTTGCCGCACGCCCGGAAAGGCAGTGTAACTTACCGCAGCGTCTCTAAACCCCAGCCACGCGCCCTTCGCGATTGAAGCGCTGTCATATCCCTCTCCAAAATGCCATATCATCATATCTTGCGCCGCGTTGGGAAACACCACCTCGCATGCCACCACCGTCGGAACAGTATTGTAGTTGTCGGAAAAGGGCGGTGCTGCAAGAGATTCGCGTGATATGTTGCCGTTTGGGCTGAAACTCTTGGTATTCACAGATGATGAGTTGATTAATGGCTTGGCGCTGTGATAGTGTGTTGCATTGCACGTCGGCGAATACGAGATTGCGCCCACACCACGAGGCCCGAGGTGTGACCCTGCCCCCCCCAAAAAAATAAGTGACAACAAAAGCAGGGAGGACAGTGGCGGGCATGTCGATGATGCCCGACGCCATAGTACATCAGCTGTGTTCAGTCGTTGTGCTCTGCCCCGATCCCTCGCACACACCCCGGGCAAGTCGCAATTGGCATCCCCAGACATTCGAGGCGGTATTTGTTGGCGATCTACAGCAGCAAATGCTGTCGCCAGAGCGCCCTCATCTCCTCCCCCCCCTTTTATTATGCGAACACTAGCGTGATGTGAACGAATTCCATGCCATTCCCCGTCCTGTTCTTTCGTATCCCTCCCACCCTGTCGGCCCTCTCTGCGCCCCCCACCGCTGTACTCCGGTATATTATCTCTACTATCATCTCTTCTCGGCACCTCCTGGTGCGCACGCCTCCCCCCTATTGACATTGCATGCATGGCTAGATGTCCAAGTGGCAACTCGCGCACAGCCAGTTCCTGCGCACACATTGCAAACCCATCCCATGTCAGGGGTGCGCGGCAAGCGGAGGGGCTTTAGCCCAGCAGCTGCCGCGCGCCACTCGAAGTTCCGAAAATGCGTTGATTCGGACGCATTCTGCAGTGATCGGCCGATTTTGCGAAAATCGGCGTTTGACCAGGGTTTTGCGGCGCGGGGTTTTCTGTGCGCTTGCATGCGTTTGGTAAAATCGAAAAAATCGGGGGTCTCAAATATGTGGGCCCGGAAACAGAGGAAAAATGGCGTTCAAGGGACAGAATTCGGAATGACGTGCACCTTTCACCCTCCACTCTCAGGTTTTGACAAGAAATTTGTTCAAGGCAACTGGGTTTAGTGTGCCCCACCGTGGCGTGACAATATGATCCTTTCGAGTCACGAGCAATAAGAGCAGGCGGCAGCGAGTGGCTTTCGGACGTCCAATTTCAGACTGGACATTTTTGCGCAGATCGTACATTTTTCCTCAAATCTGACGTCCGATCTCGGACGTTTTTTCTCAAATCGGACGTCTTGCTTCCCAATTTGGCTGTTTTGGGTGAGATCGAACATGGGAGACGTCCGATTTAATATTGGACATTGAAGTCCATCCGAGTCCAATCTCAAAAAAGACCCTTCAAAGCGTCTTTTTTTGTTAGTGTGGTCAGTAGGGTCTGACCCAAGCATTGATCTATGAGGGCAAGGTCTTTAGAATATGGGGTCAGAGAGGGTAGTGAATCTTCTACTACAGTACTCTTTACTGGAGATATACTCGATATTTTCACGGTAACCGATTTTCCGACAATTTCAACGCACCACTTCATGTTCGCAATATTTCCAGTACACGAACCTATCTTCGCGACACTATTCACAACCATCTCGCATTGTCCTCAGGTCTATGGTTTCCTTCGAGTGGGCACGCGGCAGCTTCGGGGCTAAAGACCCACGCCACCGTGCGCCCCGTGCGCTCTCAGAAACCGTCCGGTCATTCTTCTCGTCCACGTTCGGAAGGGACGGATAGACAATGCTCTGCGTGCAGTTCGCAACAGGGAGGGGTGAGCACCTGCAAGCGTGACGATTTATGGGAAACACTTGCACCCGCCACCGTGTGTGTGTGTGCAAGTAAAGGCTGCGCTGCGGAAGCGGCGAAAGCAGCAACGGCGCGACGCAGTGGCGCGCCAGAATGCATTTCTGCATTGACGGACGGAGAATGCACATCACATGCACAGCCATGCGCACCTCGTCCTAGCCACCAAGTATCTGCCAACAGGATGAGAGAGCAAGAATACAGGAGATGGAACAACCGAGAGGAAGTGCGGGTGCGAGGGCGGGGAGAGAACGCGGGAGAACGTGAGTCAGGTTGAGAGAGCGTCTTTGCTGCTGATAGCCGCATTATCGCTGATCGCAATAGATGCCGATGGGTCTCGCAGCGCACACCCACAGCACTGCAATCAAATGCTGCCGCCTATATAGATACCTCGAAAGGTATTTTGTCGCAATGGACAGGCGCATCGGGCTCCAGCATGCCGCGCTGCCGTCGAGGGCTGGCACTGTCCATGTGCTGGAGCAGACGCATCCTTCACCATTTTACTCACCCCGCGGCCGGTGTGCGCGTCATTCGCGGCCGTTGTTCGAGTCATTCGGACAGTAACATTCTCTCTGCCTGGTGTTCAATGTGAACCGTCATGTAAATGGTCTCGCGGGGGAGCCCCCCCGTTTTCCCTCGCTTTTTGAAGAAGCTCACGGAGCCTCACGCTCTTGATCGACCAGCGCGCAACGCCAGGTGCAGGTATGACGTGCAAAGCTTTATTCCCAATGCAATCACGCGCATCTCCTTTTTCCACCTCCCGTGCAATTTTTTTCCTTTCCTTCGACTGCGCGCAAGAGACATCGGTGACGACGGGCCGCGCGAACGCGCGAACGGGACGGGCGACGAATGCGAAAGGATTTGTGCTGACCGCACTTCGTTGGTGGAGCGCTCGCCAGTGTCATCTTTTTTGCACATCAATGTACACGGATGTGTGAACATACATATTTGCTGGATAAAATTACCAAAAACAAATACATACGCACAACACTCGGCAAACATTTTCGCCACGTGTCGTCACGCGTGCTGCCGCACGGGCCCAGCACAGGGCACCTATGTGTTTGCGAATGTAAACATATCTTCATATATGTAGGTATACAGTTTTTAATTCCTATTCTTGTTACTTGCAGAGGGCGAACATGGCGACCTACGTCGACATCAAACTGAGCAGCAAGGATGGTGGCACGCTTGGCACGCTCAAGAGCAGCCCCAAGGGCCTCGTCTGGGAGAGTCAGGTGAGAGATAAGGATATTCTACCTCTGCAAAGATGTCTGCTTTCCTTGCGCCAATATCCCGCTCTGATGCTCGGATCATCGGCGGCGCGTGCAAGAAACAGACAGTGCATACCAAACCTCGGTGTGGCGGCGAGGGCTCTAGCGCCCGGAGCCATCACGTACCGCTCGGGTCGGACCGCATTCCCATAGATTTTCTGTACAAAACTACCTACACATATGTTCGTATACGCAGCTTCTATAGGCAGGGATTCTTTGACATGCGCGACACTGATGACTGATTCTTACATTGTCTGCGCCTGTAATATGTATCTAGACATGTGTGTTTTGTAAAAGTGTGACCCACTTGTGAAATAATCGCCTGATGTTTGTACCTTTCGAGTGCGCGCCCACACACAACACGCACTCAGTCATACCCACGCACAGACACACATACACACACACACACACACCCCCACACACACCTACATACACCTACACACACTTACACACACCTACACACGAACATGCACACACACATAAGCACATGGGCGCACACACACACACATGGGCATGCACGCGCACGCGTGCTCACACGCATTCACACACTGGAACATAAATATACTCACACATACACGCACATACGCACACGCTCACATGTCTTCCATACACGCCCATGCCATGCATACAGGGTGGCAACCGTAAAGTTGAGGTGAAAAAGGAGGATGTGGATACGGAAAGTGTAGAATGGTGCCAACTTGGCAGCAAGTACCAGGTTGGTCGTCATTCCACTCACCACACACATCACTCACCACACACATCACTCTCAGGACACTGACTATATACACACTATATACACTACTCACACTACATACACACCACACATCACATGCACAACACAAGGAGGGCGCACGGCTGCAGAGGGGCTTCGAAGCTGCCTTGCGCCATCCGAAGTACAGATTCCGTCCCTCGGACGCCCTTCCCCCCTCTGTTTCCGGGCCCCAGTGTTTGAGACGCCTGATTTTCCCGCTGTTTGCCTAGCGTTTGCAAGCGCTGGCAAACGCTGCAATACCCCGAAAAACTGCCGATTTCCGAAAAATCGGCGGATCAACGCGTTGATCCGCTTATTTTTCGGAAATCGGCAGTTTTTCGGGGGTTTGCGGCGTTTTACGCGCGCTTGCATATGCTCGGCAGACAGGGGATATTTCAGGCGCCCCATCGATTGGGACACTGAAACAGAGGAAAAATGTCGTCCGAGGGATGGAATCCTGCGCGCCACCCGAAGTTTCCGTCTCGGAACCTCGGGTGGCGCGCAGCAGCGTCGTGAAGCCCCTCCGCCGCCGCACGCCCTATCACACACTCATACATTTTCACATACACATACAAATATGCACATGCTATACACAATTATATATACAATATAAAAATTCACACACTTTCACATAGACTCAGCTGCGTGCGTCCAGCAATGTAATTGAATATACACACTCACAACCATCTATACATACTCACGGCTTCGCAGTGTGCTCACACGCACACACATCCTCATAACGTGAAAATATTCATACACGTTCGCATATTCGCGCAACTGCACAATATACACGTACGTGCACAGAGTTTCCAAATGCATACTCACGCACAAACATTGTCACAATATGCATATAAACAAACACATCTGCAAACACAGTGTCACATACACGCACACAGACTCTCACAATGTACACATATGCAAACACGTTGTTACACACACTGACATTCTCACAAAATCCACGTATGCACATACACACACTCCCATTCTCACAATGTATTCATACTCTCGCAAAATACGCATATGCACATACACACACACTCAATGTCACAATGTACGCACACGTCGCACACGCACAGCTGCGCGTGCAGCAATCGAATGGATCTGCGGTGCGATTTGATGGTTTTGATCAAGGGCACTTCAAAGAATTGAAAGAGGTACGCTGCTACGTATGTATATACACATATGTGTATATGTATATGTATATGTTTATATGTATTTCTATATATTTATATATGTGTATTCTTTTTCCAAAAGAGGTACGCTGCTACGTATATATTTGTATGTATACACAACGTATGTATATGTATATACGATATACATGTACATGTAATGTATATGTACCTGTATATGACTATGACTATGAATATCTACTTGTAAATGTATATGTATATGTATATGTATATGTATATGTATACGTATACGTGTACGGATGTTTTATACGTACGCATGTATCTGTGAGTATTTATTCCACATTACTGTGACAAAATAGTGTGTTGTATTTGATGATTTTGATTCCCTTGCAGATCTTCAGACTCGCGACAAATGACTCATGTCTCGCTCTCGTATTGTAACGCGCCATGTTGATCATGTGAATGTGTCACGTCACGCACGCGAGTGCGTGATGTCACATTTGCAATTGTTTCAGGTTACATGTATTACAGCATGATGTGGAGGGATGCATATACATTTACACATGTACTTATGGATGTATATATATTTACATATATCTCACATATTTATATACGTGTATATATACACACATATACATATATGTATATGTATATATATATATATATATATATATATATACATATATATATATGTATA
>Ga0105051_10007642_pt1 | contig 11204 bp, 9 predicted proteins | sample FRY02_FD_78383 | JGI IMG/M metagenome (GOLD analysis project Ga0105051, IMG submission 78383) | Freshwater microbial communities from Lake Fryxell liftoff mats and glacier meltwater in Antarctica - FRY-02 (megahit assembly) | ecosystem: Environmental > Aquatic > Freshwater > Ice > Glacier...
TAAGCGCCTTAAACCGCCCGATCACGTCCCTGACACTGTCCTTGAACCAACTCCGCCCGGCCGGGCATTCTTGGCGCCACGCCCCCGTGGCACTGGAGCGGCTGAAATGGGCCGGAATGGTCAAATTGGCGCGAAACCACGCCAGATGGCCTTCCGCTTCGGCGTAGATATCGTCGTCCAGCGTGGCATTCCCGCCAAGATCATAGACTGCGCAAAAAACCCTTCTCGCGCGCCAAGATACTCAACCTTGTTGGGCCTTAGAAATCGCAGACATCTTATCGCGTGATACCCCTTCAAGCAAAGATCCAGACGCATTATTATGATAACTTGGCGTCATGATGCCGCGGCGCGCAGGCCCCCGCTTCATCTTGGCTTAAATACCTGCTGCCCTTCAGCCGCCCCGCACTGCATCAATCATGCGCGAAACATTGTCTGGGTCGGCATCGGGCGTAATCCCGTGCCCAAGGTTGAAGATGTGCGGGCCGTGCGAGAATGCCTTCACCACCCGCCGTGTCTCCTCCACCAGCGCCTGGCCGCCCGTCACCATGTGATGCGACGCAAGGTTGCCCTGCACGCAGCCATCGACCTGCACATGTTCTGCCGCCCATTCCGGCGTCACGGAATTGTCCACCGCCACGCAATCGGCCCCGGTCGCCTTGGCAAAGCCGACATATCCCTGCCCGCCTTCGCGCGGGAAGGCGATGATCGGCAAATCGGGGTGGCGCGCTTTCAGCTCCGCGATGATCCGCATGGCGGGCTGCAGTGCAAAATCGTGGAAATCATGCCCTTTCAGGCTGCCGGCCCAACTGTCAAACAGCTTCACCACTTCCGCACCCGCGCGCACTTGCGCGTCCAGATATTCGATGGTGCCATCCGTGATCCGATCAATCAGCGCCACAAACGCCGCGCGGTCGGTGTCTTTCAGCTTGTGCGCGGGGGCTTGGTCGGGCGTGCCGCGACCGGCGACCATATAGGTGGCCACGGTCCAAGGCGCGCCTGCAAAACCGATCAATGTGGTTTCCTTCGGCAATTCGCGCACCAGAATTTTCACGGTTTCATAGATGGGCGACAGGGTTTCGTGAATTTCCGCAGTGGGGCGCAGCGCATCCACCCCTGCCATATCAGTGATGGTAGACAGGCGTGGGCCTTCGCCAGTGACAAACCACAGATCCGCCCCCATCGCCTGGGGCAACAGCAAGATATCGGCAAACAAAATCGCCGCGTCAAATCCGTAACGGCGAATGGGTTGCAGCGTCACCTCGGCAGCAAGTTCGGGGTTGTAGCACAGCTTCAGAAAATCGCCCGCTTGTGCGCGGGTTGCGCGGTATTCCGGCAAATAGCGCCCGGCTTGACGCATCATCCAGATCGGAGGCGTGGGCAAAACCTCGCCCTTCAACGCGCGCAGGATGGTTTTATCGGTCATCGGGCTCTCCATTTCAACTGGCCCCTTGGTTCCCAAGATAGGCGGCACTTGTCAATATAAGACGTAAAGGACAGTTGAAAGCGCAAAGCCGGGACGCTAGGGGTGGTGCCATGAAAAACGCACTCCCCTCCTCCGACCGGCCTTTGCGCATCGGCACCCGTGGTTCCCCCCTCGCGCTGTGGCAGGCGCATGAGGTGCGGCGCTGTCTGATGGCCGCCTATGATCTGGAGGAAGCCGCGTTTGAAGTGGTGGTGATCAAGGTCACTGGTGACATGATCCAGGACCGCGCCTTGAAAGAGATTGGCGGCAAGGGTCTGTTCACCCGCGAAATTGAGGAGGCCTTGATCGACGGCTCCATCGACATTGCGGTGCATTCGATGAAAGACATGCCCACGCAGCAACCCCCGGGGCTGGTGCTGGATTGTTACTTGCCGCGCGAAGATGTGCGCGATGCGTTTGTGTCCCATGCCATCGGGGCCTTGGCGGATTTGCCGCAAGGGGCTGTTGTCGGGTCAAGCAGTTTGCGCCGCCGCTCACAACTGGCGCTGAAGCGCCCGGATTTGCAGCTGGTGGAGTTTCGCGGCAACGTGCAAACCCGCATGAAAAAGCTGGAAGATGGCGTGGCGGTGGCGACATTTCTTGCCATGGCGGGGCTGAACCGGCTTGGCATGGCCCATGTCGCCAAATCCGCGATTGAACCCGAGGAGATGCTGCCCGCCGTAGCCCAAGGGGCCATCGGGATTGAGCGGCGCGATGGGGACGCAGCGGTGATTGACTTGCTTTCGGCCATTCATTGCACGCCCACCGGGCAGCGCATTTCTGCCGAACGCGCGTTTTTGGCGCAGCTTGACGGGTCTTGCGAAACGCCTATCGCAGCCCTTGCGCTGCTGGAAGGGTCCGATCTTTGGCTGCGCGGCGAGGTGTTGCGGCCGGATGGGACAGAATCCATCGCCGATGATATTCGCGGACCGATTGCCGATGGGCCTGCGATGGGTCGCGTTCTTGCAGTCCGCCTGAAGGCCCGCGCGCCGAAGGGGTTCTTTGACTGGCATTGATGCCCCGTTGGAGGCCGCTGTTCAGGCGGCGCTGGCGGGGCCTTACGCCCGCGTCACAGCGCTGCCCTTGCGCGATGGCCGCAAGGTTTGGCTGAAACAGGCAGAACGGCTTTCAGGCCGGATGCGGCTGCAAAAGGGCAGCGGGAACAAGGGTTTTGCGCGCGAATTGGCAGGGTTGAATTTGCTTGGCGACTTGAGCCTGCCTGTAGCCCCTGTGCTGTGCGAAGGCCAGGATTGGTTCGTGACCCCCGATCTTGGCCCAACATTGCGCGCGCTGATGTGGGCTGGGGCCGCAGACCTGACGCCGGTTTTCACCGCAGCAGGCACCGCCCTTGCGCGGCTTCATCTGGCCAGCTACCGCCATGGTCGCCCCGCGATCCGGGATTTCTGCTGGGATGGGTCGGCCATTCATTTCATTGATCTGGAGCGGTTTTCCACCGTAAAATCCGATCCACGCGGGCTTGCGCTGGATGTGCTGACCTTTGCCCACAGCCTTGTTGCAGATGGGCTGAACACGCCCCAAAGCCGCGCTCCCGCTTTGGAAACTGCGGCCTTCACCGCATACCGCGCCCTTGCACCCGGCATCTGGGCGCAGGCGCAAACCACCGCGCGCTGGCTGCGCTGGTTGCCACCCTTGGCGCGGGTTAACCCCACATCGCGCGATTGGCGGGCTTTGGGGCCAACCTTGGCAATTTTCACTGAAGGTCAGGGATAATCTTGCCTGGATTCATCCGGTTGTAAGGGTCCAGTGCCGCCTTCACCGACCGCATTACCGCCAGCGCCACTGGGTCTTTGCGCCGCGCCATGGAGGTGCGTTTGGACAGGCCCACACCGTGTTCGGCGGAAAAACTGCCGCGCAAAGCCTGCACCTCATCCTCCACCGCCTCCACCACCTGGTCATGAAGCACCGGGTCATCGCGGCTGGGAAACACGGTGTAATGCACATTGCCGTCGCCCAGATGGGCCACACACAAATCCTCGGCGCCCGGGTCTAGCGCTGGCAGGCGCGCGGCGATGCGGGTCAGGAAGGTTTCCACCTTGTCAAGCGGCAAGGCGATATCGGTATCAATCGCGGGTTTGCGGGCAAAGGTAATTTCGGCCGCCAATTCGCGGCGCTCCCACATGGCGCGGCGCTGGCCTTCGGACTGCGCAATTTCGGCGTGCAGCACCATGCCCGCCTCCAACATCGTCGCCAGCACCTCTTGCAAGAGGGCCGTCACTGGAATTTCGCCTGCTGCATCTGGCTGCGCATCGCGGGGTGCTGTGGCCCCGATTTCGACCAGAATGTTCACGGATTGACGCGGGGTGAAGGGTTGGCGGATATCGGGCCGCGCCTCGGCCAGTCTGCGCATATAGCTTTCGGGCATGTATTCAAAGGCTTCGACCGCGCCCCCTGTCGCCTCGCGTAGCCGGTTCAACAACACCAATGCATCGGGCAGTGACCGGGCGGCCAGCGTGGCCGTGGCATAGGCGCGGGGGCGTGGGACCAGCTTCATCACGGCCGCCGTGATAATACCCAGCGTGCCTTCGGCCCCGATGAACAGATCGCGCAAGTCATAGCCGGAATTGTCCTTGTGGAGTTCCGACATCAGGTTCAGCACCTGCCCATCCGCCAAAACCACCTCCAGCCCCAAGCACAAAGCGCGGGTGGAGCCGTAGCGCAGCACATTGGATCCGCCCGCATTGGTTGATAAAACACCCCCGATCATGGCCGATCCCCGCGCGCCAAACCACAGCGGGAAATACAGCCCCTCCGCCTCCGCCGCCGCGTGCAGCCGGTCCAGAACCACCCCCGCCTCCACCACGGCGATCCGGGCATCGGGGCGCAGGTCTCGAATGCGGTTCAACCGTTCCACGCTGATCATCAAGCCACCTTGCGTCATCGTGCCACCCACAAGCCCCGTACGCCCTGAGATTGGCACCACCGCCACGCCATGCCCGGCCGCAATTCGCACACAGCCTGCAACTTGCGCTGTATCCGCCGGGCGCACCACGGCGACCGGATCGGCGGTGTACTTGCCCGTCCAATCACTGGTATAGGCGGCGCGCGCCCGCCCTGTCAGCACATGGGCCGCGCCCAAAAGGTCGGTCAGGTCTGCAATCAGGGTCATGCGCTTACGCTATCCTTTAACTTCCGCCAGCAATTCCAGCACCTTCGGCCCCATCGCCTCCACAATCCGCACCACACCTGTCGCATTGGGATGGATGCCATCTGCCTGCATGAAGGCAGGGTCAATCCCGCCATCCGGCAAGGCGATCGGGGCAAAATACGCGGGCAGCAGAAGCACGCCGAATTCCGCCGAAAGATCGGGGTAAATCGCGTCGAACTGGGCCTTGTAATCGGCCCCGTAATTGCCCGGCGCAATCATGCCCACCAGCAAAACCGGCAATCCTTCCGCCTGTGCTGCGTGTAAAATCTGCGTCAAATTGTTGCGTGCAACCAATGGATCCAGCCCGCGCAGCATGTCATTGCCGCCCAGATTGACAATCAACGCCTCCGCCCCGCCCGACAGTGACCAGTCCAGCCGAGACGCGCCCCCCGCCGTGGTATCGCCCGACACGCCTGCATTTATCACCTCGGCCTGCGCCCCTTGCGCGGTCAGCCACGCTTGCAACTGCGGAACGAACCCCTCCGCCTGCGGCAAGCCATAGCCTGCCGTCAAACTGTCCCCCAGCACCAAAACTTTCGGCACTTCTGCTGCAAAGGCAACACCTGCGACGGAAAACCCGAAAATGAGCGTAAAAACAATGTTGCGCAATCCGTGCGCGGCCCCATATCCAAGGGCAAGAGCAGACCGAAGGGCAGATTTCATGACGACACCTATTCTGGGGCTAACCGATGTCGGCCTGACGTTGGCCGGGAACGCAGGCCCCGTGACCATATTGCGCAATATCTCGCTGGAGGTAAAGCGCGGCGAAAGTCTGGGGCTGATTGGGCCAAGTGGGTCGGGCAAGTCGTCTCTCCTGATGATCATGGGCGGGCTGGAGCGCGCCACCTCCGGGTCGGTGCGCGCCCTGAACCATGACCTGACGGGCATGGACGAAGATCAGCTTGCGCGCTTTCGTAGGGATAATATGGGGGTAGTGTTCCAATCTTTCCACCTGATCCCCACGATGACCGCGCTGGAAAACGTAGCGTTACCCTTGGAACTTGGCGGGGTACAAGATGCCTTTGGCCGCGCCGAGGCGGAACTCAACACCGTGGGTTTGGGCAGCCGGATGGACCATTACCCCAGCCAGATGTCAGGAGGCGAGCAGCAGCGCGTGGCCCTCGCCCGAGCCGCAGCTCCCCGCCCCGCGATCTTGCTGGCGGATGAACCCACAGGCAACCTTGATGGCAAGAACGGCGAGGCGATCATGGATCTGCTCTTTGGACTTCGCGACCGTCATGATGCCACCTTGATCATGGTCACACATGCGCCCGAACTTGCGGCGCGCTGTTCGCGCATCATCCGCCTGAAAGATGGCCGGATTGATGGTGAAGGCCTCGAGGCCGCAGCATGAGCCCCAGACAGAACTGGGTGCTGGCGTTTTGCTTGGCCAAGCGCGAATTGCGCGGCGGTTTGCGCGGGTTTCGCGTGTTTCTGGCCTGCCTGACGCTGGGCGTGGCCGCGATTGCCGCCGTGGGCATGGTGCGCGCCGCGATTGAAGGCGGCTTGTCCGATCAAGGTGCAGCGCTTTTGGGCGGCGATGCGCAGATGGAATTTACCTATCGCATGGCCACGCCGGAAGAACGCGCCTTTATGGACAACATGGCCATCGCCACATCCGATGTGGTGGATTTCCGCTCCATGGCTGTGGTGGGGGATGATCGCGCGCTGACCCAAGTGAAGGCCGTGGACGCAGCCTATCCCTTGATAGGCGACGTGGTTCTGGACCCGGTGATCCCGCTTTCGCAAGCGCTGGCGGGGGCAAATGGCCTTCCGGGGGCCGTGATGGACCGGGTTTTGGTGGATCGTTTGGGCCTTGCGATTGGCGATAGTTTCGCGATGGGAACGCAAAGCTACCATCTTTCCGCCGTGCTGGTCACCGAACCCGACAGTGCTACGGGCGGCTTTGGCCTTGGCCCGCGCACCATGGTGCTGACCACGGGGCTTGAAGGCTCTGGCCTGATTGGCCCCGGCAGTCTGTTCGAGTCTGAATACCGCCTGATGTTGCCCCCCGGCACCGATTTTGATGTGGCCAAGGCACAAGCCGAAGAAGCGTTCCGCGACACCGGCCTGCGCTGGTCCGACAGCCGCCGCGCCACGCCGGGGGTTGCGCAGTTCGTGGAACGGATCGGGTCGTTTCTGGTGCTGGTGGGGCTTGCTGGCCTTGCCGTGGGCGGGGTGGGCGTATCGGCCGCCGTGCGCGCTTATCTGGAAGGCAAGATCACCACCATTGCCACGCTTAAAACCCTTGGCGCATCGGGGGCGATGATTTTTCAGACCTATCTGATGCAGATCGGGGTGCTGACAGTTTTGGGTGTGACCATGGGGCTGATTTTGGGCGCAGGTGTGCCGCTGGCGCTGTCGCCCCTTATCGCGGCGTCCCTGCCGTTTCCCGTGGCCTTTACCCTGTATCCAGCACCGCTTGCCGAGGCTGCGTTTTACGGCGTGGTGACAGCGCTTTTGTTCACGCTTTGGCCGCTGGCCCGGGTGCAGAATGTGCGGGTGGCGGTGCTGTACCGAGGGGGCGAAGGCAAGGTTTCAGCCCCATCCTGGCCTTTGTGGGCCGCGATGGGCACTTTGGTGGTTTTGCTGATTGGCGGGGCGGCGGTGCTGTCGGGGCTGGCGCTGCTCGCACTTTGGGCGGCGGCAGGGGTGGTGGCAGCGCTTGGCATGCTTTGGGCGGCGGCTTATGGCTTGCGCCACGCCGCACGCGCGCTTGCGCGTTCAAAACTTGCCCGTGGGCGGGTTGGCCTTCGCGCCGCCCTGGCCGCAATTGGCGGACCCCGGGATGAGGCGGCGGCGGTGGTCCTGTCGCTTGGTCTTGGGCTTACGGTGCTGGCCGCCGTGGGGCAGATTGATGCCAACCTGCGCGCGGCAATTGAACGGGATTTGCCCGCTGTGGCTCCGTCTTACTTCTTTGTCGATATCCAGAATGACCAGATCGACGGCTTTTTGACCCGCACCCGCAATGATCCGGAGGTGAGCAAGGTCGAAAGTTCTCCGATGCTGCGCGGGGTTGTGACGCGGATCAACGGGAGCGATGCGCGTGAAGTGGCGGGGGAGCATTGGGTGGTGCGCGGCGACCGGGGCGTGACCTATGCAGCAAGCCTGCCCAGCGGCACCAAGCTTACCGCTGGCACCTTCTGGGCCGAGGATTACACCGGCCCGCCGCAGCTTTCCTTTGCGCAAGAGGAAGCGGATGAGATTGGGTTGAAACTGGGCGATACCATGACCGTCAATATCCTTGGCCGCGATATCACCGCCGAAATCACCAGTTTTCGCGAGGTGGATTTTTCCACCGGCGGTATGGGGTTTGTGATGATGCTGAGCCCCTCGGCCGTGGCGGGCGCGCCCCATACCCATATCGCCACCGTCTATTCCACACCGCAGGCCGAGGCGCGGTTGCTGCGCGATGTGGCGGGGGCCTATCCCAATATCACCGCCGTTCGGGTGCGCGATGCAATCAACCGGGTGTCAGATGCGCTTTCAGCCATTGCCACGGCCACGGCCTGGGCGGCGGGGACCACCTTGCTGACAGGCTTTGTGGTCCTGATCGGGGCTGCAGCGGCGGGGGAACGCGCGCGGATTTATGAAGCGGCGGTGCTTAAAACCCTTGGCGCGAGCCGCGCGCAGATCATGGGAAGCTTTGCGTTGCGCGCAGCCCTGACCGGGGCTGCGGCGGGCGCTGTTGCCATTGCGGCGGGGGGGCTTGCCGCCTGGGCCGTGACGCAGTTCGTCATGGACACCAGCTTTGTGTTCGAGCCTGTCTCGGCCTTTGCCATCGTCGGCGGTGGGGTGCTTGCGACCTTGCTGGCCGGTTTGGCCTTTGTCTGGCGGCCCCTCAATGCGCGCCCCGCACAGGTGTTGCGTAGCCAGGAGTGACTGCTTTGGGGGATGCCAAGCGCGCCGCCTTGCGGTAGGAAAGGGTCGAACGCTGCGGAGTTGACCATGGACATGCGCACCATCCTAGAGCGGTTGATCGGGTTTGAAACCGTCAGCCATATGACCAATGTGCCCTTGATACGCTGGGTTGAAGGCGTGTTGGCGGACGCGGGGATTAACTCGACCCTGATCTTTGATGCATCCGGCCAGAAAGCCAATCTGTGGGCACGGGTTGGCCCTGATGATGTGCCCGGCGTCATCCTTTCGGGCCATGTCGATGTGGTCCCGGTGGAAGGACAGACCTGGACTCGCCCCCCGTTTGCGCTGACCCAAGAGGGGGGCCGCCTTTACGGGCGTGGCACCACCGATATGAAAGGGTTTGATGCCTGCGCGATTGCCCTGATGCTTGAGGCCGCCAAGCGGGACTTGAAAGTTCCGCTGATTTTGGCGTTGAGCCATGATGAGGAGGTGGGCTGCCGGGGTGTGGGGTCGATGATTGACGCCATGGCCGCTTGGCCCGTACCACCCCGCTTTTGCATTGTGGGGGAACCCACGGGCATGGAGGCGGCGATTGGCCATAAGGGCAAGGTGGCGCTGCGGGTCAGTTGCACAGGCCGCGCGGGGCATTCTTCGGCAGCGCCCCATGCGCTGAACGCGATCCATCTGGCGATGGATTTCGGCGCGGCGGTGCGGGGCCTTCAGGCCGAGATTGCCAGTGCCGGCCCGTTCGATGCGGAGTATGATGTGCCTTATTCAACCCTGCATATCGGCAAGATCCATGGCGGAGTGCAGGTCAATGTCGTGGCCAATGTCTGCATAATGGATATGGAAATCCGCGCGCTTGCCGGCGACGATCCGGCACGACAAATCGCGCGGCTGGAGGCTGCGGCAGAGGCGATCGTGGCACCCTTGCGCGGTCGTTTCCCCGAGGCTGCGATTGAAGTTGAAAGGCTGTGGGACTACCCGGGCCTTGGCACGGCACCTGGTGCCGATGTTGTCGTCTTTGTCAAAGGCTTGACTGGAGGCAATGCGCATCTGAAAGTGGCTTACGGCACCGAAGGCGGCATGTTTGCCCAGCGCCTTGGCCTGCCCACCGTGATCTGTGGCCCCGGTGCAATGGCGCAGGGCCATATGCCGGATGAATATGTGGAATTGGCGCAGTTGGCGCGCTGCGAGGCAATGCTGGCGGCCTTGATGGCGCGGTGTGAGGCAGGCTTCTGACGGCATGTGCGGCAAGGACAGATAGGTATTTTTGCCAAGATGAAATCAAGGGTTTGTTAAGGATTGCAACCGCTATTACCCTCTGATGTCCCGGCGGGCTTCGTTTCTTGAAGCGGCGGGGGGGAGGCCGGATGCCCTGCCCCGCGAAGATCGCGGCTTTCCGCCACCTCGCCCTTGCGCTATGTCTGGTAGATGGCCTTGACCCTTACCTCCCTACCCCAGATCGCAGCCTTTGGTTTTGACGACATCATTGATGTGCGCAGTCCTGCGGAATATGCCGAGGATCATATTCCCGGCGCGATCAACCTGCCCGTTTTGAATAATGCGGAGCGGGCGGAGGTGGGCTTGATCTATAAGCAAGACAGCCCGTTTCGCGCCCGCAAGGTCGGGGCCGCCCTGGTTGCGGCCAATGCAGCGCGGCATTTGCAAGGGGCGCTGGCCGATCGGCCGGGGGGCTGGCAACCTTTGGTTTATTGCTGGAGGGGGGGGCAGCGGTCAGGCTCTTTTGCGCAGATCCTGTCCCAGATCGGCTGGCGGGTGGAGCTGGTGGCGGGCGGTTACAAAGCGTACCGCAGCCTTGTAGTCGAGGCGTTGTACGGGAGGGATTTTCCTTGCACTGTGGTTTTGCTGGATGGCAACACAGGGTCAGCCAAAACCGATATCTTGCACCGCTTGGCCGCGCGTGGCGTGCAGGTGCTTGATCTGGAAGGGCTGGCGCATCACCGTGGCAGTCTGTTTGGCGCGATGCCGGGGGGGCAGCCCAGCCAGAAAGCCTTTGAGACTGCTTTGGCCGGGGCGATGGCGGCGCTGGACCCTGCCCGCATGGTGGTGGTGGAGGCGGAAAGTTCGAAAGTTGGTAATTGCCGTTTGCCGCCGGGGCTTTGGAAAGCGATGGCTGCTGCGCGCCGGTTGGAGGTGGTGGTCCCCGTGGGGGCGCGCGCGCGGTATCTGGTGACAGCATATGCCGACATGGTGGAAGACCCTGTGCGCCTGTCCAGTGTGATTGACTTGCTGCGTCCTTCCCATTCCGCCCCGCAGATCGCCGCATGGCAAGCCATGGCCGCTGCGCGCGCATTTGAGGACCTAGCAGCGGGGTTAATGGCACAGCATTACGACCCCCGCTACAACCGCCACCGCGCAAGGCTGGAGCATGGTGTGGAGGCGTTTGAGGTGGAGGATTTGGGGGAGGCGGCATTGGAGGGGTTGGCGGACCGGGTGGAGAGGGCGGTTGGGTGAGGTTTACGAAGATCACAACTGGCGGCCTTCATCTCATTCTTAGGATCGAAGCTTCAGCGATTCTTAATGCTTCGAAGGATGATACTCTATATCAAATGCGACACTGACCTGATCATCAAAATATGTAGCTTTTGCCGAAGCAAATCAGGAAGCCCCTTTTGCGAACGCTGCATCCGCTAAAGACTGAAAATCAAAAGCAACCTCGCTCGCCAAGACAATATCTCTTCCGGTCTTAGA
>Ga0105051_10007646_pt1 | contig 11201 bp, 4 predicted proteins | sample FRY02_FD_78383 | JGI IMG/M metagenome (GOLD analysis project Ga0105051, IMG submission 78383) | Freshwater microbial communities from Lake Fryxell liftoff mats and glacier meltwater in Antarctica - FRY-02 (megahit assembly) | ecosystem: Environmental > Aquatic > Freshwater > Ice > Glacier...
AGACTAATATCGACCTTGATAAACTAGAAATAAATAATTAAAAATAAGTTCTCATCGTAGAGTTTAAAGAAGAAAACAAAAAATAAAAGACCAAATGGGAATTCAAGTGCGGTTCCAAAGTTAAAGCCATAGAGTGGAGACAAAAGCTTTAAGGAGCTAAAAACGAGAGAATCGCGAATATTCAAAACAGTGCAGTGAAGGTAATAATCTAAGATCCAAACTAAAATCTTGAATAAAGTTAAATAGAACAGAAGAAGAAGATTTAGATAATTAATTAGAACAATTTGCCTCAAGACGATAAATCAAAGATACAATAGTAGAGTAGACCTAACCCTTTCACTACATTTATTGAATAGGAGAAAGAAAAATAGCAAAACAGGACAATAATGGTGCGCTAGTAATAAAACTAAGCTTAGGTAATCTAAAAGAAGACACACCCCTAGCGAAAGACCGCAAACAAGCAAGTCTAGAATATAAATCCCTCGTCATCACAGGCTTAAAAGTTTCCTGAGTTCAACATCTTCTAATCATTACTTTCGGCATCTCCTTCTAAAAAGCCCCTCCAATCATCCAAACAGAACGGTTAATCCCCCGGCATAAAACCCCCAACCAGCCAGTAAAATGGCAATCAAAACGACGCTCAAAACTTGCCCCTCAATGAGGCGAAACAATAGTACCTGAGACGGAAGAAGGACTAGTCCTAAATAAGGTAATAACTCTAATAACTAAGGTAATAACTGCAGTAATAGGACAACTCCCTGTTAAGGAACGTTCTAAAGACCGTGTCTGACTCCAAGTACCAGATATAGAAACTCAGGAAATAGTGGGGCTACGAGTTTGCAAAGGCAAACAACTAGTTTGACATCGTAGAAACCTTTAGGATATACGTTTAGACTATTACGGAGAACATTGTCGATTAGTTGGCCTTGGAGAATAGGAAACGATACTATAAGCCGGTGCAGGAAAATGCAGACTCTATTAGGTACCAGATAGATGGGGTCTCCATCGAGTTCTTTCTTAATCAGCTCAATTAAGTGGCATCGTTTCAAGGAAAGGGCTCTATTATCTCCAATCACAGAATGAAAATGGCATATCAGGAGCTTAAAAACTACGATTACATATTACAGCTCACCAACAATAAAGGCAGAATACGCGTTCCCCTCGCAATGTGCGTATAATACAAAGGGTTTGTGGGATTTGTGAAAGTGATTGTCCCATAATCATAAAACTACGAAAACCTGCAATCTTTACAAAAATAACTCGATTTGCTACAGGCAGAATCACGCATCAACAACTCAGTGTTTTAGGATACATAAAACGGGCGTATAGTTCCCCTCTAAAGTAAAATATACTAAAAAATCGCAAGAACACAACAAAATTTTACCCCAAACACTAAAAAATTCGATATCTGCTACGTCGACGCATTGAAAAACTACCTCCCACAAGATTTTTATCGATACAAAGGACCTGGTTACAAATCATCCAACAATTAATTAAAATCATCCAACAATTAATTAAAATCATCCAACAATTAATTAAAAGTATTGAGAAAGTAACTCGTTCAGGATTAGGAGTACGATGATATCTTGTTTTATGGGTAGAACATGATGAATGTGATAAATCGACTCAAAATACCTCAGCATCTCAAGGAAGGAGCATAGTTGTTAGCCGAAGTGTCAAAGTCGATCTCAGACAGGGTTGATCGGTTGGTGTTAGCACTATAAAATCTGGACTAAATAGTGACAAACTCGAAAGATCTCTCTAATCTTATGCATGGATATGGAGTTAATGTGAGATACTTAGGTTTACTCCTGGAGCGGTCGAAATAAGGGTGGTTAAAGTCAATTATCGTCTCAGAAATTGCAGCCAGATGCGCCAAGTATTTCTTGAAATTTGACCTTCAGGATTGTATCTTGAATCTTAATTAGAATAAAATTGAAAACATCAGAAGGTATCAAATTAAACAGGTCGTCTCCTTTTTGAACAAACTCTTAGGATACTCATAGGAGAATGAATTATTTTGGAATCAATTGAGCAGACAGTCCCAGGAGTACTTCCAGTGTTACATAGATAGAGCCTTGATTAATGTTGGATTCCTGCTTCAGTCAATTCAAGTCCAATGCAGGATAAGACTAAAAAACGTACTTGAGATCCAAGATAAAATATTCAAGATTCCATAACCTTTTAATACTGATAATTTCAGTTAATTTTCCGTAAAGTCAAAAACCTACAACCTATCCTTTACAGACTTCTACAGTACAGTAAACAGTCATCTAAAAGAGCTGACACCTGAATCTTTTTAACAGTTATCAATTCTGCTAAACCTTCAAAGAAAAGGTCAACTCCCGTAGCATTTTAAATTAAACAACTTCGATGAGAAGATAATCTTGTACATGATCAACTGGCTGTCTCCAATGGATGGCAAACAAGTTTACTACCCTGAGGAGATCGAGCTTGGAGAAGTACTCCCCAGTAAAATGCTTTATCAACTTAAGTTAACTGAGATTAAATGGCTTCTTAAGGATAAGAAGTAGCAGTAGGCTGAAAAAGTGAGGGATTTCATCGTGGAGCATGTAAACAAATGGCTGGGCCAGTATCACCCCATTCTCTCCTAACTTTATGATCTTTTCAGCAGGTACTATCTGACTTCAAAACAGTAATAAAAAAAATCAATCACATACTGTAAATCTTCAATAAAGAATATTGAAAAACTGCTCTCGTCTTCTCATATAAAGCTTGCGGATAATTATTACATGCTGGGAGAGATTTATATAAATTACGAACGAAAGAGCGATGCGCTGAGTTCGCTTAAGAGGGCAAAGTAAATCCTTTAGGAAAGGGAAGGGGAATAAACGTAAGCATACGGTATAATAGGGCTGCGCATGGGCCAGCTTCTACTCGCGAACAACTGCCTAAAATAGGCTCTGTAACAATCGATGCAGGCCTTCATCAAGCTTGAGTAAAGTTCCGACCTATAGAAGTTCGTGTAATCCATATAACTAAGCGGCCGATGCTACTAAGTGGCCTGCATGTGGACATAGTACAGAAAGTTCACCTAGTAGCTAACAACGAAGAGCAACCGTCTAGCCATACTATCCTAGCAGCCGTTGTTGCTCGAACGTGGACTAAAGGTGATCCTGCTTCCACATTTCAACCAGCTGCCCCTCCCTGTAAGCCGCCAACTGCTCTCACTGCTGCAGTCGTTCAGTTCCAACCTGACGCCATCGATCCAGAACAGCAGCTACGGGTACATAAAGTCTCTGATAGCCAGCTAGGTATTCCCCGGCAGTTTCAACCGGGTTCTGAGCAGCGAGCTGTAGGAGCTTCTTGAGGAGATATAGTCGGCAGGGATAATGGCACGATGGAAGGGGTTTGAGAACCTGGCGGGTAGTAAGACGCTGGTGGGCAAGGGGAATGGGGTCATGGGTGGTAATGCCCGGCTCTTTTAGTTCGTTTCGGTCTTGGAGGCGCTGGGGGTCTTTCTCGGGGCGGGGTGGATTGAAGGCGTGCTTAGTGATTAGTGATTGGTTGGGCTCGGAGGATAGGGTCGGGGAGGGATTTTGTTGCAGGTCGCTACCCTGTTGTTGTTTTGTATCGCTTATTTTGTATTCTCTCTTTAATTGTATATTTTGTTAGCTTTCGGAATATAGGTTCGAATTTTGGAAATGTTTATTCGAAACATATTCTGTAGCATTTCTATCATCACATATCGCTATAATCAGTTATAACACTTACGAGAATTGGCTCATCTGACACTACTTTAGGCAAGCAATGCTTCTGATTATTTATTATCCTTGAATAATGATAGTTCCTAATCTTTATTATTTTTTATATCTAACCCTACAGGTTTCAAGTTATATTTAGATTTTCTTAACCAATATTAACAATTTAAAAAATTATAACAAAAAACTAAATTAATCAACCATCAAAACCTCAATCATGTATGAAATTCTAATAATTGCGTTTTGTCTTATGAGATCAGTAATAACAAAATATCTATCCAGGAAGAATCCTACGACATTGCAATAAGACAACAAAAATACGAACCAGGAATAAAACGATGAAAGATCATATTCGATGTAAAGTTAGAGCTAAAATTGCTTAAAGCTGAATGAGTCGAAGAAAAAGAAGAACGAGATTGAATCGACTATAGAGCAATTCAACAATCCAAGCACTTTCGCAAAGTATTCCAAGATGCAAAGATAACTAACCAAAATAACAACCACCATCCTCTGTCTATAAAACCAGGTAAGACAATAATCCCCGCTGCAGCACTAAAACAAAACCCCATCGACCGGGTACAACAAAGATAGCCTCTTCTAACAAAAGAAGAAAGAGGTGCAAAAGCTGCACAAATAAATGGGCAACAAATCAATGATCTTCAAGGCCCTGATAAATTTATCCCTTATAGTTGCATGCTCCTATGTCCAGAGCTCTCAGGTATCGCTGTGTGCATGTTATCCTTTGTATGCTGTTTGCAACGAGCAAGGGGCGGTCAATGGGGCATGGGTCTTTGTGATTGCTACAGTGTGCTTTAGTCATTGATGTTGAAAGCTAAATTAAAGAGTAGAGGCAGCATCGATTCGTATATGTCAGAACAGGATGATTAATGTGGATGACTTTATTGGATTTTAAATGGGGTTTTAATTGGTTGAATGGATAGTATTGGGTTAATAGCTACTTTGTTGCGGCTATTTACTTCTGGATCAGCGCTTCAACATATTTCTAGTACTACCATCAAGATATTTTTTATAAACTCAATTATCAATTAGTGATTAAATGTTTAGTAATATATAATTAAAGATATAAATTTTAAGAGAGAAGAATGTCAAGCCTCCAATACTTAAATCCAAAGGCTGAAGTACTCAAAAAGATTCAAGCCTTGGCCATGAACATTAATGCAGCCATGGGACTTCAAGATGTAATGAAATCCAACCTAGGACCTAAAGGTACCTTAAAAATGTATTTAAATATTTTTAAATTTTTATAGGCTTGTCGGTGGTGCTGGTCAAATCAAACTCACTAAAGACGGAAGCGTCCTCTTACATGAAATGCAAATCCAACATCCAACTGCAGGAATGATTGCCAGGTCAGCGACTGCTCAAGATGACATCGTTGGAGATGGTACAACCTCAAATGTATTGCTTATCGGAGAGTTGATGAAACAGGCACAAAGATTGATCCAATAAGTAACTTTTAATTAACCTCAGCAAGTTCACCCCAGAGTAATTACCGAAGGCTATTAATTGGCCAGAAAGGAGGCTTTGAAGTTTTTGTAACAATTTAAGATTGTCAAATAAACTGTGTAAAAACCACTGTTAATCAGTGTTGCAAGGACATCGCTCTGCAGCAAACTTCACCCAGATTTGGCAAACCAACTTGTTGACATTGTAGTTGATGCGGTCAATATCATCAGAATTTCTGATAAGCCAATCGACCTCCATATGGTTGAAATTATGCATATGATACATAAGCTAGCTTCTGATACAAAACTTGTTAAAGGACTTGTCTTGGATCATGGAGCTAGAAACCCAAACATGCCAAAAAGGCTAGAAAACTGCTATATTTTAACCTGTAACGTCAATTTAGAATACGAAAAGACTGAAGTCAACTCTCAATTTTTTTTCTCAAACGCTGCCGATAGAGACAAAATGGCGAAATCTTAAAGAAAGTTTACAGATGAAAGATGTAAGAAAATTATTTAACTCAAAAAGAAAGTTTGTGAAGGTAATGACAAGTCTTTTGACGTCATCAATGAAAAAGGTATTGACCCTGTTTGTTTGGAAGCATTTGCCAATTAGAACATCATCGCTTTAAGAAGAGCCAAAAGAAGAAATATGGAAAGAATAGTGCTGGCCTGTGGTGGAACAGCTGTCAACTCTGTTGAAGAGCTTACTGAGAATGATTTGGGGTATGCTGATGAAGTTTACGAAGTGACCTTAGGATAGGAAAAGTACACTTTCATTGAAGGAGTTAAGAACCCTCGATCATGCACAATCTTAATCAAGGGACCCAATGAACATACCATTGCTATGATAAAAGATGGTGTCAGAGACGGTTTGAGAGCAGTAAAGAACGTTTATGACGATAAGGCAGTCGTACCTGGAGCAGGATCATTCTAAATTGCCTGCAACCAACATCTTTTAGAATATGGAAAGACAGTTCAAGGAAAAGCAAAACTAGGTATTCAATCTTTCGCCTAGTCTTTACTTGTAATTCCAAAAGTAAATTTTATTTTATATTCAGACTTTGGCATAAAACAGTGGATACGATATTCAATAGGCTATAATTACACTTCAAGATTAATATCATAAAAATAAAATTGCAGTAGGCCTGAACGTTCAAACTTTGGGAACGATTTCACCGGTGAAATAACAAATTTTTGACAATTATTGTTGCAAAAAACAATGGTTAAACTCGGCCCCAACTTTGGCTCAACAATTACTTTTAGTCGATGAAATTATGAGAGCAGGTAAAGGAATGGGAGGAAATAAACTTGATGGATGAAAAATTAGTAAGAGACTTTATTGATGTAAATGTTCTTCATTTAATTTAATCAGAATATTTGTAAAGATAATTTTGTATTTTTAAGAAATCATTCACTTACTTACCGATTTATATTTTTTTAACTGATTCATTGTTTGATTTAATATTTTCTTCATGAATAAATATGTGTATAAATAAGGGCCATATATTGCATACGTTTTACAGAATCGTTAATGCTATTATTAATTCAGATGACTTGATTACAAATAGTTAATAGTGGAAATATAAAATCACGACATCATTATGCTTGTCAGAGGTATTGCTTGGTGATCAGAAAATTCCTCACATTAAAAAACTGGTAAATTCCTGTCAATAGAATTACAGCTATTTCAAATACAGAAATCCAGTAAAGAGTATCGATATTTTTCTTGTTTTACAAATAAATTATGTCTTATTTCTTTCTTTTATCCTTCTGATATTCTATTGTGGCTTCTGTCAATATGTAAATATTCTCTGCATATCCGTAAGTATTCTTGAAATCCTCGCTTTTTAGCAGAGTCTAAGGAATCTTGACCGTTTAAATTTGTTGACTGAATCTAGTTTCTGCGTTATATTCGATGATAATATTTCCAATCGATCGATTGGATAAAAATGCAAAGCAAATTTTATAAACAACGCCTAAGTTATTTTAGATAAATACTTTCCTGAAGATCGAGTTACCTTCTAAATGTTCCAGGCTTTACTTGTTCTTCAGTCAAACTCTTGTCTTACGTATTGAATATCGTGACTTTAAAAGACTCGCTGCTTTATATGTCTGGAACAGTTGGAAATTTCATATCGAGAATCATATATTAATCTGGAGATGATGTATACACAATCATGCATCTGTTTATATTTCTGACTAAAGGTATACTGATTGAGGAAATTGAAATGAACAAACATCCTAGCAAAAAAAGACTTGTGCCCCGAAACATCAAGGATTGTTTTATAGTTTAAACTTTAAAAGAAAAATGAATTTTATAAACAGATCTACATGCTATGGAATTAAACTTGATTGTAGTAAAATATATTAATATCCTTAGCTTAGGTTCACACTGTTTTTATCTTACCTATTTTTAAGCTTAGAGGATTAAATTATCAATTAATATTGTTGGCCTTTATCTGTCTACTCTTCATTCTTTGGACGCACTGATTCAAGATATCTTAAAAAGTCTCACCCCCATTCTTGAATATTTTGAGTCTATAATGAGCCCTGTTTCCCCATTAAACTACCCTTTGCCTCAGGATATCATCTTGTGTGATTCGGTGCTATAGTTTTTACCTGTCACTCAGCAATAGTTCATAGCGATCTTTCTCGATTCCCTTGTAATAATCTTTTTCCAGTTACAAAGACTTTCCCTCCTGTGAGAGTATTTTATGTCTTTATTTCTTGGCCTTTTATATGTTTTTCTACATAGCTTGCAGCTAGGTCTATAAGTCTGAGACCTTCTTTACTGTTATGTCGTAAATTGAATCCTGCTCTTACATCTTTTTTATTATCTTATCGAATTATATGATGTTCGTATTCGATTTTATGTGCATGTATGCTGATTGCACCTAAGAGTACTTTTTCAACAGGCAGCTGTTTTTTGTTCTCACTATTCCGCTTAATATTCGATGCGTATACATAATGCTCAAATATTTGTTTAGCTCCTATTTCTAAATTACCCACGATGACAACTAGTTTATTGAAGCCTATCTTTTTTGCTTATCAACACGAAGGTCGTGCAGGAACTCTTTTTCCTGTCTGTCCTGATTTATAAGGTCGATGAATTAATTCTTTAAGAATGTTTCTTAACTACTTATGGACTTGGCTTGATGGATTGCATGTTAAAGTTACCTATAGTGAGCTTCAATTTAGTGATGCTTTTTCTATAAGAATTAGCCTCTTTGGCTTTAGGCTTCAAGATTCTTGTGTATTGTCTCATAATGCACTTTGTAATAATACTCATCTTTTATGCATCGTTATTTTAAATGGGTAAAGTTTTTTTCTGTCCATTCAATATTTGATCTTGATTATTTCTTTTAATCTAGGTTTAATACTGTGTTATCGTAAATCTAAGTTTAAATCGAAAATACTTTATTTATTGCCTGGTTATTTGCTTTTATTGCTTATATTTCCCTTTATAATCGTATGATCTCATTTTTCATCTTATTTATACTGAACTATTTAGATTTAGCTTTAAGAGCCATCATACTTAAAGCTTTCTTTGAATCTGCAAGTTATTTTTACATGTCGTTAACGTGGCTCTGCATAGAAACAAAATTACTGCGTAAAATAGGTTGGCTTTTGAATGCTTATCTGAATTAATTATTTGCTCTATTTTTCCCTACTTAATTAATCGCTCCAATTTTGGCCTAAAAGAAGTCATTGTTGCACTCTTCATCAAATCTTTTTGCGATTCATGTTATGAAGCTGATCTCAATATTTTTCTTCTAATCGAAACCTGACTGAATGATCTATTTCTCGTCTTTATTAAACAAATAGTTTACTGTAAAAAGAGTTCCAGACATTTTGTAACAATAAAAATAAATTAAACTAACCTATGTTTATATCCTAAGCTAGTTTTATTTTAACTAAGCATTTTTAAAGAAATCAAGGCAGATAAATTAGTATAAACCAAAATTATAAAAAAGTTAGAGATAATTTAAATATTTTTAAACTTTACAAGATATTAAGATGGACTCAGTAGGAGTATTTTTTATTTTATATTGCTTAGAACGTTCTTCCCCAAGTTATTAAATAAGGAGCTAATGAATAAAAAGGATAAATCGCTCGTCTCGTAAACTTTTTAAATTATTTAGTCCTCTTTTGTTGGAGCAATTGCTGTAGCTGATCTTGTCAAAACCACTCTTGGTCCTCGAGGTATGGATAAAATTCTGGTCCCCATTTCTTCCGGCCCGAGAAATAAGCATATCAACGTTACCAACGATGGAGCAACTATTTTGAGATCGATGCATGTCGATAATCCTGCAGCCAAAATTCTGATTGATATTTCAAAAACTCAAGATTAATAAGTCGGAGATGGAACAACGACTGTTGCAGTATTGGCTGGATAATTGTTGAGAGAAGGAGAAAAATTAATTCACCAAAAGATGCATCCACAAACAATCATCGCAGGATGGAGAATGGCCAGATAAGTCGCAAAGAAAAGACTTTTTTAAATTGCAAGAGATAACTCTGGAGACAGTGAAAAATTCAAAAACGACTTGATTAACATTGCTAAAACTACTTTGAGCTCTAAGCTTCTCACTCAAGACAAACAGCACTTTGCCGAGTTAGGAGTTGATGCTGTCCTCAGACTTAAAGGTTCAACAAATCTTTCCTACATTCAAGTGATCAAAAAGTTAGGAGGATCAATTAAAGATTCATTCTTATGCGATGGCCTGATTCTTTAAAAGACAATTTCAACAGGATGCAAGCGATATCTTAAGAATTGTAAAATTTTGGCATCTAACACTCCCATGGATTACGATAAAGTTAAAATTTACGGAACCAGAGTCAGAGTGGAATCATTGTAAAAAGTCCAAGAAATTTCCTAAGCAGAGAAAATGAAAATGAAAGAAAAAGTTGATAAAATTTGTGCTTATGAACCCACTATTTATATCAACAGACAGCTTATCTACGATTATCCTGAACAGCTTTTGATTGAAAGAGGAATTACTGTTATTTAACATGCTGATTTCGAAGGAATCGAGAGAATATCTGCTGCATTAGGAGCTGAAATCTTGTCAACTTTTGATAACCCTGAAAGAAAAGATTAAGTTTTGGGCACTTGTGACACTATCTAGTAAATTCTCATCGGAGAGGACAAAGTTATCAAATTCTCAGGATGTAAACGAAACTAAGCATGCACCATTGTTTTGAGAGGCTCATCTCAACACATTCTTGATGAAGCTGAGAGATCTTTACATGATGCTCTTTGTGTCCTGGTTCAAACAGTTAAAAACAAGCTGGTCATTTATGGAGGAGGAAACTCATAAATCCAAATGGCAATCGAGTGCTAAAAGTTGGCCAGATCAATAAAGGGCAAGTAAGCTCTTGCTATCGACTCTTATGCCAGAGCCTTAAAAGCCCTGCCAACAATTATCGCCTAAAACGCAGGATTTGACGCTAACTAGTTAATCCACGACTTATAAATATAAATGAAGGAGAACCCAGATTCAGGAATAAACATTGACACCGGGTGCGTCGACTCAATGGCCAGACTTTCAATCACAGTACTTTTTTATTAATTCTAGGAATGCTTGAGATCAAAAGAACAGGCTTTAGTGTCAGCAAGTGAAGCTGCCGAAATGATCATGAGAGTTGATGACATCATCACATGTGCCCCAAGACCAAGAGAAAAACCAAGACTTCATTGATTAGAAATGTATTGTATTATTCGTTTGATTTAATTACTCTTGGCTTTCGGTCATTTTATTTGCTTATATATCAGTTGCTTATTTGCTAAAGTCTCACTTATTTATCGCACTTAATGTCAAATGTTAGATGGTTAAATAACTCAAAATCAGAAAATTAATTGTTAATTGAATATTAATTTAGTAGAGAGTTTTGATATTCATAATAATAAAGTTTTCATTCAAAAATATGAGTGTTAAGGTCGGTGTTAGGGTCAGACCCTTCAATCAAAGATAAATTGATCTCAATTGTAAGGTCTGTGTTGATATGATCG
>Ga0105051_10007651_pt1 | contig 11195 bp, 2 predicted proteins | sample FRY02_FD_78383 | JGI IMG/M metagenome (GOLD analysis project Ga0105051, IMG submission 78383) | Freshwater microbial communities from Lake Fryxell liftoff mats and glacier meltwater in Antarctica - FRY-02 (megahit assembly) | ecosystem: Environmental > Aquatic > Freshwater > Ice > Glacier...
AGCAGTGTCTCTTTATTGATCAGAGTCATTCCCAATTTTTTTAATTTTTTGAACTATTAAATTTGAAAAAAGAGAAGCATGTTTTAGACAGGATTGTTTTAAAAATAGATCCAATCAAGTTTCGGACAATTTAATTTTGGTATGCTCTGTAGTTGATTTTCATTTAATTAAAATAAACTCAATTGAGGATACACGCCATGACTGAAATCTTAGATACTTGATATGCGGTTTTAGGAGACGTCAAACCGTCTTATGGATTTTGCATTAATTTTAGGAATATTTGTTAATATGTTTTATGAAAAACACAATCTTTGAAGTCTGTGGTAGTCAACTTTTATAAACTACTACAAAGAGTCGATACAATTCTGTTAGGCGTGTATCACTTAAATATTTGGAGCTTTAAAGGAAGGAATGCTGCCCAGTTTGTTTTTACTAATCAATAATTATATTAAACAAGGGTATTAATTCTAGGCAAATTACTCAATTGATTCTATTTTGTTATTTGATGCATAAAGATAGGTCAGTGAAGGGGTATGTAGTTTCTGGATCTTCTTTATATTGTTATTTGATAAGTTCAAGATCTTCAATTTTGGATATTATGCTTAACTAAATTATTCGATTGTTTATATTTTATTGTTATTGGCATAAAATTTTTCAAGTTGTGGGGCCTTTATGAAAGGCAGATACTTTAATTTGTTTTCTGAAACATTCAAGATTTTTAGACACACATATCTGGCCTAACAAAACCTGCTCAAGTTCTAAATTTTATTTTGGTGAAGAAGTAATTATTCTAGTCTTTTCCAGGATATTACTGGAACTTATCTTAATTTAATTCTTTAAGTATCAAGCTTGCGAATATTAGGAAGTTTATTTTTCGAGAACTTTTCGATGTATTCAAATTTTGATCTTCTAATAGTAATTTTATTTAATGATGTGAAATAGAACAGAAATAATTACTCTACGGCAGAGTTTTATAGCTAGTATTAGGTGATTGTATGAAACATTTTAGATTATTAAATATTTTTTGAATTTAATTTAATATAAGCAAAAATATAAACAAAGAATAAAATATAAAATACAATTTTTAATTTATCACAAAATTGTATATTATGACCCTTTAGTTTTTATAGCACATTTTTCAGAAGACAAACCCATCTTACTGCATGAATTCCTTCAATTTAGTCCCGAAGAGAACCTCATAACAAGAGGCATTAACCAGCCAACTTTTCTTCCTGAATCGGTCATTAAATAAGTCTCTTATGACTGGGAATTCTGAATAGTTCAATTAATAATTTTTTGTGGTTGCTTTTTTAAGTTTTGTATGGATAGTTGGTGGATTCTTGTAATACCACTCTGATGGCTTTAGTTTTATTCGACATACGTCGTTTTCACATTTACTATTTTACTACAAACATAGTACACTTTAAAAATAATTTATTTTCTCTCTAAATTGTCCAAATAACTCCATACTGCATGCGCCTTAGACTAGAAATTATTTACAAATAACTCCATACTGCATGCACCTTAACCAGAAATTATTTACAAATCACTCTGTTAATTTAGGGCTCTCAGAATTATGAAAGAAAGTTCCTTGGTAACTGGAATGGAGTAAAAACATGTAGGTAGTATTCTGGATGGGAGCTCATTAATTCCTAAACTCAGTAAGCAATTAAATGGGTTGATTCTTGAAAAATGCTTACTGAATTCTGCTCAAGTATCATAGTTTTATACCAGAATGTTTATAACTGAAAACAAAAAAATATATGAAATTAGCCCAATTGACAACAAGTCAGTTTAACTTTTTGAGATTCACCCTTGGATAATTCGTTTTTTTAGCTAAAGATTTATTCGAAGTTTAACTTTGAAGTAATCATCCTTCGATATTTATCCAAATTAAAATCGTTTTTTAAACATTTTTGAATCTTATAAGAATTTTTTTGTATTTCTACAAAATTCTCTCATTAAAAGCTATTTTTATCAATTAAACAGTCAAGATATTGCATTTTTTTAGCCTGTTGTCAATTTAGGGCTTATTTTACTTTATTATTAAGTACATCGCTTAAGTATGACAAAATATGTCATTTTTTACTTATTGGCATTCAGATACTTTAATGATAAATAAGTAAGTTAAATTTTGAAAGCATATAGAAGGTGATGATTCCTAATACCAATTAAAATAACTCTATCAAAATAATAAAAGCGAAAGAAGCTCTGAGAGTAATAATTAAGATTTATTTGTCATCTATAATATAAAAATTGAAAATAAAAAAGGTACTCGAACAAATGAAAAATTAATAAAAGATAACAAATGATTTAAGCGGGCTAAAAATCAGTTAAAATAATGATTAAAAAAAAAAAACTAGAAATATAAAGCATGCAAGAGAGTTCATGCTTAAAGCTTTATAAAAATTGAGGGGAAAATATCCACCTCATTAAAATCTGAAAAATCGAAGAGATACAGAATTCACATAATACAGCCCACCCAATTACGATACCCCACATCTTGCTATAAAAGCAATGGTGTATTATGCATTAAACTATTTTAATTTCTAATCGATAAAAGAATGATATTAATTTTTCTCCTGTGGTCATTAATCTTTTATATCCATTTTGAATATATTCAAAGTTTTACATATCAACAATTTTAAATATATTAAAACTTTTATTTCTTTAAGATATAGGATAGATTTTAATAAAAGTGTAGTATTTTGGATAAAATTAGTGGCTAATGCAAAATAAAAAAATCCACATCAAAAGTTTACGATTGGAATAGTTTAACTCAGTTTAAAATTATCCAGAGGTAATAAATGAACATTAGCAATAAAAATAGCAATAATATCCTGGTCAGATGAATATAAAATCCAACATTTTCTACGCCATCCGTGCATAAATTTCCAAACCTGATGCTCAGAGTACCCAACAGAGCACGTACTGCATGATTCCCTCCCTACCATCCATCCATCCACTCCAACCACCTTTAACAATTCCCCATAATCCCTTCGCACCTCTCAAACAGTACACCCACTATACGCCTGCTCATCTATCACAATCAACCCCTTATACCTCATGCATTAGTTTGCCTCAACGATGTCTGCCTCGCTCTTGCATCTCATGAAGGTCTTCTCTTGCGGGATTGTTTAGTCGGGTTTGTAGGCTGCGCTTTTAATTGGCGTGAGGGGGGTGGATTTGGGCGGTTTTTAGTCGTGTTTTTTTAACATGTATAGGATCTTTTAACGGGCGAATGGGTCCGTCTTGTACAGATGTAGGAATTAGCTGTCTGCTAGGTTGAACAAGCCTGGCTGCTGGTATCGCCCTTTGAAGGATATGCACGAGGATTTTGCACGCGCTGTACTCTATTGGCTGCTTTTTCGGTCGAAGATTGACCGCTTTGTTAGATGGGTTACTGTGCTTTATTATCTTTTGAATGCCTATAGATTAGAGTAGTTCGTATCTATCATTTTGTTTGCCTTTTATTGAGGCTTTCTTTAGATTTTGGCTTATTTAGAAATATTTAGGTAAACGCTACCCAAATCAACTGTAGATTGTCTTGAGAATCTTTTCTTCTATTTCTCCATATATTTCATAGGGGAGCGGACAAAATTACAAAAATTATATATTTTACATTAATATTATTTGATAGAACAAAAACTCAAAATAGCAAAAATAAATAAATTAAATGTTTTATTTTAACTTATCTTTACTATTGCGTTAATATAAAAATTATTGTAAATATTTCAAAAGTTTAGAAACAGTTTTTTGTCTCGGCCCTGGCATTTACTTCTAGGCTTGTAAGAAGTTTATTTCAAAGTTTATACTCCTAAAAGTTTTCTGAATCTTTAATTTTAGTTCTATACCTTTAAATAGAGAGATTCACCAAAATTCTTATGAGAAATATTAAAATTGCATCGAATATTTGTCATAACTTTAAGCTTATTAAGGTGTTTTATATCTAATTCAATCTTTTTTATAGCTTAAAATTCAGGGTTTGGTTATTTCTTAAAGTAAAATTCAGTAAATGTCGACTAAAGCTTAACCCTTTATAATTTTTCCATGTATCTGGTATTATTTAGTATTTCATCAAGATTGTTGCGAAACTACTTGACCCTAAAGGAATTTTTCGAGGAAAGTGATTTCCTTGGAATATTTTTCTACTTGCACGAAGGCTAACTGTTAACGATTAATATAGAAAAAGTCTGCTTTCTAATGGGTTTAAAGAATAGTTTTCTCTTTTCTTTCGGCAAGGCTTGAGTCTGGAATATTTAATCCTATGGCGACACTTGACATTTCATCTATCTTGAGAGGGATTTAAACTAAGCCTAATATCTCTAAATACTATTTTTAATAAAGAGATTTTTAAGGAGGAGCTATTTTTCTAGTTTATCAGATGTATTGCCATACATTTTATTCAGATTGGTTTATACCCATACCTTATCATTTCTTTGTATGAATCTGTTCTAGAAACGACAGTCTATGTCGATTATACATTTTTTTAGCGAGTTAGAATGCTGGAAAAGATTGTGATTGTAGTAAAGCTCGAACAATCGATGGTAGCTTCTTTATTTTGAATTGCTATTTTAGTTTTAATCTTGTTAGTTTATGGGTTATTTCATTGGCTTACAGATTTAGTTTTATTATACTTTACTTTTTTACTTTAATATTTTTGGATTTTTGTGTATTTATCTTTGAATTATATTTATTTCTCCTAAATTATTAAAAAGTTAAACCGATTAATTTGATCATTATAAATTCTTTATTACATGTTATTTTAATTAGAAAACCAAGAAATATATCAATTTTTATATTTAAGATATCGAGTAAATTACTTAGAATAGTAAATATTGTATACCATAAATATAAGATGCTATTATTATTGATTGCCTTAAATATTGGATATCTTAAATTAGCATATAAGTGCTCTAATTAATTTATAAGAGGTATATATTTATTTGATTTAAATTTTTCACCAAATGTCATCTGAGAGAGGAGATAGAGATAGAGATAGAGATAGATAAAGTAGTTCTAAAATCTACGTTTCTGGCTTGAGTGTCGCTGTAAAGAATCTTTTTGATTAAGTTTACCGAAGACGATCTTCGCAAATAGTTTGAAAAATACGGATCCATTTAAAGTCTTAGTCTTAAGCAAAGGGACACCTTCTCATTCGCCTTTATTGAGTTCAAGAGCTCAAGTGAAGCTTAATAAGCAATTGAAGCGTACGATAACATTAACTTCTGTTGAAATAGTCTTTTCTCATTTCAGCATTTCTGTTTATAGTTCGATAAGATAATTTAGTATGAACAAAAAAGTCATTGATGGCAAATAAATCAAGGTTGAGATATCAAGAAGCAACGGAAGAAGAGACTTCAACAGCAGAGGAGGAGATAGAGGGGGATATAGAGGCGATAGAGGAGGATATAGAGGGGACAGAGATAGAGGCGATAGCTCCAGAAGATACGATGATCGAGGACCAAGAAGAGATTTTGGTGACCGACCAAAGGGCTGCTTCAACTGCAGTAAATAAGGACACATTGCCAGGTAATGCCCTGAACGTAAATATTTTTTTATTTCAGCGAGGAAACCAAGATAATTCAACAGTTACAGAGGAGGTGACCGAAGTGACAACAGAGGAGGTGACCGAAGCGACTTTAGAGGAGGCGACCGAAGCGACTACAGAGGAGGTGACAGGGACAGAAACGACAGGGACAGAAACGACAGAGGAGACGACAAAGGCTACAAGCGAAGAAGCAGAAGCAGAAGCGGTGACAAGCACAAAAAGCACAGAAGAAGAAGCTCGAGTTCAAGCAGAAGCTGAATAATGAATTATTCATTTTTATCTTAAAATAATCTTTGTCACTTTTTAGTAATACTGATTAAAAAAAATGTTTTTGGGTTGAGGATCGGCTGTTTTGATAAGTCGGCCAAACTGACGAGAATCTCGCATTATTCTTTCTCTTTTTTAGTACTCTCTAATCGTTATATTGTGAAGGATTCTTCTTACTCTTACTATTTTTATTTTGAGGCAAGGTATGAATTGGACTTTTGTTAGCTTGACTGATGGTTTAGCGCTTTTTTATTGTCCCATACTTAATATTTACTTTTCTTACATATTGCCCTTTTTTGCATCATTAATTTAAGATCTTGCTTGGGAAGTTTTAGCCTTCTAAATCTTGCTCTCTGAGGATTTTATAGTAAATTTATGTTATATTATTTTGTTAGATTTCTAGGCAGATTTACTTTTACATAAACTATTCGGCTATTTGCTAGAATATTGACTGGACCAGCTTTTTCATATTTTTCTATCTCTTACCTTTACATTCAAGCATCGTAGTATACATGCTGCTACAGCCAATAATGATTTATTTGGCTTTATATTCAAAATGATTTCCTCATATTAACTATTCATCATATTTTAATCTGAATTAACAATATTTTATGACCATTCAAGATTGATTATGGTCAGTGTATAATCGATCTATCCAGTTTTAAGGAGCCTATCTTTTTTAGTATCGAGATTTATACTTGGTCCACCATTGACTTGAAGAAGCTAGACTTTACTTTTTAAATAAAAAGTAAAATTAAATACGTAAACTTAAAAATATCGAGAGCTATTTGTTATAAGTATTTTAACTGCTAAAAATGACCTGATGATGCATCCTTGAATGTCATAGAAGGCATTGTTTGTTTGCTTAACTCCAATTTTATAAAGCCTTAACTGATTTAACTTTTCTAAAGCCATTTTCCTCCAATTCTCTTGAAATATGTAGGGTGTTGAGATGTGAGCGCATTAGTAAATGCTTGTATAAATAAAAATAAATTTACATATGTTTTGGGTATTGATATTTTCATATATTTCGTGTATAACAAAACTGAAGCCTGATTTGTAAAGATAAATTGCCGGAGGCTGACAATTGAAGCATAAAACATAGATTCTCATATTAAGTTTTAGACCTGCAATCAGCTGAGAATTCAGGAGACTTTTTTTGCACTGTATTATTTTACAGCTGCATCTCGAGTTACATTTGGCAATTTCATTGATTTTGTTGAAGATTAACATACCTTTTCCTTGAAAATTCAAACTCTAAATCTTAGAAAAAGTCTACGGGTTTAATGATCAAATACAATACGATGACTATTATTCAGTTTTGTCTTTCGACAATTTTTTAATTATCTCACCGGATATTATTATTCATTCTTTTATTTTAACCATCTAGGTTATATATTTATGTAATTCATTTGTTTTCTTTGATAAATAAGAGATCCTTAAAAATAATAATAAGAACTCGATAAATTAAGCTTTATTTAGCTAATCTAACTTGAAACTAATTCTTATTTTATTTTATTTTATTTACTCAATTCTTTGTTATATCGATTCGAAATTATTTCTACAAAATAATAAAAAGATAAATTGTATAAAAATATTTAATTGTTCAATAATGATTGAATTCGATAAATCCACCTAGAAAGGAGAAAATATGAAGGGGCACACCCATCGAAGTTACCTGTCCAAGAAATTCAACCAAACAATCGAAGAAAAGTAGGAAAGCAACAAGACTTGGTCAAACGTTATTGGTTACGGTTCAACCCTGTTGACATATTGGGTATTATCTTGAATAAAATAGGCAATAAACAAAGTTCCCGTCTTAACAAACCTAATAAATAGCAAGCTTTCCTTCAAAGGCAGTTTCTTAATTGTATCCTGTTTGGTGGGTCTTACCGACTCATTTATCATATCAATATTCCTGACAAGATCAGTAAGGACAGAGCAGGCCACTCTACTTAGGAATTAAGTCTTCCCAGGTTGGTACAACAAGGAGATGGTAGTCAATCCAGACAGGGTTTTCTTTTAGTTGGATGATTCCAGGCATAATGAACCAAATATTTACCATTCTGGAATGTACTTGTTTGTTTTACTTTAAGCACTTATGCTACGATTCAAAATCTTGCACCGGATTTTATTGTTGGGAATATTCAGAAGCCGAGCATGCCAGCAGCCTAACATCACCATTGATATGCTTAAATAAAATAGTTCAGAAAAATTGATTATTTCTTAAAAAATTGATAAAAATATCTGAAGTATAGAATTCTTAATATACTCTATAAATTATTCTAGTATCAGATTTTGAATTATGATAATTTTTTCTACTATTTTTAATAAATTTTCTTTTTTAGTAAGTAAGATATCTTTTATAAACATTTATATAACTTTCAAATAATAATTTGCGTTTTATCGAGAAAATAATAGTTTTAAAGATGTTTATATGATAAAGTATAGATCTGCTGAAAATAGGCAGTTTTAGAACTTGTTGTCTATATGATTTTCTTATTCTTCTAATATACTTTTTGGATTTTGTAATTATTCTCTTAGAGGAACTATATGACTCCTTTATAGGAAAACTTTATTATTCATTTAGAGGAACAAAATCATTCATTTATTATATTATTCGACTAATATTATACAATTTTAGGGCTTGGCATAAATTATTAAGAGTTAGAATAAAAACTCAGTTATTTATAAGTCAGTTTTATATTGCGAGCATATGGGTAACTGTCTCAAGAAAGGATAATAATCGAGTGATTTTCCCGAAATTCAGAAAAAAAGACTACCTGCCATAACTTAATAGTAAAAAGGATTGTAATTATTTGTTTATCCTTTTAGATTTTTGATTGTCAAATGCTGGAAAGAAACTCATAATAATCTTTTTAATTTTAACCTCAATGATTCGCAACTTACAAAACAGGTAATAAATGTGATGCTGAAAAAGCTCAGAATAGTTAAACTTGGAAACTAATATCAGGCTCTTTTTCCTAAAGACCCTTAATTCAGCAAAGTCATGCCACCAGTTATGATCGACGTATCATAACTGAAGGCGAAGGACAAATTCGGATAAAAGAAATACGCTTTTTTAATAAACTAATTTCCCAAAATAAGCAAACCCTTCTGGCTTGTCGTAAAATCACTTCCAAGTCGGCGTTATCAGTTGAAATAAGGGGACATTTTCAAGATGGGCAAGATAAAGATCCGAGTAAAGTAAATAATCCACAAGAACTCATAAACCAAAGAGATGAACAATTAAATCACCTGCGCGTAGTTCACAGCCTACACCTACGACGGCGCGTGCTGCACAGGAGTCCCTTCCACCCCAAGCTGCCTTCTCAAATGCAGGATCTGCATGTAAGCCGGCTAACTTTCCAACCCACTAATCGCCCTATGCATGTGCCTGGGCAGCTCCCAGTACACCCACTTCGGCTGCCTGCGCACATGGTTCACGACCCAACTGGACCCGACCCGCATTAACATGGTAACATAGCTGCACTGGAAACCTCTGTAATGCTAACTGTGTCTGCAACGACTACCTTATTCCATCATGCTGGACAACTCTTCATATTTCCTTGTACAGTTTCCCAAGATTAAAAAACCCTACCTGGTACTGAACCCGGTCTACAAGAGCAGTAACTAAAAGAGTAGGATTTACTACTTTGTGTCCTTTAGGAAAAAGACAAGGATGGTTGTGGGCAGGAAGAGTGATGCCGATGTGCAGTTGTGTACTGATGCCACGATTAGTAGGCATCATAGTTTCCTGGAGTATGTTTAGAAAAGACCCAATTAGAATGGCAAGTTTTATTTGGAGGATAATGGCAGTAAGTTTGGCACTGTTGTCTTGCTTAATACTAAGGCGCCTATCAATGTTGATCCTAAATTAAATGGCGTGCAGTTTCAGGTTGGAGGCGATCTAATTAGGATTGGGTATAGGACGGAAACGTTTTTGAACACCTTGAGTACCCAGTAGTAAGAGATTGATTTTAATAACTGTGAGGAGTTACATGCGCAGGATTTTTAGGAAGAAGAAGATGATGCCAATGGGGAAGACGCCTCAGAGGAAGATAAAAAGGCATCAACCAAATAAGAAAATATTCAGATAGTCAACTCGTTTGAAGAAAATTCATAAACTGATCAGAGATTCTTAAAAATTACCAAGCAGAAGGCTAGTAGAAAAGACAATAAATGAAAAAACAATCCATACATTTCTTGCTCATTTATTTTTTCATTATAATTGCTCGTTTATATTTTTAAAATTATTATGCCCTTATTGTTAATTTTATTTGTAAATTTCTGAAAAATTGTAAAAAACATTATTTTATTCCTGCAAGTAACCAATTTTTGTATTCATATCTTTTTTAGAGCATCTTACTCGATTTAATGTTTAAAAATAGGCAATTGAAGAGCTTATTAAGATTTTATTCTTTTTTTGGATTATAAACTAACTTTTTTATTTCAAATCGATTAATTACACATGTGCGTCAACATGAAGTTTTAATATTCTTTATCTGATTCCTGATGGTTAAATTTTTTGAATTGCTGTTTATTCAACTTTTATAGCTTCCATATCTTACAGGGAAGGTTCTCCTAAAGTCATAATAACTTTTAAGAGTAAAGTGTTATTGTTTGCACCTTAAAACATCGGCCCGTTGATCATCATCTAGCAAATACAGCACCCAAGAGCGCGAATATCAAAACTGGTATCATAATAAACAGCGCCTAAGATAAGTTTCAGGGCCCTATAATAGTGTGAGCAAATGTATACGATATTCTTCTGCCCAGTTGCCAATACCTTAGCCGACCCAAAATCACACAATTTGGCAACCCCATCCTTATCCGCCAAGATATCAGAAGGCTTAATGTCTCTATGCACGACATCTTTCCCCTTAATAAGGACATTGTTACCTCCAGATACTGCAGGCCTTTAGCAGCCCATATGAATACTTTATGACGAGATCGTTGCTTATAAACGTTTTAGAACCCAAGTGGCCCTTAATTATGATCAGAGGGTCAGTGACATGTACACCACTATGAGATTAAGATAGGGTTCTCGATTAAGAGGAAAATACTTCATTGATCGATTCGGAAAAATGGTCGTAAAGGGAAACTATGTTGATGTGGGTTATGGTTTTTAGGATGCAGAGCTCTCTGTTTTTGTACTTTTGTTCTGATGCACGCGTTTTATTGCCACTTTTGGTGCACCGTCATTTGTCACGCTTTAAGCCTTTTAAATTAGTTAGATCTTTGCGAGATATACGCAGCCGAAGGTTCCGTAACCAATTATTTGAAGATTCTTGTACTTTTAATGTGGGGGCAATTATTTGAAGATTCTTGTACTTTTAATGTGGGGGCAATTATTTGAAGATTCTTGTACTTTTAA
>Ga0105051_10007663_pt1 | contig 11185 bp, 7 predicted proteins | sample FRY02_FD_78383 | JGI IMG/M metagenome (GOLD analysis project Ga0105051, IMG submission 78383) | Freshwater microbial communities from Lake Fryxell liftoff mats and glacier meltwater in Antarctica - FRY-02 (megahit assembly) | ecosystem: Environmental > Aquatic > Freshwater > Ice > Glacier...
AGATAACTCTATAGATAACGGGCTTGGCAAGCTCTTGGGATACTATCCTAACATTCAGCACGAGATGCTTCACACAGACGCGGCGCAGCAACGACCCGGCAACCAGCCGTCGGCGCCACAGGCGTCCCAAAAACCACTACGGGCACAAAAACAAACAAACGGGCCCACGACCTCCCAGCGCAGGCAGAACCAACCCGGCGACACAACTGCGACAGAACGGCCGGCCGGAACCATGGACACAACATGCATCAGCTTGATCCACGACGGACCTCCATCGCCGTCGCCATGGAATTCTACGCCCCATGCATCCATGCCGACACTGCAGCGAGCTGCACCCACCATAACTGGACGGGCACAGCATGAGCGCAGGGCCCAGCCTGCACGACACCATTCCCCCGAGGAAGGAAACGAGCAAGCCGGCAGCAACAGCCTGCAGTTGAGAGGAGAATCTACGCCCCATACAACCTTGGACCAATGCACTTTACAGCCGACAAAACCCATCACTAAGGCCAAGCCCAGGACCCAGCACATGTTCACGCCTGCACGAGACCCTCCCTTCGGGGACGGACATGAGCAGGCCAAGCATGTGATGGTCCAAACGCCCACCAAAAACAAGCAAAAAAATCCGGACGATCGCGAAATGCTGCAGAAACACGTAAATGTACCCACAACTCTGTAACAATCACAGGACCATGGGGAAAACGCAATGATCAGGCTCCAGCGCTTGGCCCGGAATGTGCCACACCAACCCCTCGAGGAAGGCTACGAGCAGGCTGGCAGCAGCAGCCTACAACTGCGACGCGAATCTACGCCCCATACCACTCTTGGCCCAGACATGATACAGTCGACACAACCTATCACAAACGCAAAGCCCAGGCTCCTACACAGGAGTGTGCCTGGGAACGTGACGGCCAAGAGAGGAATGGGTCAACAACAATTGGGACAGAAAATGGGGAACCTGCAAAAAAAAATCCTACCGACAGCGCGCGTCACCAGGAGCACGGAAATGCACCCACAACTTTGTAGCAAACGCACGACCCCACAAAAAACGCAAAGTTCAGCTCCCAGGGCATGGCCTGGGCTGCACGAGACCCTCCCCTCGGGGCAGGACACGAGCAGCCCGAGGCCGGCACAGTGGAGCCAGAAACGGGAAAAACACAGCCACGCCCAGGAGAGACATTTTCTGCAGAGCTTGTATCACCGCAGAAACCCGGGGGTGCAAAGTTCAAGATCCCAATTCGCAAGCGTGCAAGCAACCAACCCAGAGACCATGCAACCAGCTTTAGGAGCGGAAATGAGGGGGCCTCCAGTGCCATCACCATTCGCGGCCGGCACAGCCCTCCCCCATGGCAGGACTTTACGACCTATGCCACGCATCCGACACTGCAGGGGCGAAATGACCCGGCAAAACCTGTCTCCACGGCTGTTCCTTCACACCCAGCTTCCCTCGGGCCAGACACGTCCACAACACCACCCCTTGCCCAGGACAGAGATGGTCTGCAGCATTTGTATGCAGGGAAATATCAGTAAATAGAGCGCCCCTGCGGCGATGCACACGGACACACCGCCGGCATTCCTAAACAACCGGGTCATAGAGAGCCTCTCACGTCACGATTCTGCCCAGAGGGGGTGTGCTTTACTCAAGAAGGGAAGAACTTGAGGGGTCTCTCCCCCCAGGAGGCAGACACGGCAACACAACTCGATCAGAATACAGTCGGAAATATGCCTGCATACTACGAATGTGACAGCATAGTAGATTTCTTGGCACAATACTTCTTGACAGAACCCCGGTATGGGCTCCCCCTTACACCAGCGGGCACGGAGCACCACCTGCTCCTGCATAACAACACCTGCTGCCATCTTGTTGAGATGATGGAAGCACTACTGAGCGCGGACTTACCCGCCGCTGAAAGAAATAAACTCGACATGCTCTGCAAAATCTCTCAATACTATATGCTACAGACATGGCCTGGTGAACGGCTGCAACTGGGGGCAACCACAACGAGAGTCGAGGGTCTTCTGGGCGAAATAGCAGAGTTTGAAGCACGGCGACTTGGCTTCTTGATTACTACTAAGGAGATCTTGCTGGAGGTATGCGAGACCCTATACAATCCAAGGGGGGCTGCTACAGCCACCCACACACCACGGCTTGCGCACTTCTTCGACTCGAAGCCGATGGTCACATGGATCCAGTTTACGCTTCCAGAGGACCTCACACACCCCCCCTTGCAGCTGGCCGCTCTCCATGAGACATTGGGTCCACTAGGCGATATCAACGAGATCTTTCTGTTCAAACCTCGTGCGGAAGGGTTCATAATTTTCAATGGCAGCCTGCACTTTCCCAATATAAATGGGATCATGACACCGCAACGCACTTGGATTGTGATAAACAACCCCCAACACTCCTCGGCTCCAATATGCACTACCACATCGCCTCACTACCCCACGCGGAGACCGGATATCGGCTCCTCGGTAACTTTGGTTGATGAGCAGCGCGAGGCCACTGTAGTTGCCATTGAACAGAAATACTGGCCGGAGGAGTGGGTGTATCTGATAAGGATCGAGGATAAGGGCCGGCTTCCCACGATCCTCTATACTATCCTACACAGTAACGGCTTGAAGTCCAACGACAACACTTACCGCATCAGGCCCACAGCAGTGCAACCGGCTGATGGAGACGTGACCTTCTTTTTCAACAATTTCGAAAAACAGACCAAAGTAAATGTTATCCAGCAAAGCAGCCCGGGCTTTTACGAGACAATTCGCTTAGTCCAACCCCTTCTTGCCCAACTATCTCCTAGGGCGATTATCCAAAACATTCCAGGCCACCGCCTTTTTCAGCTGAACGAGTCGTCTTCAATGGGCCGACACAGCGACCAGACTCGATATGGGTCGACCGAGCGACTAGATTTCCACCCTTAAGCCCGAAATGATCCGAGACCAAACCCCTATTGAAGCGGGCCCTTGGGCTGTCATCACGGAAACAGTCACTGGCCAGGATTCTCAGGAACCGTCGGCCCCCTTCAACCCCACGCCACTGTTGAGCATGATTACGAACGAGGCCCCAAGGACAAAAAGGGGGCGGCCCACACTTGAGGCGGAGCGAGCCCTTCCGTATGAACACGATGGTATGGTGGTTATCCCCAAGAAGCGGCGAATCCGAGGGGCACTTATCCCTAAAATCCAAGTACGATGGCGTAACATCACCTTACCGTGTAAATACTCGGACCGGATGACCCCAGCCATGCTGATCGAGGCTATACGTCTGAGCCCACAGATCGGCCAAGACACCCTGGCCAAAGCAATACTCACCCTCCCGAACAATCTGTCGGCCACATTACACCTGCACGCCACCCTCTGCTCTCAAGGCATTTTCGCAGGCGATATAGTGAGCCTCGTGACACGTCATGCTAGGGTCTACGACCCGTATGGCGTTCAGCACTTTGTCGCATACCGGGACGAGGACAAGATTCAGTACTTTCTTGGTGTCCTGCAGGATATTTCACCTAATCCCTTGCTCTCCGAGCTTGTGGTCTGCCATGAAGGCTCCCCCCTGGAACCCACCTTACGAGTTCAGGAATGCAATCTTCCCCAGGAACCATCCCTTCACGTGCGCTTTAGGAGCCATTCGGGGGGCCACCCCCACCAAGAACTGGTCTGGACCGAGCCAACTTCAACAGTAGGGAACGCACCAGGGGAAACAGAGACACCCTCACCACTCGCGACTGGCCCCAAGGGACACCTACCGCGAACCCAGGAACTGATCCACGGCCTAGGCGACACAGTGATGAACCGGTCGCTCAGCCCTTCCCAAACCTTTGTCATAGACCTAAGGGGGTGAACCCACGTCGTACTCTTTCTGTCCACTGTCTCCATCGCCACAAACTTGCTTCGCTACTCCTCAAAGCTCCTCCTCCCAACTTTGGCGGAAATATATATACTATCCGGCAGACGAATCCTCAGGGCCGAATGCACAGAACTCGAAAACGGTCTCCACTCTGAGCCGCACTTGATGATTATGCTCCGGTGCAAAGGAGGAATGAAAAATGGAACCATTGGCAGTTCCAGGGGCAAAGGTCGAGGGCAACGGGCTTCGGAAGGAAGTTCCAGAGACATGGGTGGGGGACAGACCACGGTGGAGACTGGCCGCCCACTCCTAGGCAAGGGTGAAAGGGGACGAGGCCGAAGATTTCGGCCCGACGCCAGAAGACCCACGATACTCCATACGCAGCCACCAGAAGTAATGGACGACACTAGCCGCTACGCTTTCATTACAGCCAGGCGAGAGACCCTCCGAACTAACACGGCCAGACTCTGCCAGGAGCGATGGGCAACATCCCGTATCACTCCGGATTACGGCCCCCCTCCCCCTGCCGCAGATCAGGACAGGCTGCCAGAGGATATGTCTAAGGCGCCAGACAGATCCTACTCACCTGAATCCTCAGCTGGTCAGGCCCCAACCCTGCCAAAGATTAAAGCCCGGAGGGCCACTGCCCGCCAACCGAAGTTGGACGACCAACCGGCCCCACCAGCGCAAGACATTAACATGGTGGACCACTATCACAAGGCCGAGGACTCCTGGGACCCGACGTGGACAGGACCCCCATCGGGCGCTAGACTTGAGCCTGTTGGAGGTACGACTCCGGGCCCGCTGAAGGATAACCCAGACCAGTCCACTCGAGACCCCTCAGCCATCCAGGGCGCACTACCCTTTCTCGAGCCCGAAGCCAAAACAATCCCACCTCCTAATATGTACGGATTCCTGGGTCAGGAATCTGTACACGCCACGGGGAACACACTCTCAATCCCACTGGAGGCCCCGACCCAGCCGGATAGGGATAACACGAGCAAGCCCACCGACAATCACGAATTGGGCTCTCCTGGAATGAAGGGACACATAGCCGACGGGTCTGATACAGGTCGGCTGAAGAAGGACTCCACACGTACCAAACTTAAAAGTCGCACACCACTGCCTCTCCAGGAAGGTCGGCCTATGACTGCACCGCTCCCATACGTTGCTCTCGATCAATCAACCTTCTTTATAGACACAGAGGAATGGCCACAACTCCCCGGGCCAGGCGCCCAGGACCTCCACGGTCCTAATCTGCAACCTTCCGCAATGCCCCAGGAGAGCTCTGCCGGTAATCTAATGGCCCCCTCCACCGCTATATATCAGCAAGAACAAAGGGTACAAGTAACAGCCATGGGCAGCACTGCACAAGTCACGATCTCCAGCGAGGAAACAGGTATGGCCAACTACGGCGCCCCTGAGCCCATAACTTCCGATACCGCGATCAATGTGCCAGATGCAGCCCAATCCACGACTGAGGCATACACCTTGACCAGACGCCAACGGACGGCAGCCAAAAGCAAAAGACCTTCCAATTCCAGTACGGCCTGCTTCGGCTTCGATACACCTGTCCTAATAGATTCCCAGGGAATCGCAAAATGGAAAATGTTCTATAAGGTAGAGAAGGGAGAGTCAGTGGTTCAATTACTCCCTTCGGGCAACATCATGGACCTTAATGGCGCCCTCACAACCACAATCAAGACACTCTGCTGCTTTGAGACCCAAAAAGGGGACAATGACATGGTCAAAATGGGCCAATGCATTATCACACCACGCCACCACATTCTTACGGAGGAGGATTGGATGACGGCCCGACAGGCTGCGGCCAGAGGCCAGGGACTGGTTTTCAGATCCTTGCTTGAGAGAGTCTATAACTTCTACCTGGAGGAAGGGGGTAATATTATCATCAACACCTCACGCCAGCCAGGAGGAACGACACTCACAACGGCAGCAACGATGGGTTGCCTCTTTACACCGACATCTGACTCCCAGCAGATCGGTTTCCTTACATACCCTGCGGATATCCGAACACGGCTGGGGTTGAGACAGGATTTGAGTTATGGAAACGCACGCTTCCTGCCCGGTGATGTCAAGACTCTTTCCAACGGAGAACTTATCTTTAAAAACACCACAGGCGACATTCCTCCGAAAAAGAGGCCTGACACGGGCCCAAAGCTCCTACAGCCCCTCCCACCCTTACCGGATAACAGCCCGGGTGCTGAACGACTGATACATTCTGAGCCCAAAAAGGCGACCACCTTGAACAAAGCGTACATCAGCGGTGAACCCGACCAGGGTAACCGAGAGAAACCCATTCCAATCTCCTCGGATGCCGCATTGTCTCGCTCCCTGTTGACTGATATTCACGGTAACCAAGCGCGCCTAGCCTCTGGGAAATTTCAACCCAAGTCGAACACGGAGCAAGCCACAAGGAAGGTGGCGTCTAGCTATGATACCGCCAACAAGAATTCACATCTTCCAACAATTCTCCACTCGGATACCACATTCTCTCCCCACTCGACGGAAGAGACCCAATTGGTTCCAGCTACAGTACAGGCTCATTGGCTTACACCCAGCTTCACAACCGACACACAAATCTTGATCCTAAAGGCCGGAGTGGCTAGCTGGACCCAGATAGGGGACGCAAGGCGCGGTGCCACAGTGATACAATCCCTTCCCTCCGGAAACATCGGAGATGTGCGCGGAGCCCAGTCGACGACTCTCGAGAAAGTATGGAAATTTGAGGGGGGGGGAGACGAGATCGACATAGTTCAGATTGGCATAGCCTATATTTCAGCGGACCATCCCATCCGAACAGTTGATGGATGGATGCTAGCCAGCCAGGCCGCCGCTAAGTGCCATGGGAAACTCCCCTCTGACAGGGAATATTCGCAACTCTGTAGGCTTCAGCTTGCCACCGGTGGAAACATCCTCACCAACACCTCTATACCCTCAGACCTGCCCTCCGTACACACCGAGGCCGCGACTATGGGATACCGCTTTTTACCACCCTCCAACCCCCTTCATAGGAACTTCCCCATCTACGCTTTACAGGGGACTGGCCTTCGGGACGGCTCGGTGGCCCAGACCAAACCAAGCTATTCCCAGGTCATCGTATTCAACCTCAAGAGACTGTCGAAGAGGCCAATCCTACCACCCACACCTTTAACCCCCGAGACGCACGTATCACCCAAATCCATAGCTGAAATCGAAAAGACTGTAAAGGGGCACAAGGGGGAGCCTATAACAGGCATCTCCGCCACAATCCATCTGGGTGCTAAGACAGTACAGCGAACATCGGAGGAGTATAGCGGCGACCTTGACGCAGCTATGACGGGCACAAATAGGATTAGATCGACGGGACCCCAGCAGAGTTGGCGGGAAGCTATGCAGGAGGGCGGCCCGGGGGGTGTCGACGAGGGCCATGAGGCAGGCCCCTGGGTACAGGACAACCGAGATGGGAGCACTGGGAGTGCTGCCGAAGTGCAATCCCATCGGGATATTACGGACACCACCTGCCCCGCCATACCTCCGGCAACCTGCCCCAACATACACAGCCCCAGGGTACCCGAACCTGGGCTGAAGGGGAAGGGGACTCCAGAGAAGCTCCAGGAGATTCTCATCCAGAATCCAAATGGAGCGGGGGTGCCAGAACACGAAATATGGTGGGTATCCAACCCACACAGCGAGGCTGGTGGCGACAACTTACAACTCCTGGAAGTCGCACTGGGCCACTATCATTTTGAAGTCAGCCCCTTTGCGACCAACCACTGTGAAATGGTCAATACCGACCCTCGCTCGCAGTTCTATAAAACTCCCGCCACCGGAAAGTCGCGTCCTACTTCGGAACTGGCATATTTACGGGGTAATGGTAAAACCATAAAGAAACTGGAATTTTACGCCTCTTGCCGCCAAGCACGGGCTAAAGAAGAAAAGGAGCAGACGGCGACGACTGGCCCAGGGGACATTGCCACCGCGCCTAGCCCTAACCACAAACAAGGACGACCTGTCATAAATCTCGGGGTACCCTCTGTCTCTCAGGGACCCAACCTTACCGAGACCGAGGCCATTCCGCATGACAATAATCTCTTCTACAAGAACGGCAACCCCAAACCCATAACCAACATGACTGCACGACCCCGGGCCCGCGGCCTGACGAGCAAAGAAAGGAAGCGCCAGGGGGGAAGGAAAAGAAACAGACGGCGCAACCGCCGGGGTAGGCCATCCGACGATGTTTCGATACCGAGTTTACTCCCCGCGGACCTGAAGATGGCAGAGGAACTAACGATGGAAAATGGGGCTGCATGTTTCGGACCAAATACAGCCCTCCTTATACAAGACCCTCTAAACTGGGCGGCACATGTACCCGTCGACCAGCTCACTCGACCCATTGGTTCCCTCAAAAAGGGAGACACTGTCCTCGCTGAGAAGGACGGAAAATTCTTTTTGGCCAGGGTCAAATGTGTGATGACTTTCGAGATTCCCCAAGCAATCGACCCGACAGCCAACAGGGCTATTCAAGATAATACCCTCTCGACGGGACTGGGCTTCACACTCACCAAACACCACCACACTCGGAATTGTGGCCAAATCCGCTGCGACAAGCAGGGTAGGTGGCAGCTTGCCACCCAAGAGGACGACATACAATGGATGGTTGCCGCAGATTTATCTCGATACCCAACCCGCACTCGACAGCCCCACACATTCCCGGTCACAAGGGTGTTCAACCTTGCCCTTGACCCACCGGGTAACGTGGTCATCCTCACGCCTAGCCACAAGGCATATCTCTCCGCCTCGCTTGGCTACCATTTGAGGTACGACAAAGATTCAGATGACAGAATTGAACGGACGGGAAGCATACCGGTATATACAAGGGGAGATGCCCTACTGCTACAAGGATTGCAGGAGTTCGACCGAGGCCTCATACAATGGGGACAGGGAGCTGTCACCAGAGCCAACGACGGTCGCCTCACATTCGACCGGCATAAGGTAATCCGGCGAGGTCACAATCTTTTCCTTGACTAACCCCTTGAAACCCTCAGCAATATCATTGAAACTCTTCCAGCCACGGAAGACAACATGCGGCAATTCCAGAGATGGAGACAGGTTTGCAAAAGATGGCAACTCCACATCGACTCATATACGGGACCCGAGGGCCACTGGCAACACTATCTTAGGATTGAGCTCCAGGATTTATGGCTGTCCCTGTACCGACGGGCAATGGCCTTGGTTCAGAATGAAGCTATCGAATCAATAAACCTTGGACCACACGCCGCACTCACACTCCTCTCCTGCGACCTGGTTGAGGCCTTAATATTGTTTGGTTTCAGCAGGGCCTGGGTGGGAGGTGTGACCCTAATCATTTCTATATTGACAAGACCCAAAGATCAATTTCGTGTAACTTTGGGACCAAACGTAATGTATTCCAATCTCTTCTCGTGCATGCACGAACGCAATGTACTCCAAGTACATCTCGTTACAGGCCTATCGCGCCATGGACTGGCACCGACACCCTGGCACCCCAGCAAAACGGGACCCTGCAATAACCCACCAGGGTCCAACAACACATACTGTGACACCCTGCCACGTCCCCAGGGCTACCCGGACCCGATCCCCCCCAGGTTGGCCCCCCCTAACCGGACACAAGTCGGGTCTCCAATATTTCACAACCCGCCCTTGGCTAGGACGGAGGCTCAACACCGAGGACTCGACACTCTCCAAATTCTCCATGCCCTTCTCGACTTAGGCAACCCCACCGAGAATGTTCCAGACCACCTTTCCCTATCAACTGGCAAAATCTGGGCCCTACAGCAGCACCACAGAACTCTCATCCACCACCTCCGAGTGCTTCTCCCGATCTTATTCTTGACCCACCAACAACGACCCTACCGCGCCAAACTAGGCCGGGTGGGCCGCACCCTCCCGGTTGAACTTCTCTCCCACCGTCGTTACCGGGCTGCAACATGCCCAGATCCGACCCATACACAACACTTCACTCACTTATGGCTCACTCCAGCCCCTGGCCGTACTAGGAATCCTACTATGGCGACCGACTGGGCGGACACACTGAGCATCTGGATCCACCCAAGCGGATCACTGGCTAGCCAACTAGGGCACCGGGAAGACCAGCAAGAGACGGGGGAGGCTCTTACAGATCTGGAGCGCCTTGAGCGGATGGATCAAGACATTCAAAGGCTAGGTCTGACACTTTTAAACCTTTTAAGTACTACTCCCGAGGCCAACCCGACACAGGACAATCACTGGAAAGAGTTCGTGTTAGCTATGTCTTTTTCTAGAGACCTGCTCGCCTCCCTCACCCACGCCATCGCTAACCCACTGGCGGACAACCTTGCCATAGTTAGCCTTCAGGGTGTGGAGAGCCTGTATACAAAATTGGAAGTGAAACCATGGACGACGGATGAAAGGGAAGTGCTCACCATGATCAATCTGATTATTTCCGAGGGCATGTTGTCGCATGTGTTGATTAAGACACGCCAGCATAGCCAAAGACAAGAGTCTCAGCCTTACACTGACGCAACTGGCCTTCTATTAACACTCAGTCTGAGGGCAGACACTGCGGATGTCAGGATTCGAATGGAGCTGAACCAGGCCATACACTCAGTCTGAGGGCAAATACTGCGGATGTCAGGATTCGAATGGAGCTAAACCAGGCCATACACACACTTAGCGTAGAAGGGGATGTACAAACCCTTGACCTTCTTATCGGCTGGCGTGAGGACGCGCTCCCTGGATTCCACTGGATTTGGCCCACAGTTCGCAATGCCAAAACAATCCCCTTACTTATTAACCGGTTGGACTCCACCTGCCATCAGACCCAAAAACTTTCGGACATGAATCGTGGCCTACGGGCAGCCGAAGTCCTGTGCCTCTTGTGCCAGGACTTCAGCTTTTGTAAGGATATTCTCGATACTGGAACCCACCGCCTCCTACAAACGGCGGACAAGGCCCGAAAGATGCAAATGTCTCGACCCGACAAGTACAACCCCGTCCGGAGCCGAGCCCTAGATATCCAACTAGCCGTGATAGAATGCGTCAAACGCATGACTGCACCGAGACCACAGGCGGACCCCCAACCTGGGAGTAACAGTACCCCCCTTCGGGGCTGGACGGTCGAAACAACATGGAACTGGACCCTCCAAACCATGTTGGCCCTAAAATCTATCACCACCCAACAGCGCCCGTACAGAACAAATATCAACTACGCTGCCGGTTGCCGACGGAGTGGCGTGGCGGGTGGTGTCCGTCATATCCCCATGGGATTGCACATCTACAACAATCCCGTTGCTCCCTTCTTTGATGTCCTTCACCTTGAGG
>Ga0105051_10007664_pt1 | contig 11185 bp, 7 predicted proteins | sample FRY02_FD_78383 | JGI IMG/M metagenome (GOLD analysis project Ga0105051, IMG submission 78383) | Freshwater microbial communities from Lake Fryxell liftoff mats and glacier meltwater in Antarctica - FRY-02 (megahit assembly) | ecosystem: Environmental > Aquatic > Freshwater > Ice > Glacier...
CCGGAAATGGCAACTCCCAAAATGGCAATGTCGCGGCCCACGGTTGTCACAAATGGCCGCCCTCTAAGGTTCAAAAAACCCAGCAGCAACAGGTAGACCGAAAGCGGCGTAACGATAATGCAAAAATGAAGCGGATTCATGAAAACCAAACCATCAAAGATCCCTAAAGTCTCTACGCGAAAACACTGCAACCCACAGGACACTAGGACGTGAACACTAGGACGTCAGCAATTCCGCCAATTTCAACAATGGCCCATCTGCAACCCGAGACACAATCCTAGAAAGCCGCAAAATGCTACCGTTGGTGACCGTTCGTCGCAGATGTTTGCCCCAGTATGGTTGATTTGCTGCGAATTGGCTAGAACCGCCCAATTCAGTCCGATCTGACGCCACCACTGCCACTGGATGCGTTCACAAAAGCGCAACAAAGACGGCTAATTCTGGATTTCTTTGCCTGCCGCGAACTCAAGGGGCCTTGGAATACGCTTCCACTTCAAAAGGATTGTCCAGGTAAGCGTTGCCGCCCGCCCACCAAATCCATCCGCTGCACAAAATGTAAGCCGGCAAAAAAAAGGGCCCCCAGCGTTCATATTGCCTGACATGTACACGTTCATGATCCCCCGCGCTGTGCAGGTATTCATCGCTGACACCCAACACAGTATGCCCCAGCGTCATGGCCACCGCATTGATTGGAAATCGCTTTAGAAACCAAGTGGTACCGCCACCCCAAAATTCAAAACAACCTTCACGAAACCGACAACGACCTCCTGAAACCAGACCCAGCAGTCCAATCAAGACCCCCAACATTGTGTTGGGAATCGTCCAGATGACCGCCAATGTTTTCATAAGACCCAACAGCAAAGATCCCCATTTCATCACATTTAATCCTGAAGAAAAACGGGCCAGGTTCCTAAAAAAATAGCTTGGCTTTCAAGAGCATTCGCTCTTGAGAACCAAGCTAGATGTCATCTACCAAGAGTGCCATACCTTAATTAGGTTTCAACCGGTTTAAAAATCATCATCACTGTCGGATGATTTTTTGTCCTTGTCGTCCTTACCTAACTTTAGATCTTTGCCACTCTTCAAAGGAATGTCTTCCTTCTCTTCCAGTTCTCGCCATGGCTGGTCTTTTTTGTAGAACTCCAGTTCCTTCTTGATATCGTCCAAATTCTTTGACTTGGTTTCTTCAGCGCGCTTCAACGCTTTTTCAATCCACTGGCGCGCTTTATCAAAGTCACCAGCCTCCGCATACGAAGAAGCCAATGTCGATAAGATATGAGGCTGCTCATACTTCGTTAACTCGCATGACTTCAAAGCCAACTCTACAGCCCGTTTGCCATCTCGCAAATCATCCATCGGAGTCGTCGAAAGCACCCAAGCCAAATTGTTTAATGTTCCCGAATCTTCCGGATCACGGGCCAGTTCCTTTTCGTAGTCGGAAATCGCTTCCTTGTGCTTGCCGATCGCCAGATAGGCGTCCCCTCGCGAGCGAAGAATGCCTTCGATCTCAGGATCTTCTTCATACAGTTGGTCAAACAATTTCAATGCCAATCTTGGCCGATCCGATGCGTTGTACAAGTTCCCTAATTGCAATTTGAAGGTTGGATTGTCCGGCACGTTCTCTACCAACAATTGCAAATCAGTAATCGCTTCGTCAAACTTGTCCATGGAAGAAAGCGCAATGCTTCGCAACCAATAAGCCTGGGGAAGCCCGGGTGCCCGCTTCACCAAATCATCCGCTTCCTTGCTTGCATCTTCGTATCGTTCCAATTGCAGCAACGAAAGAATCTTTAGGTTGATTGCTTGCAGGTTATCCTTGTCTGATTTCAAGGCAACCTCCGCATTTTCTAAGGACTTTTCGTAGTCCTTTTTGCTAAAGTAAACCTGGGACTTCAATAGGGTTGGACGAATATCGCCGGCTTTGGTCGGAAAGTCTTCCAATTGCTTCAATGCATCATCAAATCGATCGACCCGATTGAATACTTCAATCAGCAACAGGCGACTATTGGCGTCTTCCTTGTCCAAATCTACCAATTTCTGGAAATCAGAAATCGCCTTGTCGTTTTCTTCCTTTAGGTAGAAGTAAAGTCCACGGGTCCGAAGCGCTTCAACGTTTTGGACGTCGACCTCGACCGCTTGATTCAAATCTTCCAAACGGTCTTCATCGTTTTCTGCATAACCTGCCCGCACTAATAATGCTTCGGACAATTGCCGCTTATCATCCGCGGCTAGGTCAATCACCTTATCAATGGCTTCCATTCCCTGAGTGCGATCACCGTTTTCAAGAACGTTTAGTTTTGCAATCAAGATCCAGGCTTCCACCAATTTGTCGTCGATTTTGACAGCCTGCTCCAACCGCTTTAGCGATTCGCGACGCAAAAACTGCCATCGTCCATCTCGATTGGGAACCAAGATCCGAGTGCTCATTTGCCGCGAGTACTCCATCAAGGTGTCGAGCAACATTTTGCGGCAAAACTTCTCACTGTCCTTGTCTAAACCTTTTTCAAGGGCCGATTCGCACAACTGGACAACTTTGTCCAAATCGCGAAGCTGCTTTGCGGACACCTTCAGTTCGGTCGCCTTTTCGAAGTCTTCGGTTCCATCTTCCGAAGCGGACTTTTCGCCCTTGGCTTCATCTGCTTTTTCCTGCGTTTGATCCTGATACCCAGTCGCAGTCACCCAGGTCAGACACGCCACTTTGGAACTGCAGGTAAAGTCCACAGGCGCAGACGCAGCCCTGGCTTGACCACCCTGCACAGCAAACGTACCTAACATACTTAACGCCACCAAAACGGTCTGGCCGCGAAAACCGAATATGCTGCCAGAACTAAAACCCTTGAGAAATCGATAGGACATCTCGTACAACCTTTCAACGACCCGGAAACAAACCATCTCTTGAAAATGTCAAAAGAAACGCTGTCCGAATTCCTTGTCTATGTTCAACTAAAAGTAGTAATTTACGTATGCAATCTCAGTCAAGCGACTAAGAATCTGTTTCTTTCACCGACCGATTCAATCAACGGGCCGCTTGGATCAAGGATAGGTTCGATCGCCAAGGATCTCACTTCCCGATTGATTGCCGCAACCTGTTACGATGCCGATTGGTTTGGTCGGCGATAGTTTTGGGTGCCGGTGCTGGCTAACCCATGCTTGCCTACCTGAACCTCCGCTGGCGGTTGCTAGCAACCACAATTTCCTGGGGCTGCCCCGCAATCCACGACCGGCGATTCTTCGCGTGCATGGTCGCTTGGACTTTCACCCAGCTGGCTCAACGATTGGCAATAGACGGTTCACTCGCTTGTGGACCGCGCCTCCATTGTAATCCTCCGGTGGACTGCCGGAAACACCAACGTTTACAGCGTTAGAGCTGCAGACAGTATATGTTTTCAAATTCTCCGGAACCTTTTGGTAACCGTTTGGTTAAGAAAACCGACACCCAAAGTGCCAGAAAAATAACCTTAAGTCGCAGCAATGTATTCCCGCCTGGTGGTGACAAAAAATGCGCGGGCGTTTGAACCTGTCACCATCGAGGCGGGATTCTTCACTCTCGTTTTGCTGGCAAATTCGTACGAACTTCGCGAATCTCCGGCGTTATACAGCGATCTAAAGCGTATAGCGATCTAACAGCGAGCGATCACCCAGATTGGCGCCATCGTCTCGGCGGCCAAGCATTCCAAGCATTCCAAGCATTCCAAGCATTCCAAGCATTCCAAGCAATCCAAGCAATTGCGGCAACCAAGGCAGACGGACCATTTTGCCGGCATTCGACTTCCATCAGAAAGATCGATTTGCTATCACCACATACCAAGAACCGTGATCAATCCGAGGGCAAAATTCGCAAACTCCTATAGCTGAAATGCACCAAAAACTAACACTTCATCGTCTTCAAGATTTGCTTGAACGATTTGCCGACCTGAACATCATCTTGGTCGGCGATTTTATTCTAAACCAGCAAATCATCGTTGACTCGCAACTTGCGGAATCGGTTCCGGAATCCGGCAAACAATCCCACCAAGTTGTAACCACTCGATACAGCCTGGGTGGTGCAGGCGCGGTCGCCAAAATTCTGCATTGTCTGGGAACTTCTTCTATCCGGTTGTTCGGCGCTGTGGGTGGTGATGGTTACGGATGGCAATTACTGAAGTTGCTTCAAGCCATTGGCTGCGACTTGCATGATCTAAACGTCGCTCCTTCTTGGTCAACACCGGCATCGATTATGCACATCGATTCCCAAGGTGAAGATGATTCTAAGTCGGTCGTGAATCAACCCACACAATGTTTTGACGTAAGAATGAGGCATCCGCTGGGCGAATCCCACATAGCCAGCGCGTCGGCAAGGCTTGCCCGAGCGGTTCCCAATTGCGACTTGGTGATCGTGATGGACCAATTCTCCGAAGAAGACTCCGGCTATTTTTCTCCGAATTTCAGGAGGTTCCTGTCGGAACTTGCCGACTCCCACTTCAAGCAATCGTTTTGCGTAGATAGTCGACATTTTGTCGGACAATACACGCACATGAATGCCAAGATTAACGCAAACGACCTACTGGCAAATAATTCAAGGGGCACCCAGCAAGCCAATTCGGCCAAGGCCGCAGAAAAAGCGGAACGCCCAGACGGGGACAAGTCGTCGGTTCACGTCTACGAAGAACTACAAGCAGCAGCGATCAAGTTGCGCAGGCAATTATTGAAACCTGTATTGGTTTCTCTGGGCGAAAAAGGGATCCTGACATGCGACGGTTCCACTTCGGTAATCCCGCCACTGCCTCTGACACCTCCGATTGATCGGCTTGGTTCCAGCGAATGCATCACAGCGGTCGTTGCGGCAGCAATGGCAACCGGAGCTTCAGCAGTCGAGGCAGCGCAAGTGGCGATCCTGGCCTCGAATCTTGTGGTTCACCAATTGACGACGCCTGGTGCGATTTCAAAAATCGACTTGATCGAACGGTTCCAAACCATGAATCGCTAGTCGGCACGGCCCGCCGGAGAGACTCTGTGTCAAGACTGGGCCATGACGATTGATAAAACAACCTGCCCCCATTTTTCACACGGGTTTTCATACGAGTTTCCAGCCTGTCAAGCAGAAATCGTCGAGGGCTGGGATCCCCTCCATGCAAGGGCATGAAATCTTGATCGCTATGGTATCATATTAATATTCGACTTGTCTTAGCCGTGCCGATGCATCGCTTTCTTCTCCTCCATTTTCGTTTCAAGGTCGCTGATGTCTTCCATAACCGCTGTAGGAATTGGGGAAGTCCTGTGGGACATTTTCCCAGATCAATCGCACTTCGGCGGCGCTCCCGCCAATTTTGCAGCTCACATGGCAAGTCTAGGCGCACAGTCTTTTGTGGTCAGCGGTGTTGGTGAAGATGAACTTGGACGCCTGGCAATGCTGGCGTTGGCCGCAAACCACATCACTAATGAATATGTCCAAACCGACCGCTCGCGCTCTACAGGTGCTGTTGATATTACTTTGAACCAAGCGGGTGCGGCCACTTACAAGTTCAAAGAAAATACCGCTTGGGATCATTTGCTGTGGAATGACAAGCTGGTCGATTTGGCACGAAACACTCAAGTGGTATGCTTTGGAACGCTGGGACAAAGATCGCCCATTTCACGACAAACGATCCGCCGATTTGTCGATTCCACTGGGCCTGAATGCATCCGAGTTTTTGATGTTAACTTACGCCAACAATTTTATGATTCAGAAACGATTCGGCATTCATTGCAATTAGCCAACGTCTTCAAACTAAACGATGAAGAACTTCCCATTGTGGCTCAGCTTTGCGGCCTTAGTTCCCATGGCAATGAAAGCTTGGTCGAACTGCTACATCGTTTCGACTTGAATGCTGTGGCGGTTACCCAAGGCGCCAAAGGCGCGACTTTGTTAACCAAAGCACACTCCGTGTCACTTCCAGCCATTGCTTGCGAAGTCAAAGATACCGTCGGAGCAGGTGATGCGTTTACCGCCGCTTTAGTGACTGGGCTGATCACCGGGGACGATCCTCAGTCCATTCTACAGCGCGCGATTCGCGTGGCCTCCTTCGTCTGCAGCCAACATGGCGCCACGCCTTCACTGCCACCGCACCTTCAGTCGGGTGGCTCCTAATCCGCTCCAAGCAAACGCGGACTTCGGATTTAATTCGCTTTTGCAGCCAGATCCGCGCTGACAAGAACAAACCCAAGGCCCTAGAATCGGTATCAGTCCGATGCCATTCCTGAACTTTGAACCCATCACTTAGTTCAGCTAGCATCGCCACGGCCACACTTATTCAAAGTGCCACCTATGCAAAGTGTCACTTGCCTAACTCAGTACTTATGCCCAACTCAGTACTTATGCCCAACTCAGTACTTATGCCCAACTCAGTACTTAGCCGTTTTCCGCAACTTGCTTGCGTTTGCGTTCCTTGGACTGCAGGCCAAGATCTTTCACTTGCGGTAACGCTCTCCGACTGTTTCATTTGCTAGAAAGCGGTTTACAGCATGGATGCTTGTAACAGCCATTCGCCTGAGTTTGATGCTCAATCTGCCCCTGAAAAGAGCGTAACGCTAAGTGTTATCGTCATTTCATCACGCGGCCAATCACCGGCAAACGTCTCCGACCCAAAGGTACCAGTTGCGAACCATCTGCAGAAGCAACTAGATGGTCAAGCGATTCAAGTCGTAGAAATTTCAGAAGATTCCCCCACCGCCTTAGCGGGTGCGATAAACCAATGCCAACACGATCGAATTGCGATCATTGAAGGCAATCTATCGCTAGACCCACCACTCTTGAAATGGTGCGTGCCCACCGATCGCGGAGACAATGTGGGCAACGGCACGACCACATCACACACCAGTATTCGTCTGGCCATTCAAACGCCGTTACTGGGAATCACTTTTTGGCGATGGATCATGTGGCTTCAACATTGGGCCACGCGTCTGTGTTTTGGAGTCAAGAGAGGCAGACTTCAACCGGCGATGATGTATTGGGAAAATGCCGCCACGTTGAAGTCGCTTCTGGCAACCATCCAGACCACAGAACCTCAGGTAACTGCACCACGTATCTTCGGCAGCCAAGTTCATTGCGGATTCGATTCAATCTTGGCCGCGATATCCGTTCAGCGGTTGCCCATTTTGCAAGCTGAATTTGTGGCTGAACATATTGACTCCTCAAGCGAACCAGCGTTATCGATAGTTTCCCTCTCCAAAGCTTCCGCAGGCATCGATTGGAAGCAAGAGATTTTCTACTTCGCTGATACGCTACGGCGATGCTGGAACTGGAAGTGGTTCCCTGCCAGCAATCCTTCATCACTGGAGACTGCGGGAAACACCGATGACCCCCAAGTGAACACCGCCCACCCGCAACCCAAAGCCGCAACCCAGTTATTAGGGTTCGTGGTTTTACTAGCGACAACACTTTGTGTCCTTAGTCGAAACCTAAATTATCCTTTATTCGAACCTGACGAAGCCAGGAATGCCCAGCTTGCCTTAAACATCTACCAAACAGGCGACTGGGTTTCGCTGCGTTTGGCCCATGAATATTACTGGGATAAACCGCCGGCGGTTGCCTGGGGCACTGCCTTCAGTTACCACTTGTTCGGCGTCACCCCTTGGGCAACTCGATTGGTCAGCAACCTTTCAGCGATCCTGACGGTGATGTTAGTCTTTTGGTTTGGAAGGCGTACCTTAGGCTTTCGCAGCGCCTGGTTAGGCGCGATGCTATTGGTTCTTTCCACTGGGTTCGTGATTTGCGGACGTTATGCGACGATGGATGCAGCCATCACACTTTGCAGTTGCACGGTGCTAATTTTCAGTTTCCTAGCTTGCCAAAATGATCGGTTCTCTTACCTGTTTTGGACCGTAGCGGCATTGGCTGCGGGTGTTGGTTTCTTAGTCAAAGGCCCAGTGATCCTGGTGCTAACGATGCCGCCTTTGCTAAGTTGGATGTGGCTAACCCGGAAGCCGCAACTCTTTCGGGTCGTGCCTTGGGTCTATTTTGGAGCGATCGTCGCGCTGGTTGCTGGACCCTGGTTCTTAGCAATGGGACTAGAGCAACCAGAATTCCTGGTCTACTTTTTTTGGAAGCACCACGTAGTCCGTTTCTCGGATGCATTCAATCATCGTGAACCGTTCTGGTATTATGGTCCCATTCTGTGCTTGGGTATGTTTCCGGCTTCGCTACTGCTGCCGTCGGTCATTCCCTTTTTTCGCCGTCAGAATTCCCACATGCAGCAAATTGCAACGCCCAACTTGGGGTTCTTGCTATTGTGGGGCGGCTGGATCGTTGGCTTCTTTTCGCTGTCCGATAGTAAATTGCCAACTTACATTTTACCCGCCTTCCCTGCGCTGGCGTTACTATTAGCACGGACCACAGAAGCACTTCTTCTAAGCCAAAGCCAGAATTTCGCTACCTCAGTAAACTTGTCGGTGCCAGGCGCGTCTTCAATTCGTAGCCGCTGGCCAGTTTGGCTGCAGATTCCAACCTTACAACAGTGGCTACTGTCGGTCCCTAGAAGGGTCGCCGTTTCCCTTATGGTGGCGCTGACAGCCTACGCAATCGTCCGCTTGCTTGTTTTCAAACAAACAGACCTGTCAACTTTTACGCTGCTCTTGGGTTGTGGTGCCATTGTGTTGACGTTGGTTAGCTGGCTAGATTCTTCCAAAGCCCAGGTCCGATTATTCAGCACTTGCGTGATGGCGACAATGTTTGTTTCAACCATCGTGACCCAAGTATTGCCGGGTGTTTCGAAATTCCGTTCCATCCAACAGGCGACTGCTGCATTGCACAGCCAAAAAGAACTAAACGATTTACCCATCGTGTTTTTCGGACATGAAGACTATGGTCTAGCATTAGCAATGCCAGACCAAGAGACCGTATCCTTTGACGAAAATCATGTCGTCAACACCATTCGGTTTATTCAAAATCACTCACGATGCCTAATCGTATCCAACATCGCATCCATTGAACAACTGCGGTGCAACCTGGACTATCGATTCGAACTATCTTCGATTAAAGGTGCCAGACATGTCTACCTTTGCCACAGCAATCAGGAGAAAGATCCTGCGGTGGAAGTGATTGCCGACCGCCTAAAGACCGTGACTTTGACTCGCTAGATTCACGATCCATTCCCAACAGATTCGACTTGCATCACTCGCCGTGTCATTTCAGCGTAAAGGCTTTCTTCCAGTGGACCCGCCTTTACCGCCTGGATATTGCTTTCCAAATGACCGTGGTCACATGTTCCCACGATAACTGTATGACAATCAGGGTGACTTAAGGTATACCGCAACAACAATTGGGCGGCGGTCATTTCTTTGGGCACCAACTGGCTAAGCTTCGCCAATTCCCAGATTCGATTATTTGCCTGTCGTTGAATCACAGCATCAGGTCCACCCTGCGCTACACCGCCGCGAATGATGACCCCAGCGCCAACCGCTGCCGCCTTGGAAATCAATTCGTGGTGCGTACGATCCAAGCACGAATAAGGAATCTGAAAGGTGTCGAAGACCTGCAAATCAATCAGTGCCTTAAGGTTGGGTATCTTGGTGGACACTCCTAAGTTCCTGATCACACCTTGCCGCTTGAAATCGATCAACAATTCAATCAACCCAGCCTGCTGCAAAGCGGCAGCATCGCCGCCATGAAATTGCAAAACATCCACGTAGTCTGTCTTCATTCGTTGCAGGCTGGTTTCCAAGTTTCTGCGAACCACCTCTTTGTCCCACACGTGAACAATCTGCAGTTGATTATCTACCTCCTGATAAACACACCCACATTTGGTTGCCAGAAAGTATTCGCTGCGACGTGAACTGATGTAATCGCCAATTCGCTGTTCACAAATTCCGTAATCAGGCGACGTATCAATAAAGTTAATTCCGCTATCCAGAACCTGATTCAAGAAGCGGTCTGCCGCATCTTCTTCAACCACTCGAACGCCCCACGTTCTTGGCCCGCGCAACCCCATACTTCCATACCCCAACGGCGTGACCGCCATTCCGGTTTTGCCCAATTTTCTCTTTTCCATCGTCTGTTTTTCCAGTCTTCGGCCCAACATCGATTTGTCAAAACTTCGCGGACAGTGTAACGCATTCGATCCATAAAGTGTCTTTTCGTCCGAGATCCTGGCCGTCACGTTTACGCCTTGGCTGCCAGCCGTTCCTGCTGCCTGGAGCCCATCCCTAACGATATTCCAATGGGAGATTCCTTATCTCTGCTTTCTGTCCCGGTCTAAGGACCTGCGACTGCCAAACTTAGTCACAATTTGCGATCTGCGGGTCGAAACATCAACCTGGTTACTTTAGACTGGTTAACTTGTTTTGGATTATCAATGGCCGCCGATAGTGCAGCTTTGGAATTTTTGTGGCAAAGTCATGACGGAAGCTCAACCCAACAAAGATTCGGTCGCTGGGCGTTACGAACGTTACCGACCGGTGGTCGAATACCTATCCCAGCAAATTTGCTTTGACCTGGATAGCGTGAAACAAGCGGTGCAACCTGAAACCGGCATGTTTGTGTCGCGAATCGTTAATGAATTGGTGCAACAGGGGTGGCTGGTTCAAGAGGCCGCTGATCCCTTGTTGCGATGGAACAATGGCAAGGGTGAATTTTCGGTAAAGCGTTGGTTGGATGATAAGTTGTTCGGAAATCAAATTAAGATCCAACCTCAAGAAGACCGTCCGCGTGAACGCTTACTAGCAATGGGGGTTGAACAACTTCGCACCTCGGAATTGATCGCAATCCTTGTGCGCAGCGGTCGTCCCGGTGAATCGGCGATCATGGCCGGCGAAAAGGTTGCCAAAGCATTCAATGGACGCTTGGAACAATTAGCCACTGCCGGCCGAGGCGAATTAAAAAGCATTAGCGTCGCCGTCGAAAAAACGGCATTCTGCCAAATCATGGCAGGCATTGAACTAGGACGACGAATCGCGGCATTGGCGGCAACCAAAGTCTTGACCAAAATCACCGGCAGTGAGGACGCGGTCGTTTTTTGTCAAAAACACTTCTCACGCCTAATCCAAGACGCGAAACAAGAAGAGTTCCATATCGTTACACTCGATACAAAAAATCAAATCATTGACACGCACATGATTACAACTGGGACTTTGGATTCCAGTTTAGTTCATCCACGCGAAGTCTTTCGTGCCGCAATCAAAGACGCTGCCGCATCGATTCTTTTGGTACACAACCATCCTTCGGGTGACCCCA
>Ga0105051_10007667_pt1 | contig 11182 bp, 11 predicted proteins | sample FRY02_FD_78383 | JGI IMG/M metagenome (GOLD analysis project Ga0105051, IMG submission 78383) | Freshwater microbial communities from Lake Fryxell liftoff mats and glacier meltwater in Antarctica - FRY-02 (megahit assembly) | ecosystem: Environmental > Aquatic > Freshwater > Ice > Glacier...
TGAACGCGGTGAACGAACCGAACGCCCTGAACGCGGCGATCGAACCGAACGGCCTGAACGAACGGCCCGAGCGGAGACACCGCGGCGTGAAGACCGACCCGTCGCTCGATCCACCGAAGGGCGAGACGAGGGAAGCGGTGAGCGTCGTCCTCCAAGGCGAAGCTTTGCCGATGGGCTCATCGATTGGGATGATGTCGACGACGAGGCCTCATTGTTCGTAGAGGCCGATAGCGACGATTCTCTCGACTTAGATTCCGACTTGGACGAGAAGTCCGATGCTCCGCGTGGTGAAACGGTCGAACGGAGTCGCGATGACCAAGACCGACCTCGCCGAGGGCGTCGAGGTGGTTCCAGAAATCGCGGACGTGACGCCACGGAACGTGAAAGCCAGCCAGCGGTCGCGGCTGATGACACCATCGGCTGGGATGCTGAAGTTGCGGGCGATGGACTTGAGCCGGATCGCAGCAGCAGCGGGCGTGGCCGTGAGCCTCGGCGGGAACCCGCTCGTCGTGACGCGCCACTCCGAGATGAGTCCTCACGGAGCGATTCGTCGCGGCGCGGAGCATCTCGTTCCGATGCAGTTCGTGGGGAGTCGTCCCGAGGTGAAGCATCCGTTCGCCGAGAAGCGCCGCGTGACGGTGCTGAAAGCCAAGAACGAACGGTGAAAAGCGAAGGTCCAATCGAAAACAGTCGTCGTGGCCGTCGTGGCCAGCGGCAACAAATGTCTGCTCCCGAGGCTGAAACACGCCCGCGTCGTGTCGAACCGTCCCGCAGTCCCGAAGTCGATTTCATTGACGATGATTTGTTGTTGGACGAAGATTTGGGGCCGTCCTCTGCAGACGCGGATATCGATGGCGTGACCGAGACGAAGGAAGGTCCTGGCCGGCCACGTCGACGTCGTGGTCGCCGAGGACGTGGTGGAACGGGCCGTGGTCGAGATGAAAAAGCGACGCCAACTCAAGATCTGGTCGCAAAAGAGACTGAAGATCAAGACTTGGACGATGAACCACTGTTCGCGGCAGAGTTGGATTCGGAGTTGATCGATGACGTCCAACTTGATGATGATCATGAGGACGACGAAGAGGCGGAACGAATCCGACGTGGACGACGCCGAGGTCGCGGCAGAGGCGAGACTCGACCCCGAAGCGATGCCGTCGCGGAAGGCGTTGCACCAAGTGACCCCGAAAGCCCGTCAGCCGCGCCCAAGCATTGGAATGTACCGACGTGGCTGGATACGATCAATTTATTGGTTGACTCGAATATCGAACGCCACCGTCGTTCCGGTCCGCCCCGTGCGCCCCAAAGTCGCGGGGGCCGTCGTTAATCAGCACGTGAACTTAGGGGATCGATTATCTTTCCTGAATCGGTTCACTTGAGTACCCTTGTGGGTTGGCGATTGCGACAAGAAAGCTTACGCTTCGTGCTGCGATCGCAATCGACTCAATGATTAATCCCTCAAGGTTTTCATGTTCGACTATTCGGTGGTGGCGGCTCTTGCGATGGGGAGCCGTGAACCTGGTCAGGCCTTAACTGGAGCAGCCATAAGCGGGGTACCTTTGTGTGAGGGCCGCCTCCACCACGTAGTCAGCGTGATGCATTCGATAGTGATACCGGTTCGTTGAAGATGGTTTCAGCGATCAACCTACGGTCCTGAGAATGGCTTCCTGCGCGAATGAGTATGCCAGCTAAAGACGACAATCAGCCGAAAGCCGACGATCGCTATGTCGTGGTAGCGAGAAGGTATCGTCCCAAAAGCTTCGGTGAGCTTGTTGGACAGCAGCACGTTGGACAAGCCCTTTGCAACGCCATTGAGACCAACCGCGTTGGGCATGCGTACCTGTTTACAGGAGCTCGCGGCGTCGGAAAAACAAGCACGGCTAGGATCTTCGCCAAAGCTCTTAACGATCCCGACGGACCCACCTGCAGTCCCGATGGAGCCTCCGATACCGCTCAGGCCATCGATGCGGGTGAAGACGTCGACGTGCTGGAAATCGACGGTGCGAGCAACCGTGGAATTGATGAGATTCGCAGCCTCCGGGCCAACGTCGGCGTTCGACCCAGTCGCTCGCGTTACAAGATTTACATCATCGACGAAGTCCACATGCTGACCAGCGCGGCCTTCAATGCGCTACTGAAGACGCTGGAAGAACCGCCCTCGCACGTCAAATTTATTTTCTGCACGACCGATCCGGAAAAGATTCCGATCACGGTTCTGAGCCGTTGTCAGCGATTCGATTTTTCCCCGGTAAAATCCGAGGAAATCATGGGACGGCTCCGAGAAATCGTCTCTGCGGAACACGTCGAAGCGGACGATGATGCCCTGCGATTGATCTCGCGCCGCGCCGACGGTTCGATGCGAGACAGCCAATCGTTGCTTGAGCAGGTGATCAGTTTTAGCACCGGACCGATTACCGCTGAAACCGTTCACATGATGTTGGGAACGGCGGATGACACGCGGTTGCATGCGATGGCCCAGGTATTGGCGAGCGGTGACGCGAAAGAAGCCCTCCGGCTTGTCGATCAAGCCGCGATCGAAGGGATCGCAGCGGGGCAATTCACCGAACAGCTTTTGGGTTACTTTCGCGATTTGATCGCCGTGACGGTTGGTTGTCCCGCGGAAATGCAGCGGCACACAAGTGAGGTCCTCCACCACGAATTAAAAACGCTGGGGCAATCCTGGGGCATTCAACGTTTGCTCGCGATTATCGGAATGATCGACCAGACGCTTGTTCGCATTCGACACACGGTTCATGGTCGCGTTTTGCTGGAAGCAACCCTGATTCAGATTTGCCATCTGCCCGACTTTCAATCGATTGTCGACATCGCTGCGTCGCTAACCGCGGGTGTGAGCGGAACGGGCGCTGCAGTGCGACCCAAGGCACCACCGTCGGCTCCCACCGTCGCCATCGAAAAAAAAAACATTGAGCCCACCACACGAGCCAGCGACTCTACCCCGGTTCAGGCAAATGCGACCAATTCCATGGTCCGAAGTGACGTGGGGACTCCTTTGCCGACCAAATTAAATCATCATTTGGCTGCGAGCCAAGAAGTCGTGACGGCGGCGACAAAGCCAATTCCATCGCCTGCGTTAGCTCTCGCCTCTTCTCCGACATTTGCGGTAGCGAGGAAAGCAGACCTTCCATCGCTGGGAACGGATGGCGATGCTCGCGCCGATAATGAGCCTTCCCCCGATGGACCCTTCAAAACTTCGGTTTCGGGGGCCGCACGGTTTCAGCCAACCACCGAATCAAAAGTGGGCCCGCCGGTGTTGGCGAAAACTCGCATTCAACGCGTTCGCGACATGGAAGCATATCCTTACGTAAAAACCTGTATCGAAATGTTCGATGGCGAGATCATTCGCATCGATAACGCGAGCACTTAGGAACCCTGATGTTTAATTTTGGCGGATTAGGAAATATGGCCAGCCTGCTGGCCAGCGCGCAGCAGATTCCTGGAAAAATGAAACAGTTGACCGAGCAACTGAAACTCGAACATGTTCACGCTACGACCGGCGGCGGCGCGGTTCAGGTCTCACTCAACGGCATCGGTGAAATGCGTTCGATCGAAATTGATCCAGCGATGAGAGAGAATTCGATGCTGGAAGAATGGATTGTCGAAGCGGTCAATGTTGCCAGCAGCGAAGCGAAGCAACGTTATGCCGAAGCCGTTTCGCGGATGGCAAAGGATATGAATATCAATATTCCAGGACTTGATGGCATGCTTGCCAATTTGACCGGGGGAGCCTGATCCCGATGCCCGAAATCGCGGGAAGCGTGAATCAACTTGTCGAACAACTGGGGCGTTTGCCAGGTATCGGAAAGAAAAGTGCCGAGCGATTGGCTTACCATCTCTTGCGCGTGCCCAAGTCGGAAGCCATTGGTCTTTCCGATGCGATCCGGCGTGTCCGTGAAAACGTGCACTATTGCTCAGTTTGCTTCAATTTAGCCGAATCGGAACGATGTGCGATTTGCCTGGACTCCCGTCGCGACCAAACTCGGATCTGTGTGGTTGAACAGCCCCGCGATTTGATGAGTTTGGATCAATCAGGCGTTTATCGGGGCCTCTACCATGTGCTTTTAGGGAGAATTGCGCCTCTGGATGGCATTGGTCCAGACCAATTGACCATCGATGCCCTGGTGGAACGAGTTCACCAAGGGAATTTTGTGGAAGTGATCATGGCCACAAACCCAACGGTCGAAGGAGACGGTACCGCGCTTTATATTTCGAATTTGCTGTCGGATTACCGTGTTCCGATCACTCGTCTTGCTCGGGGCATCACTGCCGGAAGTGTTTTGGAGTACGCAAATAAAGAGATCCTTGCGGATGCGCTCCAAGGTAGGCAGAAATTTTGACCTCAGGCTCGGAATTTGCTGTAAGCTGGTTCGATGAGCTTGGTGTTCGTTTCGCGATAGCGGATAAAAGCTTGCAGGGAAGCAGTCGCTTCCCTTGGTTTTCACCTACGAGAGTAATTCCATGCGGATGTCGATGGGCCTCGAAGCCCGCCAACTGCAGACCCAAAAGTTAGCGCCGCGGATGATCCAGTCGATGGAGATTCTGCAGTTACCATTGATGGCCTTGCAGGAGCGCATTGAACAGGAGATGAACGAGAATCCGTTGCTTGAGCAACTGGATGTGGATCCTAATGAGCCGGATTCCGCTTCGGAGGAAGACGATCGCGCGAGTACCGATCCCGTCTCGGAAAACGAAAAAGAATTGGTCGTCAGTAACGACAATGACAACGTAGACGATTTCGAGCGTTTACTGAACATGGATAGTGACTTACCGAGCACTTTCGATGATTCATTTCGCCGGTCGGCGAACCGGATGCAGGACGACGCCGATCGTCAGCATGACTTGATGACCAATGCTGAAATGCGCCCGGAGTCTTTGAACGACTATTTGTTGCATCAGCTTGCGGAAATGGACATTGACGGCATCGTTGAGCAGTTGGCAGAGCGAATCATCAGCACTCTCGATGCCCGCGATGGCGGTTATTTGAGAATGCCGCTGTCGGATCTGCTGCCCGCCAATCATACGGCCCTAGATGTCAGCGCCGCTGAAGAGGCGCTGCGAGTGGTGCAGTCGCTTGAGCCAGTGGGAATCGCTTCGCGAAACTTGCGAGAATGCCTTCTCAATCAACTCACATCAGACATGCCGTACTTTGAGGAGATGAAGAAGCTTATCTCGCATCACCTTGAGGATCTTGCGGAAAATCGCTTGCCGGTGATCCAGAAAAAAACCGGCTTCTCGATCGAAACGATTCAGGCGACTCGCGAAGAGTTGCACAAATTGAATCCGAAGCCTGGCAGTGCGTTTATGAAGACGTATGTACCGACGGTCACACCCGATGTTATTTTGGATCAGGACGAATCGGGGAACTACAAAGTTCGTCTCGATGATGACCGTGTACCGACGTTGTTCATCAGTGAATATTATCGGCGCCGACTTCAAGACCCAGGCTGCACTGCTGAAGAACGTGAATTCATTAAAAAGAAGGTGATCAGCGCCCAGTGGTTGATTGATTCGATCGAACAGCGACGAAGCACTTTGACGAAGGTCGCTCAGGAAATTGTCAATCACCAAACTCGGTTCCTCGATGAGGGCCCCGAAGCGATTGAACCGTTAAAAATGCAGCAGATCGCGGATCGCGTCGGAGTCCATGTGACGACCGTCAGCCGCGCAGTCGACGATAAGTGGATCCAGACACCGCGAGGAATTCTGCCACTGAAAAGGTTCTTTGTCGGAGGAACACTGACAGAAGACGGTGACGATGTCGCATGGGATACGATCCGAATCAAGCTTCAGGAAGTGATCGATAAGGAAGACAAAAGCGATCCCTACAGCGACGAGCACTTGGTTGACGAGTTGAAGAAAAGCGGCATGACCGTCGCTCGACGTACCGTTACCAAGTATCGCAAGAAAATGGGAATCCCCAGCAGTCGTCAACGCCGCGACTGGTCGCTGGTGAAGAAGTAATCGCGTGCGTCGATTCGTAAACACGCTCACCCAGAGTGTGGAATAGGCCATGTTCTTTGGGGTGGCTCACCGTTCGAAGCAACACGTGGCTTTAGGCTAGCGAAGTCGTCCAAAAGACGACATTCAAGCCTTCGTTACTTAATCAATGGACGACGGACATCGTCGGGAATTTTTAATGGCGCTCGAAGATTTCCTTCAACCGCCGTTGAGCTTCCCGGTGCGACGACGCCGCAGCTAACGACAAATTGAATTGCTTCGTCAATCGTGATCTGAAGATCGACCGCTTGGCTGCGGGGGATCTGGATGGTGAATCCGGTCATGGGCATCGGTGATGTGGGCATCAAGACGGCCAACATGGGTTCACCGGAGACGGCGACGACTTCTGGCAACCCATTTCCCGTCACGAATCCGATCGACCAGATTCCCTTTCTCGGGTATTCGACCGCGACAACGCGATTGAACTCCAGTTCACGCTCGCTGAACGCAAAATCGGTGACCTGCTTTACCGAACCATAAACTTTATTGACGATCGGAATACGGTCGATGCCCGCCTCGGTGCTTGTCACAAACCATCTGCCCAATCCGTGCGCGAAAATTCGGCCAAGGAAATACAGTACGGTTAAAAAAACCAACAAAAACAGCGGCACGATGAACGATCGAGGAAGGTAGATTAATTCCACGTAGCGGTGCCAATAAGCGTTCGCCGTCGCGGGCGCTGGCTCATAAGGTCCATAGCGATCCAGGTTTTCATCGACATATGCGACGACGTATTCGGGTAAGAAACGCCGGCCCGTTGGATCGGGAACATAACGTTCACCGTCGAGAGTAAATCCGGCGGCGCGTCCATTGCCATCGAACCGCACCGCGTCCTTCGGGATTTCTTTCCGAACATCGCCCACCGCCCAGACCATCGCGTGCCGCGCACCCGTTTCCATCGGTCGGAGAACGTAGTTGGAGATGGCATTCCACGCCCAGATTAGCACGACAATGGTTAGCAATGGCGGCAGAACGACGCCCAAGCCTCGAAGAATAGCCCCACGGGCCGTCTTTGACGGGTGGTTCGCTGAGGTCGAATCAGAAGGATGCTGCGAAGTCATTAGCGGCTTTTGATTTTATCGATCGGTGTACGAGAGAGGCGATTGCAAACTTGAGTGGGCTTGGACGATACGAAGTTAAGCGAACGAAAGGTCTTCCGAAATCGCCATTAAGGTCAATCCCGCGCGAAACTAACGCCTGACCGCGCGAGCGACCACCGCCAAGGTTACGCTCGCCGCTCCTGCATTTTTCAGCACGCTCGCAATCTCTGACGCCGTTGATCCGGTCGTCAAAACGTCGTCAACAAGCAAAATTTGCTGATCTCGAAGGTTTCGAGATGTCTGCCAAGCATAGCTTTTTTTTAATGCGAACGCACCACGAACATTTTCAGGCCGATCGGCATCCGGAAGCATCGATTGCTTGCCAACGTGCCGGGTCAGCCGAAGCAGAGGGGGCGCAGATTTCGATAATCGTTGGGCAACCGCCGCTGCCATCGATGCGACTCCGCCCATTCCACGCCGTTGAATGCGGCGAGTGAAGTGACTGGGGACGTACGTGATCAGGTCTGGGGTGGCGTCTCCGCAACGATTTGCGACCCGTTCGCCCAGCAAAATACCCAGAGCCGTCGCTAGCGATGAATGCTTGGAAAGCTTGGCCGCAACCACGGCTTCTCGAACGGCTTGCTGATAAATCGCGAGCGAGATCACTTCATCAAACTGAAATGCCTTTTCAGGACAGGAAGCACACGCGGAATCGTGGGGCGGCACGGGCTCGCGGGGGCGAGGCATTCCACAGAATCGACAAGAAACGGCACTGACCGGCCATGAATGAACGATCGCATATTCACATGGCTCACACAGCCAATGCCGCGAAGCCAGCCGTTTTACATCATCGTTTTCATCGCTGACCGGTTTCGCCTCGGCACAAAGCACGCAAGATGGAGGCAGCACCGCGTCGATACCGGCACGAAAAAGAGCCAATGCCGTTTCGCTCATGTTGGTCCATACGGAGCCAGGCAAAAAATGCTTTATTGATTTCATCGGTTCATTAGCAAAGCAAAGCCGACCTGACACGGATTCCCACCTGGCCAGTAAAAAACAAAAATGGGGGAAGCACCGCGAAAAACGGGTCCCAAAATTCTAAAATGATTTCTTGCGAACCTTTTTTATGAGCCGATGTCTACTTGGAGTCGAGGGGAAGCAGCAAAATTTTGCTGGCCTTCACTTGACCGCTGGGATATTGTTCTCAGTGTCTGGGAGTGGGTCCCAAAATTTTCTTTCTTAGCTCTGTCCACGCGTTTAACGACGCGGTCGCGTGTCCCCACGGGCACCGGGAGGTAACGATGCGTTTTAACCTGAATTTCGTCGCCGTCGTCCGCAATGTAACCGTCATGGTCAACGTCGCGATTCTGGCCGTCGTTCGGTTTGTCGTCGTTCATCAGCCGGTGCACCATTCCATGGTGAGTCACCGTACGACGCATGGGATAGAGAAAATGCGTGGGCTTCTCCGACTTTTAAGTTCGAGAAGCTTCAGTGATTTGTGCGATCCGTGTAAGAGTTCATCGACAAACCGCAGTGCGGAGATGGGCTTGGCCTACGCGGTAATTTCAACCGAACGTGAAATTACCAGTCGTCGGCAACAGGAACGTCTTCTGTCCAAACGTCGACGCGATGACTCGCTATCGACGGCCAGTTACAGAGGCTAACGCTCTCCTGACCAGGTCGTGATCTTGCTTGTCCTCCGATGAGCAAAGCGTGACCAGGCTTGAAAGCGATCGCTGAACCAGCGTCCCAAATGGAAATCCACCAGTTTCCAAGTGACGTGTTCAGAAACGCACAAAATTTTTGACCTGACTAGTCCGCCTGTTGGACGATCTTGACGCTTCGATGCTTTTCGTATCGCTCGCTGTCCAAGGTTAACGCAAGGCGACTTTCACCACGGTCTTTCATTGTACTAAACGCGACGAGACATCATCACGTTTCGCTGGACCGATGCATTTATCAGCCGGCAAAACGCGACGATTAATGAGAAAGAGAACTGAGAAAAATCATGAGCACAGATTTGGAAAGCCAGTCAACTGCTCCGCCATTGCAACCCCTTGCCGTCGTTGATTTGGTTCGCGCTGCCCAAGCAGGTGACCGTGATGCGTTCGGACTTTTGTTCGAGCGATATCGAGCAGGGATCGTTGCCTTGGCAATGAGACGAGTTCGCAACGCAGACGAAGCAGAAGAACTCGCGCAAGACGTTTTTGTGCAGGCAATGCAAAAGCTTGACCAATTGCGGGTACCTGAAGCGTTTGGAGGTTGGTTGCGTCGGATTGTTCACCGGATGGCGATCAATCGCATGACCCGACGTCAGTCGGCAATGGCATGCGATCCTTCGGTGTTGGAAGCAACCTGTTTTTCACGCGGCGATTCGCCAGATCACGGCGCGGTCGATCGTGAAGAAGCCGCGGATGTTCGTGCGGCGGTAGCGAGATTGGGGCAACTCGATCGCCAGACTTTGCAGGCGTTTTACTTGCGCGGTCAAACGCTTGTGCAAATGAGTGATTCGTTTGATGCGCCCGTGGGAACCATCAAGCGCCGCTTGCACGTCGCCAGAAAGCGATTGGCGAAGGAAATGGAAGTGTCTCAGGCGGTTTGATCGCTACCAGAGATTAAAAACCAGACGAAGGGGCATCGCATTCGCGGTGCCTCTTCTGAAATACTTAGCAGAGTCGCGGAGTTCTCGGTCGCCAAGCGAAGCGATTGGACCTTCGCTTCCACCTTCTCTAACGCTGCGCACTGAAGTTTGATCGTCTCCTCGCGCGCGGATCGCTTCGCCTTGTTGTCCCAGCCAAGTACATAGTGACGCCGGTCGTTGAGGTCATTTCGGTCATCTTTCGCATATTGCCGTTGGTTTTGCTTGACGTGACGATTCGCTGTCATCGCTCGGCGCGAAGCCATTTAAAACGGCTCCACCGTTTCGCAGGCAAGATGATCGAAACGAGATAGAATCTCGGCACACACATGAGGCGTTAGCGCACGGTCATTGCGATAAAGCAACATTTCCGGCAACGACAGTTCAGGCTTGGTCGCGTTCGAAACGATGTTGGGCGTTCCGACGCGATCGTACGTTAATCTTTGTCCGCGACCGTCCGCATCGACCAAACGACGCGAGTCGATATAGCCCGATACCCTTGCGTACAACGAATCCGATACAAGCAACGTCCGAGCCAATGAGTGCAACACCTGTTCGATCGAGGCCTCCCATTTGCGATGCTCCGGGTTGACCGCGATCAACTCCGAAGCGAACGGTAAATCCGATGGCGACAGCCTCAACGCACTGGAGGCTTCCGCAATTTTTTGGTGCGCGTTTTGGAGTTGCTCGGCACTGGTCAGTGTGCAAGCGATACCGGCGCGAGACAGTTTTGCTTCCAGAGACAATCTCGCATTGCGTTTTACAACCACCAATCTTTCTTCGGCTTCAATTTCAGCAGGCAAATGCCGCAATCGTTCGCCTCCGCAATCGGCGATGTCCAGGTGGAGTCTTGATTCCTCACTACGTTTTGTTTTAAGCTCTTGATCGAGAACGCGGATTCGTTGGTCGAGGTGCTTGATCCGCAGTTGCCATTGATCGCAAAGAGGCCGCAGCAATGCTTCGGTCGCGACCTCAAAGTAAATCTCCCCGCGGGTTCGTTCGGTGGCCTGTGATTCACGCTGCACCTCGCGAGCGATTTCCTCGAAGCGATCTTCAACGGTGCGGAAGTCTCGCTGCAGCGTTTTGAGCAGATCAACCGCGGGATCGGATGTCGCGCCTCGAACGACATCGCTGAGCGTATCAATCACCAATCGCTAGCGACTTTCCGTTCCAATCGCCCGGGTGCTGCGTGTGATCGCCGAATCGACAAAGCGAATGGCTTCCTCGGCAAAGCGAGTCAGTTGATACTGCGTTTGACTCGATTCGGAAGACAAGAACCGTCGTACCCAACCGACATCCGACCAAGCCAACAGATAGCGGTCAGGCGGTCCGGCAAGGTCATCAATTTCGATCGCGCGAAGTTCATCCTAAAAAAACAGCGAGCCGGTGCTTGAGTTCATCCTGCGGGGGTTCTGCTTGGATTTTAGTGGCAAGGGTGAGGTTCGATTTCGGTCTTTCGACCTCGGAACAGGGCGGTGGATTTTTGCAGGCA
>Ga0105051_10007671_pt1 | contig 11179 bp, 6 predicted proteins | sample FRY02_FD_78383 | JGI IMG/M metagenome (GOLD analysis project Ga0105051, IMG submission 78383) | Freshwater microbial communities from Lake Fryxell liftoff mats and glacier meltwater in Antarctica - FRY-02 (megahit assembly) | ecosystem: Environmental > Aquatic > Freshwater > Ice > Glacier...
CAGGCACGCGAACGACTTCGACGTGATCCGGATTCACGCCTGCGGACACCAGCGTTTTAACGGCCGCGGTGGCTAACGCATCACACACGACCGCGTTGTAGCGAGACGCAATGACGACGATTTTTCCGGATGGCACCGAACCCGATAATCCGGTGATTTCGCCAGGCAGCCCTCTGTCGCCGATATTCAAGTCGTTGGTCGGTTTCACTTTGGCTCCCGCAGGCTCATCAGGAATTCGGCGTTGTTTTGCGTCTTGCGAAGTTGGCCCAACAACGACAACATCGCGTCGGCAGGCGACATCTCGGCAAGTGCTCTGCGTAGCAGCGTCGCACGTCGATACTCCTCCGGGTCCAACAACATCTCTTCGCGTCGTGTGCCGCTGCGGCTGAGATCGATCGCTGGCCAAATTCGCTTATCAACCATCATGCGATCGAGCACGATTTCCAAGTTGCCCGTGCCTTTGAATTCTTCAAAGATCACATCATCCATGCGGCTTCCGGTATCGACCAGCGCCGTTGCAATGATGGTCAGCGAGCCGCCTTCTTCAACCTTACGCGCCGAACCAAACAGAGCCTTGGGTTTTTGCAACGCTCCGGAATCAAGTCCGCCGGTGAGCAGCTTGCCCGTCGTTTCGCCGTCGCTGTTGTGAGCCCGCGCGAGTCGGGTGATCGAATCAAGGAAAATGATCGCGTCGACGCCGGATTCGACCATCCGTTTCGCTTTCTCGATCACCATCTGCGCGACTTGAATATGTCGCTGCGCCGGTTCGTCAAACGTACTGCTGATCACTTCGCACTGGGGACCGCGAACTTCGCGTTCCATGTCCGTCACTTCTTCAGGACGCTCGTCGATCAGCAACACAAAGACGTACGCTTCGGGATAATTGTGCAAGACGGCGCGAGCCATCTGTTGCATCAAAACCGTCTTGCCGGCGCGAGGTGGGCTGACGATCAAGCCTCGCTGACCGAAGCCGATGGGCGTCAACAAATCGACAACCCGCATGCTCATTTCATCGACGCGATGCTCCAGAACCATTCGCTTGTTCGGGTGCAACGGAGTCAGTTCGTCAAACGGTACCGTGCGACCACGACCGCTTGGATCGGTACGGTTGATGGCTTCGACGCGGAGCAGCGCGAAGTAACGTTCGTTCTCTTTGGGCGGACGAATTTGCCCGGCCACGTGACTGCCCGTTAGCAAACCAAAGCGGCGGATTTGGCTTGGCGAAACGTAGATGTCGTCAGGGCAGGAAAGGTAATGGTAGTCGGCGCTCCGCAGGAACCCGAATCCGTCGGGAAGGATCTCAAGAGTACCTTCGCCATACATCAGCCCGTTGGCTTTCATCCGCTGCTTGAGGACGCCGAAGATCAATTCTTGCCGAGACGTGGTGTCGGTGTCAGCGATCCCTTCTTGCGTCGCGAGCAGATTCAAGGCTTCGGGGGAAAGTGCTTGAAGCTGAGCAATGTTAAGCGTTGGGCCATCATCGACGGACTGAGGAATTCCAACGCGTAGACCCGCGCGGTTCGCTTCGCTGACGATTTCTTCCGGCAGCGAAAGGGGATCTCGCTCGGCATCAAGTTCACGAATACGCTGATCAACCTCCGCATCGGGGTGACGCGGACGAGGGTTGGCGGAATAGCTATCCCCGTTACTTCGTGAGGAATACGGTCGACGGTTTCGCGAATCATCGCGGGGCCGATTGGGCCGATTGGGTTGCATGACAATCCCTTGAGACGTTCAAAGCAGATGAGGGAAGGCGGTGTGGTGATACGAATGGATGGGAGAAGCATCGACTTGCTGAATAGTCAGCAAACTCGGGCTCCCGAAGCAGGGAGTAAAGGGAATATCGGTGATTTCAATGGGGTGCGCGATAGGGACTAGGATGAGGGAGGTGCCCTTCATCGTGAAGGGTTCAATGAATCTTTCAATGGTCGCGCGATCGTGAAGGGTGACAATGGTTTTCTGCCTTTAATTGGAAGGCATCTAAGGCGGTCGCCTGGACACAATCGGTCCAAATTTTTTCTACTCGCGATTGGAGATCTTCGAGAGTGCCATCATTTGGGATAAGTCTTGTACTGAGTCTACGCTTTTCCTCGACCGGGAGTTGTCGAGCTTGTCGAAGACCCAGATTGTCCATTGACCAACCTCGCCGCTTCGCCTCAGCAGCTTGGACTGACCTTGGGGAATCAATGAACCAAACTTCGTCGCATTGATTCGCCCAACTACCTTCTAATAGTAGCGGCACGTCCAGTACGACGCCTGGTGCATTGTTCTTATCGGCTTGGGTCAGTCGTTCGAGAATAATCTTCCGAGTCATCGGATGGATAATCGACTCAAGATATCTTAACCCTTGCTTGCTTAAATCGTCATCCCCGAAAACTCGCTTCCCCAACGCCGCGTGGTCGATTTTGCCATCTTTTCCGATGATCTCTTGACCGAAATGGTCAATCACTTGGGATGCGATCTCGGGGAACTGGAGGACTTCATGGGCGATGCGATCCGCGTTGACCCAGGTGACGCCAAGGTCCGCTAGATAGCCGGCAACGGTGGACTTACCACCCGCAGGGACAGCAACAAGACCGATCATGATCATGGAAATAAATGCATCCACCGCGTTTGCGGATCACGTCAAGCGACGCTTTCTAGGGCGCCGAACGGGCCATCGAACGGGCCATCGAACGGGCCATCGAACGGGCCATCGAACGGGGTTTCAAAATTCGCAAAACTTTTTCCAAAATCCGCGAACTTCTAACCGACTCTTGCGCTTTCTCGCCGATACAGAAACGCACCGCAAGACGGACAACGAACCAAGCGAGACAGCGCGATCTGGTTCATCGTTTGCGTCGTTAACATCTGGTAACAACCACCACAATTTTGATCTTCAACCGGAGCCAACGCTTCTTCACCACGGGCCGTAATTAACCGGACGTAATCAACCTTGACCACCGCCGGAATTAGTGCTTCGGCTTCGACTCGCTCTACCTCGACTCTTGCAAAATCTTCTTTCAAGATCGCGAATCTATCCGTTACCGTCGCCACCAGTTTCACTTGTTCGGCTTCTCGAGCGATCAATTCCTCCTGCCGAACGACGCGATTGGCTTCCAGAACGTCGATGTGCTCGAGAGCTTCGAGAATTTCATCGCTGAGCACACTGTTGGCTTGCTCGTCAGCCGCGATTTGTTCTCTAAATGTATCGAATTCGCGATTGCTCGAGGCTTCGTTCAGTTTCCCCTTCAGGTTACTGACACGGCCTTCACGCTCTTTTAACTGCAGTTGCTTTTGATCCGCGGCTATCTTTGCTCGTTTGATCGCGGCGCTCGATTCGTCGACGGCATTTTTGGTGCCAGCAACCATCGTGTGCCCCGCGTGGATCTGGCGAGGGCACCGATCGATCTGCCCCTTCAGGTCGGAAAGTTGTCGATGGATCCGATGAAGACGCTGAAGCAATTCGGCTGATATTTCGATGGACGGGTCAGGTTTTGCCATCAGATATTTACCAAATTAACCGTCGAGAAGTTTAGCTAAGCACGTCAGCAGGGTGTGGATTTGTACGTCTACCAACATCGACCCGCGAGCTTGCTACGTCAAGCAGGCAAACCAAAGCGACCGTGCAAAACAGAAACCCTTCTCCGCTGCAAAGGAAATCGTACAGTTTTTAAGTTGTTATTTCACCGATGTTTAGTTCATTCTCCCTCCGGGAGAGTCGAGCATAAGCGAGGAGAGGGCGATTGTGCCGAAACCTCCCCTCGCTGACGCTCGACCCTCCTTGAAAAGGAGGGTAAAGCAAAACTGCACGACCTCAATGCCGATGGAGAACGCTGTCGATGTTAATTGTGCAGATACCAGTGGTGTGAAGTCTGAGGGTTTTTCCCCAGAAGTTTTTTGCACACAAATGCAAAGACCGGAGGCCGACAGTTCTACTTTTGAATACAGCGTCGGCATCCGGTCGTTTCGGCTGGCAAGATCAAGGCTCGCAAGATCAAGGCTGGCAAGGGCGGCGAGGGCTAGGCTGACAAGGGCTTGGTCAGCGGTCGCTAGGCCGCAACCAACTGACGATGTTGTTGGGCATTGCTGATCCATTCGTTCATCTCGGCTAAGTCAGGATGCTTACCACCGCGAATGATCGTCTTACCTTCGCGACTGTTCGCGATTGGCTCGATTTGCTTTAGCAAGGAATGCGGTTCGCACGTCGCCAATTTTTCCGCGTCGGTCACCCCGGCGGCGACCAGCAACTGCGCATCATGCCCTCGCAGCATCGGCACTCGACAGACGAGTTCCGCTTGCTGTTGCCACTGACGAACGATCACCGCGTCAACCTTGGACAACTTCAAATCGCCTGCGATCGAACTGGCCGATCGACTCAATAGATCATCGACGGTATTGACCCCGATGAGATACAGCCGCTCGGCCATGCGAGGTCCGACCGAAGGGCCCGATTCAACGTCGCTTGATCGCTGCAGATAAAACTTCAATACATTATCGCCGGCGTTATCGCTTCGCGGCGATTCACGTTCCAATCGTGGCTCTCGTTCACGAGGCGTCCGCTTCGAATCGGTCTCGCGACTGCGACGAACGTCTGCGAAACGCGTCGCAGTCGACCCAAGTCCATCTCGTTCGGTTCTCTTAGACGTCGAACGAGCAGATGTCGATCGTGCTGAGGTCGCATTCTTGAAGCTTGAACCGTTCGCAGCCGATGAACTCGCAGCGGATGAACTCGCAGCGGATGAACTCGCAGCGGATGAACTCGCAGCGGATGAACTCGCAGCGGATGAACTCGCAGCGGATGAACTCGCGGTTGATGAGCTTGCCGCCGATGAACTTGCGGTTGAACGCGTGCTGTGGTTTGACGAGCGATTTCTCGCTTGCTTCATCCAATCGTTCAGGCGTGTGATCTCTTGGCTAGAGCCCGAACGCTTGATTGCCATCCCGCGGTCGGTCGCCAAAAAGAGCTCCACTCGCTCGACCAACGACTTTGGATCAATCTCTAACAATTCTCGAGGATGAGTGATTCCGCACCCGACAAGAACGCGAGCATCAAACGCCTGCAACTTGCGAACACCGCACAACATCCGGCACTCGTGTTGCCATCGTCGAACGATGACCGCGTCGACGTCATCCAAAAGAAGCGAACTTGCCAGTTCCTTCGGACTTGCGGCGAGCAGGTGTTCGACGCGTTGAACGCCGACCTCGCGAAGCCGTCGGGCAAAGCGTGCGTCAAGCGAAGGAGCCTGTTCGATCGGGCTATGCCCGGTCAAAAAAAAAGGGACGTCGATCGCCTCCTGGCGACCGTTGGGTGAACTGATTGCTTCCGAAACGCGTTCCACTGTTTCAGATCGCTGCGGCTGCGTCACCCGTTCGCGATGAACCGTGCTGCGCGAGACAGGCATGTCAAAACGTGAAGCCGTCGCCGTCGCAGGTGCGAAGTTCTGCTGGGGGTTTTGACAATCATCAACGATGCTTTCTCGCGAATGACGCTCTTCCGCTCGCCAAGTCGAATCGTCGCCATTGGCTTCACGCCAGGCGAGATCAAAATCGCTGTTCACATCATACATTCGAGTCATCGAGCTGGCGGCATTTCGTCTTGGCATCGCAATCGTTTCGCGGGCACCATCGAACGATTGCACTGAACCGCCCACACGCATGATCGCGTCGGCAACGACAGCATCATCGGTCAACAAAATCACCTGTCGTCCGCGACGTGCAAACGAGGCGAGCGTATCGACGCAGTTCTGCAAAAGTGAACGCAGATCAATATTCAAACCTTCGGCCGATGCATGTCGCAGAGACGGGGTTTCAACGATCACGGGTAAAGCGCGTCCGCGACGAGCCAGTTCATCCGAAGCCGCAAGTCGAACCGCGACCGAACCGATGAAACGTTCTGCGGGGCTGCAGGTCATTTCATTGCGACCATCGATCTCAACATGGCTGGTCATCGACGAATGGAGGCCACGATGCCATACAACGCTACGAATTTTTCCACCACTCAGCTTTTGCAAGTACTCACTCGCGGCCACCGCAAGCCCGGAAGCCTGACCGCCGCTGGTGCGAAGTGAACGCAGTCGAGTAACGCACTGGGCGTGTCGCTGCAGGATCGAAGGATGAACCTGCGGTTTGGCAAGTTGTTCATCGATCGCTTTGATCTCCGCAACCAATCGTGCTCGTAAACTTGCATCATTGTCATAACGATGAACGACGGGAAGCGATCGCAAGTAAACCCGAATCGTTTCGGCTTCGGCAACGCGATCGGTGATCCGTTCGGCGGTTTGCTTGAGGTCGTTTGCCAAGTCGACTTGCTGCTGCTTGGCGCGGCGAAGTGCGGCTTCACGCTGTTTCGCATCCACTTCGCTGGCGACAATCCGGTCGCGAACGATCCACTGATAAAGTTGTGGATCATCATGCATCGCCTGCGAATCGCTGAGCGAAAAGTCAACTTGCGAAAGCGGTTGGTTTTGCACTTCGGCAATCCGGCGCAACATCACGTCACGGCGGCTTGCCAGTTGGCGAAGCACATCGACCACCTCTCGCTCGCATCTCCGAACCGCCGCCAATTGAGCTTGAGGATCAAGAGCTGCACCAAAGTTCAATGAATCCGTAAAGCTGTTCTCATCGCGACGGCTATGGAACAGCGGATCGATGTTGCTGGCACCATAAGCCGCGTGGCGTCCTGCTAGACCGCGGAGACGCTGGGAAATGCCGTTAAGAACACCAGCGATCCAGGCGATGTTTTCGCCTGCATGGCTCAGCGATGCGTCGCGATAAGTTCGCTCTTCTTGCAACAAACGCTCCGCGCGATCGAGTCCACGGGTAGGTTCAAATCGTTCGCTCGCGTTCGCGGGATCGACGGGCATGCTGGACAGCGAAGAGGTGTTGCGAGGTCGCATCGAATCGCTTGCGCCCGTCGATGGATGGCGACGACGTTCGTGTCGATCCAATTCTGCTTCGGCCCAAGTATCCCAGTCCGTTAAACGCGACGATGAAGCTTGAGGACGCGTTTCATCAAAACGAGTGGAGCGGAAGTTTTGTGGTTCGACGGCTTGCGACTGATGCTCCTCACAGCGTCCAACCAAGTTGTCAACCATGCGGCAGATCGCGTCGATTCGACGCTGCACGTCAACGGTCGATGCCGGCACCGAATCATCGATTCGCATCGTATCCACCAGCGCGGCGGACCAACCACGGTCAATGATTTCAAGTTCGGAAATGCCATCGGTTCGACCGTCATCCATGCTGTTGACGCGCGAACGACGATCGAGCGAGAATTCGTCTGCGACCCGTGAAACGCCATCGATCGCTTGTTCCAACCAACCGGCCTGAGCGGTCAAACCGCGACCGCCGAACCAATGATCCCCAAGCGCCCGAATCTCGCGAACGACGCTGCTGACTCGCGTTAATTGCGTTTCAACTTGTTCCAAACGATGACGGTAAGCCTTAGCAATCGAAGCGAGGTTATCCGCACGAGTTGCGTCGCTATCCATCCGTTCGAGGGTGGCTTCGACATCGGCAAGCCGTGAACGCAAATCGGATTCTTGTCGACGAAGGCGTTCGATGTCATCGGCGATCGTCGCAAACATTTCTCGCTTGCGGCGACGACGGTCCATTTCGGCGTCAGCTTTGGTTGCCCAATCACGCCGCGCGTCGATCGCGGAAATTTCGAGAGCCAGCTCGGCGCGTCGGTCGCGAAGACGCTTCATGTCCAGCGTCAAGCCGAATGAATCATACGCGCCAACCGGTCGCGCGGTCGCATGCTGTGAATGCAATGTATGCGAATGAATTTGGCGTTCCAGTTCAGCGATCTCGCGCCGCAGATCGTTGATTTCGATGTCGCGGGAATTGTCGTGGTTGACGGTCGACTGATCAAGTCCTGACGCGATCGCCGCTTGGACGCAGTGATGAACTCGCGTCAGCACGGTATCCGTCACGATCCCATCGACAACGCAAGCGGGCAGATCAACGACGATCGCTTCCCGGCCCAAGCGTGAAGGGTGGTAGGTGTCGACGAGGCGTGTTTCGAACTCGACGTAGCGTCGGCCTTCCGGCGTGCCGTTGGGTTCGCGGCGGCAATGGTAAAAACCATCGGCTGCGGCCCAGACGACTCGGCCTTGCGAATTGGAAAGCCCATCGCGAGCGGGCGTGGTGCCTGTCAAGGAGTCGCGAAGGAATCGGACCAGAGCCGTTTTCCCCGTCCCACTTGCGGCAACGATCGCGGTCAGCGATTGAGAAAAGGGTCCTAGTGAGACTCGTGCAAGCGGTCCGTGTGAGTCCACGTCGATTCGGTCTAAAAACATAGTAGGCTCCTCCCTGGCCATTCGATTTCAACATCCGCGGTCACCGCGGAATCCTGGGTCCCCGGGAACTTTAATCGAAATCGCAAAAATCAGGAAATAGTGATTTGCTGTCGATTAACGGCGAAATGTCGAATCGCGAGATTATCGCGAGATTATCGCGAGATTATCGCGAGTTAATCCTGGGCGTTTCGGAATCCTCCAGATCTCAGTCCGACACGTGCGCAACGCCATGAGGTTTAAGCCTCCTTCTCTTGAGACTGCTGAATTAGTCCGAAAACCCGCTTTGATATCACTGCATGTAGTGCTAGCGGTAGCATTGCTGCTGCGGCAGCAGTGATATCAGAAAGCAAAAACCGACTACTTCAGCAATCCCCTCTCGCAGGGTCGGGATTTACGACAACAACAACGGGCTCGGCGTCTCTTTTTCCGACCGATCGCTAGACCACCTTGCCGTCGAACGTCCAATGCCGATCGCTGGTCATGTTGACGGTGCTTGGTGGAAAACCAAACGAAGCAAACATGTCGCGAGCTTCCTGCAACGTTAACGCCGCGAACAACGAATCGCGAAACATCTTCTTTGCCGATTCCGATTCCCCAGTCGTGTGCATGTTGACGAGATGATCGATCTCTTTCACCGTCGCGGGACGCACCAAGTCCCTAATGAAAATGCGACCGCCCGGCGAAACGATTCGCACGGCCGTTGCCACGGCGTCTCGCGGCTCGGGCAAATGATGCAGCAACGTGTTGCTGATCACGGTGTCAGCCATTTCGGAATGCACGTCATCGAGCATTTTGACATCACCGTGCATCAATTGAATCCGTTCGATGAAACTTGCCATCTCGACCCGCCGACGAGCGAGATCAAGCATTTCGACCGAGGCGTCAATCGCCATCACGCGAATATTTTCGACGGCATTGCAAAGAGCGATCGGAATTAATGCGGTGCCCGTACCGAGGTCAATCACGCGTTCTCCAACACTGCCTCCCGCGATCAAATCATTGACAAAGGTCGCGTTGACTTTGTCATGGTTCATCTGGTCGTATTCCGAAGCCTCGTCGTAGCCGCTCATCACTTCCGACTCCAAGACTCGCGTCACTGCGGTGCCTGAGTATGCGACGGGCACGGACTCGACAATGTCTTCGTGATCCGCCGCAATGCCGCTGTTCGCCAGCGGAACCAACATTCCCCACAAGCCAAGCATTCCCGCACACGCCAAATAGCCCGCCGCATATTCGAATGTGATGCCGCGATAGGTCGCATCGAGAACCACACTGCCCCAAGCCTCAGGCCCAAAGGGAAGAAACAAACGGTTCTCGGCAAGCGGCGAGTGAATGAATCCGAACAACGTCAAGCCAGCGGCAGCCAAGAACACAATCGCGGCTGTCTTCGTCTTGCGGTCAATGATCGCAGCAAGTGCCCAAGCCCAAAGCAGACTGATGAGGATGAAACCGTTGGACAACATCGTCATCGTCGCGATCTTCTGCTTCAAAATCGGATCACCGAGCGTGCCGGGGTTGAACCCAGCGGAAAACGCCGTCGGATCGCCAAACAGTTGTCCAGGGAACGCCAACGCCAAAAACGCCAATGCCGGAACGCAGCCAAACGCGACCGCGGCATAGTGCTTTCGCGGCGTCGCGTAAAAACTTTGAGCCGTGATCTCAAGCCCGACAAACACCAAGATCGGAAACACGACCGGCGGCGGAAGGTAGGCGTTTAAAATCGAGAAGTAACCAAGAATGCCCGCTGAACCGACGACCAATGCCGTCGCGAGACTATAAGCCGCTCTGCCCCCCATCGCCTTGTAAGCTGGGTGACCGATGTACGGCGTCGTCTGAATCACACCGCCGGAAAGTCCCGCGATCAGCGTTGCGACGCCTTCGATCGCAATCACTTGTCGCGTGTCATATTCATCACCCGCCGCCGCGGCAGATTCCGTGCAATCGATCCCGCCAACGATCGTCATCAACGCGAACGGAAAGGCAATCGGCAAATAGGGCAACGCATCGTTGAACGAGCCCACCCAGCCAAATGTCCAAGCGTCTAGCCACTGCGTCGGGAGCCAAGTCACCGACGGCACTTCGGGAAAATGGTATCCCGGCAATCCGACGGCACAGCTCAGATAATAAATCGTGCCCGCGATAAGCAGTGCTCCAAGCGTTCCTGGAATTCGGCCTGGCAGCGGAATTCGTCCAATCAAAGTCGTCAGCACGATCGCGAGCGCCAACATTCCCGCCAAAGGATGCGCAAAGATGTCGAGGATCGGCATGAAGCTGATCAACACCAGCGCGATCGCCGCCAGCGAACCGAGCAACCCAGCCCGCGGTACCATCCGGCGGATATAGCCGCAAACCGGGGCACAAGCGATCTTGAAAAGTCCGCTCAGGACAACGCACCAAATGCCAATGTGCCACGTCCGAGTCGCTGCCTCCATCGGGTCCAGCCCCATCACGTCGCGACCGGCCAAGAACGACGGGCCGAGCACGAAAAAGATCATGCCGAAGGTTGACGGAGTGTCCAGGCCAAGCGGCATGGCGGTGATGTCATTTCGCCCAGATTTTTTTGCCAAGTGAAAGGCGAGAAAAAAGAATGCAATGTCCCCCACCAAAACACCAAGCGCGGTGCCTGGCACAAGCGAAGTCAAAACCATGTCGCCAGGAAAACCGAATCGCCCCGACAATAAGATGTAAAGCAGCAGCAAACCGGCAAGATTATCAAGAACGAGCCCAAAAAAAGCATTAACATCGCCCGGACGAGCCCAGCGATAACGAACCGCGGTGGGGGGGGCGGAGGGAAGCGGTTTTGGCAAGATTTCGGTCCGTGCGGGTCGTCTGAGCAAGAAAACCAAAGCGTCGGTCGCATGATAGCTAATCCCTCACCTTTTGTTCATCATTTCACA
>Ga0105051_10007672_pt1 | contig 11179 bp, 8 predicted proteins | sample FRY02_FD_78383 | JGI IMG/M metagenome (GOLD analysis project Ga0105051, IMG submission 78383) | Freshwater microbial communities from Lake Fryxell liftoff mats and glacier meltwater in Antarctica - FRY-02 (megahit assembly) | ecosystem: Environmental > Aquatic > Freshwater > Ice > Glacier...
CTTGCGTCAATTATTGAAAAAGAAGCATTCCGAAGTGACAAGCAAGATGTTGCAAATATACTTTATCGTCGTCTGAAGGAAGAGTATCCACTTCAAGTGGATGCAACTGTACAGTACGCACTGGGGTATCAAGCAAGTGAAAAAAGATGGTGGAAGAAGCAAACGACATTTGAGGACTTGAAGTACAACTCTCCGTACAATACCTATCTGAACACAGGACTCCCACCAGCACCGATTTCAAACCCAGGAATTGCGTCTATAGAAGCCGCTGCAAATGCACGTGCTACGACTCCATATATGTTCTACTTGCATGACACAAAGGGGAATACATACTACGCCAAAACGTACGAAGAACATCAGGCAAATATAGCGAAGTACTTAAGGTAAGGATAAAAAAACTACCCCACTTGCTGAAACGCTTCTTTGATCACTTCTCTCGGCTTTGAGCCTTGTGCAGGACTGACATAGCCTGCCTCTTCCATTTCGTCCAGGATGCGTGCGGCACGAGCATACCCAACCTTGAGCTTACGCTGCAGCAGCGATGCGGATGCTTTGTCAGACTGAGAGATCAGTGCAATAGCTGCATTAAAGTACTCATCACGTTCTGAAGAGCCTCCTTTAATCAGTACACCACCAATCATTGAAGATCTGTCGGGAGCCTCTGTAATCTCTTCAGTATAGTGAACAACAGGTACTTGTGACTTGAGGAATTTGACAACATCACCGACCTCTTGATCTGTCAGGTATGGGCCTTGAATACGTCGTGGCTTTGCTTGATCAGGCGGAAGGTAAAACATATCTCCCTTCCCAAGGAGTTTCTCTGATCCAGGCATGTCGATGATCACACGTGAGTCAATCATAGAAGAGACGTTGAATGCAATACGACTTGGGATATTTGCTTTCATAAGACCTGTGATCACATCAACAGAAGGCCGTTGTGTCGCAAGAACAAGGTGAATACCAACTGCACGAGCCTTCTGTGCAATACGTGTAATCATATCTTCAACGTCATTTGCGGCATACATCATAAGATCTGCAAGCTCGTCAATCACAAACACGATATATGGCTTGTGCTCTATACCTTCAAGATTGTTATATGACTCAAGATTTCGTACCCCTTTTGATGCAAGCTCCTTGTATCGGGCTTCCATCTCCGCGATACACCACCTGAGTGCAGAGACAACTTTTGACGGTTCGTTGATCACATCGGTAAGGAGATGTGGCGAGCCGTTGTACTGAACCATCTCTACTTGCTTAGGATCTACGAGGATCATTCTCAGTTCGTCAGGTCGTGTACGCATCATAAGTGTGGTGATCCACGCATTCAACATAACTGATTTTCCAGAACCAGTTGTACCTGCGACAAGCACGTGTGGCATCTGAGCGATTGTAGCAATCGCTGCTTTTCCTGCAACATCAAACCCAAGCGGCACAAGAAGTGGATCTCCACCACGTTTTGCAAGTTCACCTGATTTCATAAGTTGACGAAGTGTGACAATCTGGGGTTTGATGTTTGGGATCTCAATCCCGACAAGTGAACGTCCCGGAATCGGAGCTTCAATCCGTACCTGCCCTGTCGGAGCAGCGAGTGCAAGGGCAAGGTCATTGGCAAGTGCGGTAATTTTGGAAAGCTTTGTCCCCATGGTGATCTCAATGGCATACTGTGTCACGGTTGGACCAAAGTTGATCTCAGTAACACGCGTGCGTATTCCAAAACTGTCAAGCGTCTTCTCAATAGTATGAGCATTTATTTTGACATCTCCACGATCTGCTTCACTTTGCTTGATCTCATTGAGAAGAGTCAAAGGGGGATAGACCCACGTTGATGAGTTGCTTTGAGCAACAGGTTTGATAGAAAGATTGTTCTGAGCTTCAGTACGATCGGGCTGTGATTTATTGATAACAGCCGCAGGAGTAACAGGCTTATTGATAATCACTTGATCTCGAATGAAGTTGTCACCTGATGTATCATTCTTTGATTTCATTGAAGGCATTTTGAGACCTTTTGCTTTTGAAATCCCTTGAAACAATGTAATGATTGGCTTCGCCAGCTTCAAAAATCCAAGCGTGAGAACATCAACTGATGTATCTAAGAAAAGAATGAGTCCAATGATAAAAAAGATCGAGAGGATTGAAAGCGCGCCAAGCGCCGTAAAGTCTATGGTAAGATTTGTGTAAATTGCTGCTCCCCAGTTCCCCGAACGGAAAAGACCCATCAGTGAAATAAGTAAGATAAGTGCTCCTGCAGAAAGATTGAGTCGAACAAACTTGAGTTTTTTTGAGTTAAAAAAGAGCCCTGCTGCAAGAATAATGGTGAACGGAACAAGAATCGCCATTCCACCAAATAGCTGTATCAACTGGATATTGATTTCCTTGAGAAGCTGTCCATCTTCACTTGGCATAAAAAGCGTAGTAAATGATGCCAGTGTGATAAGCCCAATCAAGATCAAGCAGAAGCCCACCATATTTATGAGCGTTTTTCCGTTGATACGAAGCTTTGGAAACTTAGATTTTTTTCTTCTCCCCATTCGTTAAGTATACAGGGTGAGTGCCCTGAGATGTGAGAAAATAAAACAAAGATTATGAGAATGATACTCGCCAATTCTTTCGTAATAAACAGTAAACGTTACACGACTTACGTTATACGATGCGCAATATGCAATCAATACCTTCTTCGTTCGTCACGTCTCGGCCCTCTTCGATCATCTCCGCCACTGCGCCTGTCATCTCGTCGGTATGAGCCGCGATCTGCTTCTGCTGGTGCGTCAGGAATCTCGACTGGTGTCCCGTCTGGGAGCTGAGTCATGATAAGGTTGATTCTTCCTTGTTGGTCGATTTCTCGGACCTTGACTTTGACCTTGTCTCCGACAGACACGATATCCGCTGGATCTTTGACAAAGCTTGAGCTCATCTTTGAAACATGGACAAGTCCTTCTTTTCCGGGAAGGAGTTCGACAAACGCTCCAAATGCCATGAGTCGCATAACTTCACCTTCGAACTCTTCACCGACTTCCACTTGGCGAGTCAGGTTTGCGATCATCTCAAGTGCTTTGTCAACATTGGCTTGATCAACACCGGCGACGGTGACTTTTCCATCGTCATCAATATTTACCTCTGTCTCGGTGACAGCAATAATATTTTTGATAGTCTTCCCTCCTGGTCCGATCACGAGTCCGATCAAGTCTTGGGCAAGTTGCATAGTCTCTATCTTTGGTGCGTACTGTGAAATATGGTCACGTGGTGCACTGATTGCAGCGTTCATAACATCAAGGATTTTGAGTCGTGCGTTCTGAGCCCGATCAAGAATCTCGCTGATCATCTCATCATTGAGTCCCAAATTTTTGACATCAAGCTGGATTGCAGTCACGCCTTCTGTTGTTCCTGTGACTTTGAAGTCCATCTCTCCTGAGAAGTCTTCAATTCCCATAATGTCTGTCAGAATGACGTACTTATCTGCAGATTCAGACATGAGTCCCATTGCGATTCCGGCAACCGGTCGTTTGATCGGCACTCCTGCATCCATAAGTGCAAGGGAAGATCCACACGTTGATCCCATTGAAGTCGATCCATTTGAGGTCATAACTTCTGAGACGATGCGGATAACATACGGCCATTCTTCTTCTGTAGGGAGGACAGGAAGCAAAGCTTTTTCTGCAAGTGCCCCATGTCCGATCTCACGACGATTGGTAAATCCAATACGTCCTGTTTCTCCAACTGAGTAAGGAGGAAAGTTGTAGTGATGCATGTATCTTTTGACTTCCTGACCTTCTGGTCCATCAATAAGTTGTTCAAGTCCAGGTGCGCCGAGTGTCAGTACTGAAAGAACCTGAGTTGCTCCACGAGTAAACAGTCCTGTCCCATGAGTGCGGGGAAGGATTCCGACTTCAGATGACAACGGTCTGATATCATCAAGTCCTCGTCCATCTATGCGAACATGTTCGTTAATTGTTTTTGTGCGGATTTTATCTTTCGCGAGGTAATCAAATGCCTCGGCAATCTCTTTTGAAGAGTACTCTTCGCCTGTTTTTACGACAACCTTTTCGACAAGCTGACCCATGAGGGATCCATCATCAAACTCTCGTTCTGCTTTGTATGCGACAAGTCTGTCAATTTCTCCTTGAAAATCTTTTTTCATGATCTTTTTAAGATCTTCTTTGATCAAAGAATCTGAGACTTCTTCTTTAGGCATGCCTATTTTTTCTCGAATTCCTTCGATGAATGTCATGATTTTCTCATTTTCCACTTTTGCAAGACGGATACCTTCTTTGATAATATCATTTGAAAGCTCTTCTGCAGCGGTCTCAAGCATAACTACTCGATCCTTGTTTGAAGTAACAAACAGTTCGAGGGAAGATGTTCCCCTCTCCTCTTGAGTTGGATTGATGATGTACGAACCTTCTCCTGCTTCGTTCAAGATATACCCAACTTGTGTCGCACTGACTGGACCATTCCATGGGGCAGGTGTGCAGTGAAGGGCAGCCGATGCTGCGATAGTTGCAAGAACTTCTGGTGATATTGTGTTGTCAATAGACATAAGTGTCGCCACAATCTGGACTTCTCGTCTATATGTTTTTGGGAAAAATGGTCGCATCGAACGATCGATGATCCGACCTTTGAGGACTGCCTCGTCTGTGGGTTTTCCTTCTCGTTTGACCCAACGAGATCCTTTGATGATTCCACCTGCATAGAGTTTTTCAACGTATTCTACAGACAGGGGGAAGTAATCAATCTCGCGATTTTCTTTTCCAAGGGTGACGGTGATAAGTATGCACGTGTCACCATACTGCGCAAACACTGATTTTGTTGCAGCTTGAGCCAATTTGCCAAACTGAAGCGTGAGTTTTTTTCCATCGATTTCAATGGATTCTTCGATCATTTTCATACGAACATATGTGTGTAGGATGAAGGAGTGAAGAAGGTTTGACTGTCACGGAGAACTCGCATGCAAGCTTGTCTCAGGATCTTTGTTTCAAAGATTCTAAAATAAACTTGCTTCAAGTTCGCCAACCGAATAATGAGCCTTTTTTCTCTTTCAACCACAAATAATAATTATTTCTTGAGACCTAGTTTTTTGATGAGATCTTTGTAGCGAGCTTCATCAAGTTTTTGAAGGTAATTGAGGATACGACGTCGCTTTGCGATGACTTTGAGAAGTCCTCGACGTGAATGATTGTCTTTTTTGTTACCTTCGAGATGTCCTGTCAATCGAATAATCTTAAAGGTAAGGAGCGCAACCTGTACTTCAGGAGAGCCTGTATCACCCGACTTTTGGGCAAACATATCAATGATTTCGTTTTTGCTTTCTGGGATTTGTGCTTGTGCCATATCGAGATAAATCTATAATGCTGAAAATCTTGAGCAAAAAATCTCAAGGAGTAAACCTGAGATGTGTATGATTATAATAGATACTATATAAACTTGCAACCGTATTATGAAGCGTACCCGACATATTCGACACCATCTTGCCGACAGTAAAATAGGTGTGCTTTTCATCTTGGTTGGAGTAGCATTTGCCATGCTTTGGTTTGTCCCACCAACAACATTTCTTATTCAATTGGCTGGAGTTCTCCTCATTGCAATCTGCGTGTTACTTATTCTGACCTATTTCTTTTCTCTCCGCACGACAGCTATTCTATCTCTCTTTTTTGTGCTGTTCCTAACGCTCAATACCCTTGTCGGCTTTGATCTTATTAATACATTACTGCTCTTTTCGTTTATAATGGCAGTGTCGCGGTTAATTCCGCGCTAAGGTGAAAAATAATTTACTCTATGAAAAAAGCATTTGTATCTACCTCAATTCCGTATGTAAATGGAGCTCCACACATCGGTCACGCGCTTGAGCTTGTACAGTCTGATACACTTGTGCGTACATTTCGTGCTCGTGGATATGACACATATTTCCTGACGGGAACCGATGAGAATGCTCAAAAGAATGTAGAGTCGGCTGAAAAAGCAGGAGTTCCCGTGCAAGACCTTGTAGACAGCAACTCACAAAAGTTCCAGGATCTCAAAAACCCTCTTAACCTATCATTTGATCAGTTTATCCGCACAACCTCAGAAAAACATCGCGTTGGTGCGCAAGTTTTTTGGGAGAAGTGTGCCAAAGATATTTATAAGAAAAAATATACTGGTCTGTACTGTGTTGGGTGTGAGACGTTTTATAAAGATGGAGAATTTGAAGACAACATCTGCCCCAACCACAACCGCAAACTTGAAAAAGTTTCTGAAGAGAACTACTTTTTTAAACTCTCAACGTATCAAGATAAAATCCGAGATGTCATTCAATCAGATATGCTTCGGATTGCACCAACATTTCGCAAGCAAGAGTTGCTCAACTTTATTGATAAAGGACTTGAAGACTTTTCGATTTCCCGTCCCAACGAGCGGATGAAGGGGTGGGGCATCCAAGTCCCAGGTGATGATTCTCAACGAATGTATGTGTGGTTTGACGCACTCACCAACTATATTACTGCGCTTGGCTTCGGAGGTGAAGATGCGTTGTTCAAAAAATACTGGTCTGACAATCCCAACCGCATTCATGTGATCGGAAAAGACATCATCAAATTTCATGCAATCTACTGGATAGGCATGCTCCTTTCCGCTGAGATCCTCCTCCCAACACATGAATATGTACATGGCTTTATCTCAGTGTCAGGGAAAAAAATGAGCAAGTCTCTCGGCAATGTGGTTGATCCATTTGAAGCTGTCTCCACATATGGAACAGATCCCGTCAGATATTACCTCCTCAAGGAGATTCCGTCACTCACCGATGGAGATTTTTCATACACGCGCATGGAGCAGCTTTATGATGCGGATCTCGCAAATGAGCTGGGGAATCTCATCTCGCGCATTACAACAATAGCGCATAAAGACGGTCTGAATATCGATACAAAAGATCTGGGAGCATATCAGAAAATTCTTGAGAAGGCACGACATTTTAAGTTTAATGCTGCGCTTGAGGATCTCTGGATTAAAGTCCGAAATCTGAATAAAAATGTGAACGTCAAAGAACCGTGGAAGCTTGAGGCTGAAGCGCGCGTGGAAATTCTGACGAATTGGCTCCAGGAGCTGTATGAAATCGGATGTACTCTTGAACCGTTCCTTCCCGACACTGCTGAAAAAATAAAACACGCGACATCAGGGAGCATTGAGAAGATAGAACCACTGTTTCCACGATTGAAAGTCACCGCACAGGTATAATTAATATTCTCATGAAATTTAAATTCCCAAAAATACCTAAAAAAAAACACATCTGGGTCTTCTCAGCTATCGGTCTTTTCGGGCTGATTGCATTTCTTGGTGCCGCTATTTTCATCTATTTCTATATCTTTGCCGACCTTCCTTCCCCTTACTCACTCCGAGATTTTCGAGCAGTCCCAATCTCCAGTCAGATCTATGATCGCAACGGCGTTCTTCTTTATGAGGTATATCGTGATGAGAATCGAACACCAGTGATGCTTGAACATCTTCCCACATACATGAAAGAGGCGACGATCGCCATTGAAGATAAGAATTTTTATAAACACGGGGGGATTTCTATTGTGTCGGGAATGCTACGTGCACTCAGAGATTCGTACAAAACACAGAACCTTCAAGGTGGTTCGACTATCACTCAGCAACTCGTCAAAAGCGCACTTCTCACTCCAGAGCGGACAATTCAACGAAAAATTAAAGAAATTATCCTCGCTGTCTGGGTCGAGCAAATTTTTTCAAAAGATGAAATTTTGTCGATGTACTTGAATCAAGTTCCTTACGGAGGCTCATCGTATGGGATTGGACAAGCAGCAAAAACGTATTACAACAAAAAGCCTGAAGAGCTCAAGCTTGATGAAGCAGCGCTCCTCGCCGGTCTTCCACAAGCACCAACTCTATACTCTCCTCATACCAATCCAGACCGCGCAAAAAAACGCCGAGACAGCGTCCTTCGCAACATGAAAGAGGAAGGATATATCAGTGAGCAAGAGATGAACAGCGCCTTGAAGCAAGATGTAAAGGTGCTTCCGCCGATTACAAATATTAAAGCGCCTCACTTTGTCTTTGAAGTAAAAGATCTCCTTGAACAGGAGTACGGATTGAAGCAGCTTGAAGAAGGCGGACTTAAAGTAACGACAACTCTTGACATTGCGATTCAAGAACAAGCAGAGAAAGCTGTGACAGATGAAATTGAATCTTTGACACGACTCAAAGTCACCAATGGCGCTGTCCTAGTCACCCGCCCGCCGACAGGAGAGATCCTTGCAATGGTCGGCTCGGTGAATTATTTTGACGGCGGATCAGGCGCATTTAATGTCACAACAGCAGGAACAAGACAGCCTGGATCATCAATCAAGCCGATCAATTATGCGGTTGGCATTGATCGTGGGATTGTGACTGCGTCAACAATGTTTCTAGACGTTCCAACTTGTTTCTCAAGTCCTGGACAACCCAAAGCATACTGCCCAAAAAACTATGACAACTCCTTTCACGGACCCGTGCAGTTGAGGTATGCGCTTGCCAATTCGTACAATATTCCTGCAGTCAAGATGCTTGCTTTTAACGGCCTTGAGGAGTTTATTGCATCAAGCTCGGCGTTTCTCATTGATTCATTCAAGGATCCTGAAAGATATGGACTTGCGCTCACGCTTGGTGGCGGTGAAGTGAAGATGACCGAGATGGCACAGGCATTCTCAGCGTTTGCCAATCGAGGGAAGCCGCGCAAGCTGAACTATGTCCTGAAAGTTGAGGATAAATCAGGCCGCGTCCTGTATGAATATAAAGATCCAAACTTCGTTCAAGACGTCCATGCTGCTATTGAGCGCCCAAACACGCTCGTTATGAAGGGTAATCAGGCAATCTCAGAAGGCACGGCGTTTATTATCTCTCATATCTTGCAGGATAACGGTGCCCGCACACCATCATTCGGTCCAAACTCTGATCTTGTGGTCAAGAAACGGACTGTTTCTGTGAAGACGGGTACAACCAATGATCTCAGAGACAACTGGACGATCGGATATACTCCAAACTTTCTCGTGACCGTCTGGGTCGGAAACAATGATTTCACACCGATGGCACAAGGTGTTGCGTCCGGTCTCACTGGTGCCTCTCCTATATGGAACTCTGTTATGAGTTCACTCCTTGAAACGCAGCCTGACTTGCCTCCTGTCAAGCCATCAACTGTCCTAGGTATGCAAGTATGTACTGATACCGGTGTCATTGCGGGGAAATCAGGAAGTGGATATAACTGCCCGACACGTTTTGAGTACTTGATCCAAGGGACGAACTCAACTGCCAATGTATCTCGGCAACAAGTACCAGTCAACAAAGATACTGATCAGTATCTGCCCGACCCTGGAAATCCTGCAATTGAGATGCGTGAGAAGACCATCATGAAAGATATATTTGGTCAGTACTGCGTAGACTGTAATCAAGAAGGACAAGCGAGACAAACTGTGAGGGTGGAATGATTAAACCCTCTTTGATTTCACGTAGATTAATGTAGAGACAAGAAGATATATCCCTACTCCATACGGTGATAAGAACAGTGAAAATATGAGACCAAGGATTGTAATTAAGAAATACCCTTCAAAAGTCATGCTGCTTTTTAGTGATCGAGTGATAATGAGATATAGACAAAGGACAACGAGAGATCCAAATTTGAACGGAAGGAGAGGAATTGAGAGGAAGTAGCTTGCCAATAGAACAAGCGCGAACACAAATGTCGCAACATCTTTTTCATCGAAAAAAAACCGATCAAGTCGGAAAATCATAGGTCGTGTAACGTGTATCGCAACTCGTAATTCATAACTCTCAACTTTCAACTCTCAACTAATTCTAGAAGAAACCACCATCCCTTTCCTAAAATATAATACTGATCGATGAAATAGGCAAGGATAAATGCAATGATGCCAGTAAAAAGAATAAATCGGTATTTTGGAAGATGTGATCTAAGTGAGTATGAAGTGATCATATATTTAGAGTATACATGAATGAAGTGATTAAAAACCTCTTGTTGTACAATAGTTACATGGATACACCTTTGGCAGATCGGCTTCGACCAAAAACAATAAAAGAATATGTGGGACAAGAACACCTGCTCGGAAAAGGGAAACCTATCCGCCGCATGATCGAAAACAAGAAAATTCATTCGATGATTCTCTGGGGACCTCCCGGCTGCGGGAAAACTTCAATTGCACGCCTTATTGCTGCATCTGTTGACTCGGTATTCATCCCCTTTTCAGCAGTCACAAGTGGAGTAAAAGAAGTGCGAGAGGTGATTGCAGACGCACGTCAGAGAAAAGATTTTTTCAAACAAGAAACACTTCTCTTTATCGATGAAATCCATAGATTTAATAAAGCACAGCAAGATGCATTTCTTCCCGCTGTCGAAGACGGAACAATCACGCTCATCGGTGCGACAACTGAAAATCCTGGCTTTGAAGTAAATGCGCCGCTTATCTCACGATCTCATGTGTATGTACTAAAACAAATCGAAGATCGAGAAATGATGAAAGTCATCAAACGTGCAGTAAAAGAATATCCAAATCATCTTTTTGAAAAAGATGCTTTAAAACATATTGTGACATATGCCAATGGCGATGCGCGCTCTGCTATCAATGCGATCGAGCTTGCAGCATCGATCGCAAAACGAGTAAACCTCGAAGTTGCAGAAGAAGCACTTCAGCAAAAATCACTTTACTATGATAAAAAAGGTGACTCACATTATGACACGATATCTGCATTTATAAAATCTATGCGCGGCGGAAAGCCTGACGCCGCACTGCATTACCTTGCACGCATGATCAAGTCTGGTGAGGATCCTGTATTTATCGCACGACGCATGGTGATATTTGCTTCGGAAGATGTGAGCAATGCTCAGCCGACCGCACTTGTCCTTGCGACTTCAACTATGCAGGCAGTCCACATGGTTGGAATGCCAGAAGCGCAGATCATTCTCGCGCAATGTGCGACGTATCTTGCTACTGCAACAAAGTCGACGGCATCTTATGACGGATTGAACGATGCACTTCATGATGTATCAAATATGAAACTTGACTCCATCCCCCTTCACCTGAGAAATGCTTCAAACAAGGTGATGAAGGAACAGGGGTATGGAAAGGGTCATGTGCGATATCCGTGGCGAGATGGCGAATCAGATCTTGAATATCTACCGAAGAATTTGGCGAGGAAGAGGTATTATAAA
>Ga0105051_10007673_pt1 | contig 11178 bp, 7 predicted proteins | sample FRY02_FD_78383 | JGI IMG/M metagenome (GOLD analysis project Ga0105051, IMG submission 78383) | Freshwater microbial communities from Lake Fryxell liftoff mats and glacier meltwater in Antarctica - FRY-02 (megahit assembly) | ecosystem: Environmental > Aquatic > Freshwater > Ice > Glacier...
GTTCAAACATTTTCTATTTCCTATTTAATTCGTTTCAAAGTTAGTATTCTGATTGGTGTCGCAATAGCTTTCGGGAGCAAAAAAAGGACCTCCCAAAAAAACGGGATAAGCTTTTTGGCTCTGCGAAGCGTTGGTCCCGATGGCTATCGGGATGTCGGGCAAAACCAAATGTGCTAAATGTGCGTTTGGCTTATCGGTCTTGGTTTTATTTAGTTTCATTTATCTATCTCTCTATTTATGGTTAGCATTGTCGGTCGTTTTAGTTTGACCGCTAACTTGTATATTTGCGTTACTCAATAGCGTTTTTCTAAGTCGCAAAAAAATGCGTATTTTATTATAATTCATTAAATTGCGCATTTTTTTGTTCTAATATACCTGAAGTTTTAATTAAGTTATTCATTTTCACGCTTGCAAATATAATCCAATATCCCACAAAACCAAACCCCACAAAAAAACCTGCCTTTAGGTAGGTTCTTTTTGTATTATTAAGGAAATTTTCACAGAATCAATTTAAAATACAACGGACTAAAGTCCGCTGCTGTGTCTGCTGAGCCTACCTAGGGCTGTAATTTATTACAACCAATAATAGCAGAGATTCTGAATAAAATTCCAAAGCGAATTTTTTCAGAATGACGAAACCCACAAAAGATTCTCAAGATATTCAGCACAAACGCATATTTACAATAGACTAAAGTCCGTTTTTATATCGGCAGGAGCTGACACTTCGTATCGAACGACTCCTACGGTTCAAAGAGCCGTAATTTCAGCCAATATATATCTGGAATTTATTACAACCAATAATAGCAGAGATTCTGAATAAAATTCCAAATCGAATTTTTTCAGAATGACGAAACCCACAAAAGATTCTCAAAATATTTCGCACAAACGCATATTTACAATAGACTAAAGTCCGTTTTTATATCGGCAGAAGCTGACACTTCGTATCGGACGACTCCTATGGGTATAATTCTATCCAAAGAGCTGTAATTTCAGCCGTTAAAGGATTGGTATTTATTCCACCCAATAATAAGAGAGATTCTGAATAAAATTCCAGAGCGAATTTTTTCAGAATGACGAAATCCACAAAAGATTCTCAAGATATTCCGCACAAACGCATATTTACAAAAACTTACCTTATTTTTGCTCCCAATAAAAAGAAATGGAATTAGACAAGCACTACAGCCCACAGAAAACAGAAGACAAATGGTATGCATTTTGGATGGAAAACAATTATTTTGATTCTGTGCCAGATGGCAGAGAGCCTTACACCATCGTTATTCCTCCCCCAAATGTTACGGGCGTTTTGCACATGGGCCACATGCTTAACAATACGATTCAAGATGTATTGATAAGAAAAGCAAGAATGGAAGGCAAAAATGCTTGTTGGGTGCCAGGCACAGACCATGCAAGCATAGCCACAGAAGCCAAAGTTGTTAAAATGTTGGCAGAAAAAGGCATCAGCAAAAAAGACATTACAAGAGAAGCGTTTTTGAACCACGCTTGGGAATGGAAAGAAAAATATGGCGGTATTATTCTTGAACAATTAAAAAAACTGGGCGCTAGCTGCGATTGGAAACGCACCCGTTTCACAATGGAAAACGACATGAGCGAAGCCGTTATTGATGTTTTTATCGATTTATATAAAAAAGGATACATATATAGAGGTACAAAAATGGTGAATTGGGACCCTGTAGGCCTAACCACTTTGAGCGATGAGGAGGTTATTTTTAAAGAAAACAACAGCCAATTGGTATATATTTTATATTCTTTTTCTGAAAAAACAAAAGCCGAAATTGGGGGCGATTCAAAAGGATTGATGGTTGCAACCACCCGCCCAGAAACGATTATGGGGGATGTTGCCATTTGCGTGCACCCCCATGACACGCGCTATCAGCATTTGATTGGCAAAACAGTTGTTGTGCCACTTGTTAACAGAGAAATAAAAATTATTTCAGACGATTATATCGACATGGAATTTGGAACAGGTTGCCTAAAAGTGACACCTGCCCACGATGAAAATGATTATAAAATTGGCAAAAAACATAATTTAGAGGTTATAGATGTGCTAACAGATGAAGGCAAAATTCACGAATGTGCTAAAATATATGTTGGTTTGGACAGGTTTGATTGTCGTAAAAAAATAATAAAAGACCTAGAGGAAGGCGGTTTTTTGGAAAAAACAGAGGCCATAAAAAACACAGTTGGTCACAGTGAAAGAACGGATGCTGTGATTGAAAAAAAGATTTCTACCCAATGGTTTGTAGATATGCAAAAGTTTATGGCAGATTATCCTGAGGTTTTGGGTGCAGTTTTAAATGATGACATCCAATTTTATCCTTCAAAATTTAAAAATGTATATAAACATTGGTTAGAGAACATAAAAGATTGGAACATTAGCCGTCAGTTGTGGTGGGGACAAAGAATTCCGGCTTGGTATGCCAAAAATGGCGAATTTGTTATTGCAAAAACAGAGCAAGAAGCCATTATAGAATTTAGCAAAAAAGGAATTGCCGTTAGTTCATCCGAAATAAAACAAGACGAAGATGTTTTAGACACATGGTTTAGCAGCTGGCTTTGGCCCATTTCGGTTTTTGATGGTTTTAAGGACACAGAAAGCAATCAATCTGACTATTATTTTCCAACCAACGACTTGGTTACTGGCCCTGATATTATCTTTTTTTGGGTGGCGCGAATGGTAATGGCAGGCTATGCTTTTAAAGGAAAACAACCCTTCAAAAATGTTTATTTCACAGGCATTGTAAGAGACAAGCAACGCAGAAAAATGAGCAAATCATTGGGAAACAGCCCCGACCCTTTAAATTTAATTGCGCAATATGGCGCAGATGCAACAAGAATGGGTTTGCTATTGAGCGCCCCTGCCGGAAACGACATTCTATATGACGAAACCCAAGTGGAACAAGGTAGAAACTTCTGCAACAAAATATGGAATGCCTTTAAATTAATAAACGCATGGGAGACCGCAGACAAAAACCAATTTGCAGCCGAAGTAAAAGATGCCGACAAATTAGCCAATCAATGGTTTGTTTCTAAATATCAAAACACTGTTAATCAATCTTTAGATTTATATAAAGAATACAGGTTGAGCGATGTTTTAATGGGAATTTACAAATTGGTTTGGGACGATTTTTGTTCCAATTATTTAGAAATGATAAAGCCTCCGTTTGGAGAAAAGATAAACGATGCAACAAAAAAAGATGCCATCGAAATCTTTCATCTCATATTAACGCTGTTGCATCCTTTTATGCCATTTATTACAGAGGAATTAAACCTATTATTGAAAAAAGACAATAATTATCAACCAATTATCATTTCAAAATATCCTGAATATAAGGCTTTAGAAAATAATATAGACGACAGCGCTTTGGCAATAGTTGGAGAAATTAGAAACATAAGAAATAACAAAGGTTTGTCGCCTAAAATCGCATTTGATTTAATCATTAATACTAATAAAATTGATAATTATCAGCAGTTTGATTTCATTGTAAAGAAGCTTGCAAACATAGCGAAAATTGAATTTGGAAATAATAAACCAGAAAAATGCCTAACCTTTATGATAGGAACAGATGAAATATATGTGCCTTTTGAAGAAACTATTAACAAGGAAGAAGAGCAAGAGAAAATTGAAACTGAAATAGCTTATTTAGAAGGTTTTTTAATTTCTGTTGATAAAAAACTAAGCAACGAAAAGTTTATTGCCAATGCCAATCCAGATGTTATTGAAAAAGAAAAGCAAAAGCAAGCCGATGCACTCGAAAAAATCAAAAAATTAAAGGGCAGTATTCAATAATATAATCTGTATATTTTGTTTAAAACTAAGTTCAAATAATAGAACTTAAATTCTTTCCTTTGCATGTAAATGCGAATTACTGCCTTTTTTAAGCTAAGCCTACTTTCTTGTTCATTGTTTTTGATGCAAAATAATATTTTTGCACAAAGAACAGCTGCCAACGAAGATAAAATAAAAATCTATAACACCGCTTTGGAGTTATACGATAAAGAGTTGTATAATGCTGCAATTTCAAACTTTATGGATTACCTGCCTTATGCAACGGATGCCATAAACAGAAGCGATGTTGAATATTACATTGCCAGTAGCAAAGTAAAACTAATGCATGAAAACGCATTGGCAAATATGCTCGATTTTATCGAAAGATATCCGCAAAGCAGAAAAATAAACAATGCTAATTTAGAAGTGGGCGATTACTATTTCAACATAAGCAAATTTAAAATTGCTCTAAATTATTATAAAAAAGTAGATAATCTTGGTCTTTCAAAAGACGAGAAACAAACACTTGCTTACAGAAAAGGGTATTGCTTTTTTAAATCGGGCAAGTTTAAAGAGGCAAAAGACGAGTTTTTTCCTTTAACCAATACCGAAAACCCATACCAAACAGAAGCGACTTATTATTATGGATATGTTAGCTACATGAATAAAGATTACAAACAGGCTTTGTCTGCTTTCAAAAAAGTGGAAGACAAAGGCATTGAAGGGGTAAAATTATACATAGCTGAAATTTATTATTTACAAAACGATTATCAAAAAGCCATAGATTATGCAGACAAAAAGGATTTTGGCGACAACAACAACAGCCGAGATATGCTATTAGGGAAATGTTATTACCGCTTAAAAAACTATGACAAAGCCCTTGTATATTTTGAAAAAAGCAATTTTAAAGCCAACGAGCTAACAAACTCCGAGGCTTATGAAATTGGCTATACCTATTTTTTAAATAAAAACTGTATCCGAAGCTCTGAGTTGTTTGAAAGAATAGCAAATGCAGGCGATGCCATGGCGCAAAGCGCAAGTTATCATTTAGGAGATTGTTTTTTGAAAGTAGGCAAAAAACAAAATGCATTCAATGCGTTTTATGAAGCCCAAAGAACAGATTTTGATAAATCTGTGCAAGAGGAGGCTTTGTTCAATTATGCAAAATTGGCACAAGAGCTTGTGTATTCTAGTAAGGCGATTGCTGCTTATCAAAAATTCAACGAATTGTTCCCAAAATCTGAATATAAAAACGAGGCTAGGAAAAACTTAGCCAATTTATTGGTTTCGTCCAATGACTATAAAACAGCGGTGGCTGTGCTTAGCGACATGCAAATTAACGATCAATCTACAAAAGAACTTTATCAAAAGGTTTTGTTTTTGAGAGGACAGGAATTGTTTATTCAAAAAGATTACAAAGAAGCTACAGAAATGTTTAAACAATCTATTGCCAATAGAGTTGACAATTCTATAATGGGAGAATGTTATTTTTGGCTAGGAGAAATAGATTATAAAAATAAAAAAAATGACAATGCGCGAGCAAATTATCAAAGATTTTTGGAAAATGTAGAAAGCAAAAATACAAAATACTTTCCAGATGCTCTTTATGGTGTTGGTTACACTTATTTTAACCAAGATAAATACTCGGAAGCGGCTATTTATTTTGCAAGATACAAAAACTCTATTGGATATACCCTTCCCGAAGCTATGTTTCATGATGCCACGCTTAGATTGGGCGATTGTTATTTCTCAACAGGAAAATATTCCGAGGCCTTGGATGCCTATTCTTATATTGTTAGCAACAAAAAAAGCGGTGCCGATTATGCTATGTATCAGCAAGGCATGATTTATGGTTTGCAAGACAAACAGGCGAATAAAATTGCTGTATTAAAGAAAATATCGAGAGATTTTCCAACATCGCCTTATATTCCTGATGCCATTTATCAAATAGCGAAAGAAAATTTAGACATGAATAACTTGGTGGAGGCCGAAAGGAATTTTCGTTATTTAATTGATGATTATCCAAATAGTATTCTTGTTAAAAATAGCCACGAAGCTTTAGGAAGTATTTATTTCACACAAAAAGATTTTGAGAAAGCATTGTCTGAGTTTAAATACATTGCCAAAACTTATCCGGGTACGCCCGAGGCGCAAAAAGCCATAAGAAATGCTGAAATCGTTTATAAAAAACAGGGCAATATAAAAGAATACTTAGATTGGGTTAAAACATTACCAAATGTAAATATTAGCACAACAAAAGAAGATTCTTTATATTATGATGCAGCTTATCGCAAATTTACAAACGATAATTTTAAAGGGGCGAGCAAAGATTTTGAAGATTATTTAAAGAATTTTTCTAATGGATTTTTCATTTTTCAAGCGCACTATTACGCTGCCTTGTCATACAACAATTTGAATGATGTACCCAATTATATCGTCCATCTGAAATATATTGCCGACAACCAAAACTCGGAATATAAGGAAGATGCTTTGGAAAGATTGACCTTCTTTTATCAAAAAAACAAAGATTGTACAAATGGCCTCCCCTATTTTGAGCAGCTTGAAAAATTCAGTACCACTAATAGCAATATTAAGAAATCTATTTTTGGTCAGGTTATTTGCAACAATGCTTTGGGCAACAGAGACAAAGCAAAGTCTAAGGCCGAGCTTTTGTTAAAATATGATAAAATAACAGACACAGAATTTGGCGAATGTAACAACACGCTTGCTCGCTATTATTTGCACGATAGTTTATACAAAACCGCAAAAACATATTTTGATAAAACACTAAAAAACCAGCAAGATGTTTATGCTGCCGAAGCTAAATATTATACAGCCTATATGTTTTTTATGCAAGATAGTTTGGACAAATGCAGAAAAAACATCATGGAATTCAACAATCAGTTTTCTAATTATGATTTTTGGTTGGGCAAAACATTTATTCTTTTGGCAGATTATTATGTTAAAAAAGGCGATATGTTTCAAGCTAAAGCAACCTTAAACAGTGTTTTAGAAAACTTTGATTTGGAAGAGATTTTGGTTATTGCCAGAAAAAAAATTGAAGCTTTGGAGCCAAAATCAACTAAATCTAATTTTATTGACGATTGATACCTTTAAGCAATGTCTCAAGAAATTGAACTAAAATTATTGCCCCATGAGGTTTTTGATGATGCAATAATAAAACAAAGAACTGCCGAACAACTTGGATGTGCTGATGAGGATATAAAATCTATTCAATACATTAAAAGGTCTATTGATGCAAGAAAAAAACCTTATGTAATTTATCTTTTAAGGCTTAGGATTTATTTAAAAAACGATAGTTCGGAGATTGAAACCATTAAAGGCTTTGATTTAAAACCTATTCAATTTAAAAAGAAGGTCGGCATTATTGGTTTTGGCCCTGCGGGAATGTTTGCGGCTATGCAATTGATAGAAAATGGCATTCAACCAATTGTATTTGAAAGAGGAAAACCGATTAAAGAAAGGCGCAGAGATTTAGCCGAGCTAAACAAAAAACTATTTGTAAATCCTGAAAGCAACTATTGCTTTGGCGAAGGCGGAGCGGGCACATACAGCGATGGAAAACTATACACCCGAAGTAAAAAACGGGGAGATATATACAAAGTGTTGCAAACTTTTGTGGACCATGGCGCAGATATGGATATTTTGGTGAATGCGCATCCGCACATTGGCACAAATAAACTGCCTGCCATTATTGAAAACATCAGAGAAAACATTTTGAAAACGGGTGGCATCGTTCATTTCAACGCCAAGCTCACAAACATAAACATTGAGAATAAGCGCATAAAATCTATTGAAATAAATAATAAAAGTGAGTTTGTTTTAGACGATATTATATTAGCTACCGGACATTCTGCGCGCGATATTTTTGAATTATTGGAAGCTAAAAACATTGCCATTGAAGCAAAATCTTTTGCTTTGGGCGTAAGAATGGAGCACCCCCAATCTGTTATTGATGAAATACAATATGGACAAAAAGAACGCAGCGAATTTTTGCCCCCTGCGGCCTATTCTTTGGTTACGCAAGCTGCCGGCAATGGTGTATTTTCCTTTTGCATGTGTCCGGGCGGCATTATTGCACCAGCCGCCACAGACGACAAAGAAGTAGTTGTCAACGGTTGGAGTCCTAGCAAAAGAAACGGAGCGTTTGCCAACAGCGGCATGGTGGTGGCGGTAAATCCCGAGCATTGGGTGCCTGAATTTGGCAATAAAAAACTAAGTGCGTTGAATTTTCAAAAAAGCATAGAGAAAAAAGCATTCGATACTTTTGGATCCATTATTGCGCCAGCGCAAAGAATGAGCGATTTCATAAATAAAAAAAGCTCCAACAATTTGCCAAACTGCTCTTATTTGCCAGGGATAAAACCTTTTAACTTAGACGACATATTGCCCGCCTTTTTAAGCAAATCTTTAAGAGAAGGCTTATCTGTTTTTGGAAAAAAACTTCACGGATACCACACAAACGAAGCCATTTTGGTTGGCGTAGAGAGCAGAACCTCCTCTCCCGTTCGCATTCCCAGAGACAAAGAAACCCTCAGACACCTAGAAATCAGCAATTTATTGCCATGTGGCGAGGGTGCTGGATATGCCGGAGGCATTATGAGTGCGGCTTTGGATGGCATTGCTTGTGCAAATGCAATTGTCTAACCCGCCTTAATTTTACACAGATTTTTCAATGCAAATCTTCAAAAAATGTTTACAAACAAGTTTTGAATAACTATAATATTTCAATAAGTTTGAAACTTGATTGGATTAAACATTAAAAACAGATTTTCAGTATGCTTTATTTTTTTAGTTGCCATACTATTTTCTTGCAACAACAACGAAAATAAGAAACAAATTTTTTCTGAAAAAAAGGATGGCTTTTACATAGACACAAGCGTTTACAAACCATTTGCAAAAAAAACACTCGATTCTATAAACGCAAACTTCAAATCCGATTTTCATGGCACCATTCTCGTCTATAAAAAAGGCCATTTATTTAAAAAAGCATTCGGAAACAGAACCCTCAAAAATATAGATTCCATGCGCATCAACGATATTTTTCAATTAGCCTCCGTTTCAAAAACCGTAACGGCCATTGCAGTATTGAAACTTTGCCAAGAGAAAAAATTAAGCCTCGATTCACTCTATTGCAAATATTTGCCCACCTTCCCCTACAAAAATGTTACAGTATATCAGTTGCTTTGCCATCGCAGTGGCTTGCCAAACTATATTTACCACACCGATACCTTTTGGAAAAATGAAACAAAAATGATGTGCAACCAAGATTTGCTCGATTTTTTTGTGCGATGCAAACCCGAACCATATACTCGCCCCGACTGTTCGTTCAGTTACAATAACACAAATTTCGCTTTGCTGCCCCTCCTTATCGAAAAAATAAGCGGAAAAAAGTTTGAAAACTATGTTTTAGAAAATATTCTGAAGCCCTGCGGCATGAAATCCACCTACTTTTTTGGCCACCCATACAAACACATAAAAAAAGAGGCATTGATAGGCCGATTTGAAAAAGTTTTATACGATGAACCATACTATTTAAATACAATATTAGGCGACAAAAGCTTAATGAGCACAGTTGAAGACATGTTTCAATTCTATAGAGGCTTACGCAACAAAAAATTATTAAACGACACCTTCCTAACCCTGCTGCAAACCCCCACCTACAAAAACAATGTGTATGGCGGCAGCTATGGCCTCGGTTTTAGACTCAAAAACATAGACGGCAAGAAATGGGTTTATCACAACGGCTGGTGGAAAGGGTTTTGGACCTTCTTTTGGACAAAAATGGACGAAGACATCTGTTTCGTTGTGCTAACAAACAATAAAAAAAGCAGCCACCTAAACTACATTAGCCTTATGAAAGCGTTAGAAAAAGCAGAATAATTTTAGATTATTTGATTCAACCTAAATCCGTAAACGCAGGCATCTCTTCAATTTGTAAAAAATCATTATTCTCCAAATTCCTTTTAAAAATTAGATGCTGCAATCCATTCGTTATAAAAATATATTGAGGATTTAAAACCTTTTGATAAATTCCAGCCTGCTGCAAAACAGACTGATTGAGCAAAACATTTGGCGATTTGCATTCAATCAAAACAGAGATTGCGGCATTATTATCAAAAACAACTGCATCAAATCTTTTCATCATTCCGTTAAAACTAAGCGCTTTTTCAACCGAAAGAAGTCCTTTTGGAAAAGCCAATTCATTTATAAAAAAGTGGATAACATGCTGCCTCACCCATTCTTCGGGGGTTAGCGCAACAAATTTCTTTCTAATAATATCCAAAATTAGTGTTTTGCTATTTAGTTTTTTTATTGTAAAATTGTATGCCTTAAAATTGAGTTTCAACACTGCGAACATAATATAGAAATGTCTAATAAAACTATTGAGAGTTTTGAAAAAATAAAAAAAGAAATTTTGAATAAAAAGTTCTCTACTGTATATTTTTTATGCGGGGAAGAAAACTATTATATTGACGAAATTGCTGATTTATTGGAAGCCCAGGTTTTGACACCTGAAGAAAAAAACTTTAACCTAACTATTAGTTATGGTAAAGAAATATCTGCTTTAGAAATAAAAATGGCTTGCAAAAGATTTCCATTAATGAGTAAGTATCAACTTATCATTATCAAGGATGCTCAAAATGTTGCATCGCTCGAAGATTTGGAAGATTATGTATCTCACCCAATGCCCGAAACAATTTTGGTATTGTGTTACAGAAACAAAACATTAGACAAAAGAAAATCTTTTGCCAAAACACTAAATAAGCACACCTACTTTGTTTCTGAACAAATGCGAGATTATGAAATTACAGGTTGGATTTCTAGCTATTTTAAGGCAAAAAACCGAAGCATTGAACCAAAAGCAATTCAATTAATCAGCGAGTTTGTGGGCACCAATTTAGGCACTTTGAAATCTGAGATAGACAAGATGCTAATTAACATAAAAGACAGTGTTACAATTATCAACATGAACCATGTTGAAGAAAATATTGGCATTAGCAAAGAATATAATTTTTTTGAATTACAGAAAGCCATAGGTAGCAAAAACTTTAATAAATCTGTTCAAATAGCAAATTATTTTAACAGCACAGAGGCCAAAGGCTCTCTTTTGGGTGGAATTGCAATCTTGATGAACTATTTCAGTAAAATTCATATTTGCCATCTTGTATCAAACAAATCAAAATTAGAAATTGCTCAAGTATTGGGTATTAATAATTATTTTGTTCCCGAATATTTAGAAGCTTGCAAAAATTATTCGAGAGGGGATATAGAAACCATTTTGGGCTATTTAAAATATTATGACTTAAGAGCAAAAGGCGTTGACAACCCAAGTACAAAAGAAGGACAATTGCTTATCGAATTGGTTA
>Ga0105051_10007678_pt1 | contig 11173 bp, 4 predicted proteins | sample FRY02_FD_78383 | JGI IMG/M metagenome (GOLD analysis project Ga0105051, IMG submission 78383) | Freshwater microbial communities from Lake Fryxell liftoff mats and glacier meltwater in Antarctica - FRY-02 (megahit assembly) | ecosystem: Environmental > Aquatic > Freshwater > Ice > Glacier...
CCCCAACCCCAAAATTGTAAATATATTAAAAATTAATTTTTTATGTTAAAAATTAATTTTTTATGTAAAAATTTATTAACAAATTAATTATCAAATGAACTCTTTAAAGGAATTAAAAAAATCAAAATATTCTTTCAAAACCTTACCTTCAACCGTCTCCCCTTGCCTTTCTTCGGCATGCGACTTGCCTTCTCTCTCCCTCCTGCTTGTAAAACGTGTCAGTCTGAAGGCTTAACAACATCACCTTCAGATGAACAACAGAATGCAATATTTAAATGAGGAGATTAGGCAGAGAGAGAATAAGGAGAATGGGGAGATGAGTTATTAGAGGTAAATTTAAAAGGCATAAGATAAGTAGGGGCATCATAGGATAATGTTATAGGAGGTAATATATGGGGATATTATAGGGTTATACGGTGTTGGGAAAGTTAAAGATTTTAATATAGGAGATTATTTTTTATAATAAAGATTAGAAAAAACAACAAGAACTAGTACAACAAACTATCCGTTTACAAAAAGTCAAACATTTTCGAGAAAAATAACTTGAGTCCGTCCGTATAACGAAAAGGCTTAACTTTGAAAAAAAGATATTTAATATATACGATTTTAAAGACAAAAACGAGTAAATAAAGGAAATAGGCTTAAGTTATACATAAGGAGATTTTTTGAAAAAAAGACAATAGGTAGCTAAACAGAGATAAAGTTTGGATGATAAAAATCAAGAATGGAACAAGCTATAGGTAATTTTTACATTATAATAATAAAATTTATTGTAAATCAATTTAATTATTAAAGCAATTATATATGTAATTTTACTTACATTATTCTATTATCTAATATTTCAGGAATAAAGAGATCTTATGATAAAAATGTAATATTAAGATAAGATTAACAAGCATCTTTACATCAAAAAAATTGAAGAGGCAAATAAATATACTATAGACTTTTATCCTTAATAAATTTAATCTATTTTTTATCAAATTTATATAAAAAAAATAGGAATAAATTGATAAATTACGAGAACTTGAACTATATCTTATTTAGAAAATATAGTAAAGTTAGGAAAAGAGTGTTTTTAAGTTTTCTTAAGCATCCCAAAAAGCATTAAAACTATGATATTTATTTATTAATTAAATCTTTTGATTAAAATAATAAATACTTAAAATTTGTGATAATAATAAATAATGTAAAAATTCAATCCGAAATTTATAATTTCTTTAGCTATTAATAATAACATAACTAATGACTTCGACCGACTTTCTGTCTCTATCCTGTCTAGCTTCCCTAACTCGCACCTTGCCTGCCCCCAGCTGCAAGATATAAATCGACCTCTCCTTCACCAAATATGACGTACTCCGCTCGGTAGCCAAGCAGCTCAAATTCGCTACAGACAGCAAGAAGGACTGGAATATTAGGTGGAGTGATTAGTATGTAAGTGAGGAAATCGTCAGGAATATGTTGCCCTATTAGAAGATCAATCATTTTCCAGGCTCGTAATGGTTCGTATAAAGCGACAATTTTAATTGGGCCATAATGGGATTATAATCATGATTATTTTCAATATTTTAACATTTTATTTGATTTAAAATAGTTTATGCAAAAAGAATAACCTAGCCACCCACCTCCAAAAACTAAAATCTTTATTTCCCTCTGATTTTGACTTCTTCCCTCGTACCTGGATTCTACCTTACTAATTCCAAGACTTCAAAAAACACTGCGAGACCTCGAAAAAGTCCAAATAAAAGTGTATATTTATTGCGAAACCTGATTCATAGTGCCAAGGAAAAGGAATATTTTTGTTCAAGAAGTGGGATATGGTGTAGGAGGTGAGTAATATGGTTGTGTAGGAGTATGTGAAAGAACCCTATTTGATTGGTAAGATATAAAGAGGGAAGATATAGTGGTTTTAAGAATATAATAAAATTTTTATTTTTAAATATCATAATCAAATTTCATCTTAAATAATAAAATAATATGGATAAAGATTTTGGCTTTCTAGTTTAGTTATTTGTTTTCACATTAATTAAATTTTTATAGATGGATATAAATTTGATTGCAGACTATATGTACTTGTCAAAAATATTGATCCTCTAAAAATATTTCTATATTAAGAAGGATTAGCAAGATTTGGCACAGAATTATATACTGCTCCTAAAGTATAAATTTAAAAATAAATTAAAATAATTTTTAGATGAAAAACTTGAGTAATGTATTTATGCATTTAACTAACTACGCGATTAATAAAAAGAATCCTTTATTTTAGTAAATTGAAATAGAATAAAATATAGAGAAAGGTCATAAAAGAAGCTTTTCATCAGTCTTAAAAGTAATGTTAACCAAAAACAAAAAACTATTATAATTTAATCGCATGATAATATTAAAAAATTCCCAAATCCACTAATATCCCTAGATACTCCAAGACCAAGGCCACTCTATCCCCACATTAATGTCGCTTATAAAAGAACTAATAATCAAGACCATATCCTCTGTCTAACCCATCCTGAGCCATTCCTACAAGGTCTGCAGACCCAAGGACGAGAAGTTGGAACTATGTTTCGAGGTTTTAGGATTCGACATCATCATTGATAAGGATTTGAAACCTATTTTGTTGGAGGTAATTAGGGATATTTGCATGGATATTATGTAGGGGGTTATTATTCTGGCTGATTATTTAAGGTTAATCATACGCCTAGTTTTACTACTGATTCTAATCTAGATTTGATAGTCAAAAGTAATCTGATACTTGATACATTGATACTAATAAATTCATCGAACAAAAATCGTCAAATGTTCCAAAAAATTATCTCCGCTTAATATTTTTAGATACCACGAAATAAAGAACAACTAATCACTCTCATAGATCTCTTTAACAATCCAACAGCAATCTTACAACCAACAACCACAAATCTCTTTCTTCGAGGATTCCAACAAAGGAGGGTATATTAGAATATTCCCAGCTGGACAGGAGGAGGACTAGAAGTTTATAGGGTTCGTGGAGGGGGCTAAGAAGGCGTGGGATAGTTGGGCAGGACTCAAAGGCAAAAAAATTTAGGTTCCATCATTCATATTCGAGATTAATATTTATTTTTTAAGAGTAATTAAGTTAAGCAGAATCAAGATATTTTGAATCAAAAGATTAAATTAAAAATCACTAATCAAGTTTATAAAAAATCTTCTGAAACATTAATTTAAACTAGGAATAAAAGTGTTTCAGTTGATCTGATTCAAAAAATATAATCTTAAACAGAAATTAATAAATTCTAAAATATTTAAACAAGAGAAAATAAAATTTTCTAGTAAGACTAAATTGGTGTTTGTGGTGATAGAATATATAAAATGGAAAAAATAGATTTTTTATAAAAGTTTTATGCTGACAATATAATGAAATTAAATAAAGGAAATAATATCATAAAATTTTCTTAAACAATGTATGGTAAAAAGAAGGAAATAATTAAAGAAATAAATTATGAAGAAGCAAAAGAGAGGAATTATTTAATTTTATAAAATGCATTGAAATGTATGAAAATAAGATAGAATTCCTAAAACTAAAAAAAATCCAAGAATAATACTAGCAAGAATTCTGCAAAAACAATTAATCGAACTTCACAAAATTCGTGCCCCCCTTAAACCCATCTTCCACAGACCCCCATATGCGTTAATCCCACACATCTTTCAAAATGTTAAACGACCGTCTTCACCTCCCACTCCGTGTGAAATCCATTCTATCAAGATCGACTAACAATTACACAGATGTCAAGTAGAAAATAGTGTTTAATTTCAAAGTGTTTGGCAATGGCATAAAAGGCAAAAAGGGAAGAGTGGAGAGGGCGGCAGAGAGAGGCGGAAAATTGGGCTAAGCGGTTTCCATGCATGAAAGATTTAGTTTAGAGTGATTTTTTTTATATTTTTTAGTATAAAAATTTATTATTTAAAATATTATAAAATTATGAATTATAAAAATTTTTAAAAACTTGGAATTATATAATTATAATCATTCAATGACGAGAAATTTCCTCTTATAGAACCCTCTGATATCAATCTAATTCGGTCCCCTTCTAAACCTATTCATTTCCTTAACAACTATGCATTCCATCTATCTAAGTTTGTTGATGAATCTCTGTTTCTGCTTTTTGATGTACTTGCTCCTGCGTTCCAGCAGGGTGCAATCTAAGAATTCTAGTCTGTCCAAAAAACGTTTTTTCTCTTTACTTCTGTATAATTTCCTTTTAACTACAATTTTATTAAGTTTAATTAAAGGTTAAATGTATTAATATTATTAAAATTAATTATTTGTAATTAATTATATAAGATATTTATATTTACATAGATTAGCATAATCTTATTCTCTGAAATCTTCTCCATCTTATTATAAATCTAACACAACAAAAATATTTTAATCTCTTTATCTCTCTCTTAATCTTTATTCATATCGTCTTCTTCTTTGTTATTCACTTAATTATTATTTAAAAAATTATTATAGTTACTTTCTTCGCCTTCTTTATTCCGGTGTTTCTAGTGTTAAAAATTTGAAGTTATTCATTTAGTTTATTATTATAGATAAATTATTTAATTTAAGGTTCATATGCCTCTAATAATTTAAAACCTCGAAATTTTAGTTTTAATAACTTATGATTTATTACAAAATTTTAACGAAGGTAATAATTATTTTGAGATAATTTAAAAGATATTTGATAAATAAAATTGGCAGAAGTTATATTCCTATACATAAATGATATTTTAAAAAAATATAATAGAAATTTGAACAAATTCCATATCCCTGCTTAAATATCCAACTCTAAAACCCCAAATATTTTCTAATAATAATTTTGTAAATAAACTCACAATGCACATCTCTTATCTACCTACTATATTCCCCTATCAAACTCACTCTAACTAATTCCACAACTGTTTCTACTCCAGAGCATTCTACACGCCTATTACGTGTAATAATCGTAATACCATTCGATCTAATCACACCTAAAAACTTTTTAATTTTAGTTGTGGTACCATTCCCAAGAATTGCAAAGTGATCGGAAAATAAGGGGGAGATCGGAACAGGTGAAACTTGCAGGAGTGTCAGCGATCTCATAGTTTATGTTCATTTAAAGGGCTTAAAGGCCATTTTGGTAAGTGTCGTCGAATAGGACGGAACATTCGGCAGTGGTGTTAAAACAGTTCAGGATATTTTACATTCCTTATCTCTTATCACTATTGCCCTGCTAAAAGGCACAAGTATCAAAAAACGCCTTATTCCCTTCCCCTAGCATCTCCAAAATGAAATTCTCCCTGCCTTTATTAATAAAACTTTTGGCAGCTGTCACAATAGCTACCTCGTATCCCAGTTACTTACATCTTTTGATAGATTCTTTGCCGTAAAGAGCAGGTTGGTAGGTGTGATGGGGCAGAGTGGGACCGCAGAGAGAGGAGTTGGCCATGAAGGAACGGGTTAGAGTGGCGTCGATGTCGAATATGCAGATTTTAGAGAGGCAGATAGAAACTACGAATAGGAAAAGGATTATCTGCATTTTGGAAATTTTTTTATAAAGTTAGTAAAGAAATTATTATATAAGATATTGTAAAAAATCGTATCTGATTTATTTATTTAATTATCTTGTAAAATATTTTAATATTTTATTGTAAAAATATACGATATGAAAAAATAATTTTAAATTTTGTATAAAGTTTTTATCAAAAAATAAATAAAATCATAAAAAAAAATAATTTTAATCTATGATTAAATTATTAATAATGATTAATTTTTTTTGATTAAAATATTTAATATTATTAATTTTAATTTTTTTGCCTTATATTTATATAAATATGATAGTATTTAAAAATTATAAGAGAGGTTATAAACCATTTTAAACTCATCTAATCATTTAAAATACAATTAATATAAATGTAAAATTAATTTGATAAATATTCTTATTATTATTTTATGTACTGTATAATAATTATAATATAAATACTCGAAATCTATTTTCTTACAACAAATCCGAAATATTTTAATAAACTTAATTTAGCACTGCATTATCCATTATATCAAGTTAAAAATGGTTTTACTATTTTAATGATATTTAATTAATTTAATGATAAAATATGAAAAAAAAAACAGTATATATTATTATAAATTATTTTGTTTAATTAATTTCCTTCCCATTTAAACCTATATTTTTTTGACAAGGGTATTGAATCCGAACCATATAGATTTCTCCTACCTCCTGACCTAAATAATATTGCTATTGGCGAAATGAACGATCACTTTCATATTACACGAGTCGATTATCAGCAAATTCTGCACTGTCAACACCAACAATAATCTAAATAATTTTAGTTTGAGAAATTTAAAAGGAATTCTTTATTATTTTATTGTATTAAATTAAAAAAAACAATATTGCTCTGTTTTTTTGTTAAAATAAAACATCACTAAATGTATAATTTTTTAAAATGAAATACTATCTAGATTTGCTTTCAAAGTAAAAACAAGCGACAAATTCATCTTCTTAGAATTTCCCCTTATTCGTATTTTGCAAAAATTGATAGATTTCTGAATCAGTTTAATCGTATTATTTGAATTATTGTTCCTTGAAGTAGAAGACACGTGGTGTACGTATTTTGATATCAGAGGGTTTTTAGGTGGAATGTGTCATCTAATTTTTGAGTGATTCAGCAATTTTAGAATTGCCATCCAAAATGCCTAAAAAGAATTTAGATTAATCCGATGTAAAAAGTTTAGGTAATAAATCCCCTTATATTCGCATCCGTGTATTTACCAGTCAAAGGTTTGACGACCAAACCCGTAATTCCACTAAAACTGCCCTATAAAAAGCCATCGAATCCTCCTCTCTGAGCTCCCTCAATCGGCTTCGTGATAAGTCCGCTGATCCCCTTCTCCAATCCTGAAAAGAAGGAACCCAGACCTTGTTCCACTCCTTGTAATAGGTTCTTTGGCTTCTTGTTTAGTTGCTTTTCACGTTGCAGCATATATTGGTCGTCCTATTCACCATAAGTATATAATTTGGGTGAAATAAAGTTATATAATTATGTTTTATCGTTTATAAGTTAAAATTTATATTTTTGCTAATTTTTTTTAAAATTATTTTTAACAAATATATTATTAAATGATTTTAAATGATTAAATTTATTTTTGCTATTTTACTGATGATAAGGACGAAAGGCCTGTGCCTAATGAACCTGATATTTTTTAAAAGGAATTTATACTGCCCTCCAACGTATTTTTAATCAGAGATCCAGCTCCTTTAGCTAGTCCAATTCCACCTATAAAAAATAACACCCATTGTACAATTTAACTATAATAACTAATAAATTATCCAAATCTATAATTTTATATTTTAAAATATAAATAATACCTTCTAATGGTCCTTAAACAAATCCTTCTATAGGCTATTCAATCATATCTAAAACTCCACTTGTAACCTAATTTAATAGTCCCAAAGGATTTCCCAAAATATCTATACTTGCCACTATTTTGTACATTTATGTCTTTAATTTTTCTTAATAATGGAAAATCAACAGCTCTTTAAATAATAAATTATAGCAAATATATATTGCATATAATATTAAAATTTATTGAAATATTTAATATTACTTCTGATGCCACTTTCAGTGGAATAGCACTTACTGAACTAAATTCCACTTAGCTCAATTGGACAACTGTCGATGTTAGCTAAAACAACTCCCAACGCTTTCAACAGAGTAGTCAGGAAGAAAATGTTCTCCTCCGAATTCTACAAGTTAGATTTCTTGAAGGTCAGGTTCAGGAACAAAGGGGATATTATCATGCCTAAGATGGGAGTTAAATTTAAAAATAATAAGTAAAAAAATTTATTTATTATGCATAATTAAAAATCAATTTTTAAATTTAGGTATTACTGTTAATATAAATATCGTTTTTTACAAACTCGGGCGCAAACTCTCTCCATTCCAACCTCTTGAAACCCTCTCTTTCATAACTCTCGAAAATCTGCAGAAACTGCATCACTATTTCCAACAATTCGTCAGAGACAACCAATGTGGTCGGTTGAACTATTATAGCGAAGTTTTAGAAGAATTTTATGTTTTTAACACGGATGTCCTAATATTACGGGTTAAAAGTTATTATTTAGTAAATTAGATTAAATCTAATTTTATATGTTTGTTTAAATAGAAATACAAATATAAAAGATAAACTTACGTTATAAGTAAGAATGGTATAAATATTTTAAAATAAAAATATTTAAAATATCATTTTTACATATAACTTAAGTTTTTCTTATATTTTGTTATTTCTATCCAATCAAAAATTCAAAAATCGATTTTATATAAATTACTTAGGAATAACTCTTAAACCCGTAATATAATTTTAAAGAGAGGAATTTTGGAAAAATTTAATGAAATTTAATTTTATAAGAATAATTTAAAAATATTAATAAATATTTTAATGATAATCGTGAATATTCCCACTAAATCCCTTTGGCTAAATTCGTAAAGAATTACCTAATCTAAGCAAACATCTAGATGAAATTTCTCTTGGGCTTACTTACTAGCCGTAAGCGCTACTCCCAAACTTTCATTGTGACTGCCATTATTATCCATCTGTATATTCTTGACTCTAAATTAGAACGTCCGATTCTACAGTGTTTATACGATAAGGAGTTCAGAGGTGCAAAAAGTGATGTACACGATTTCCAGCCGTTTTGTACGGTATTCACCGACTACGGAGATTCCTATATTTTAATATTATATAGGCAAATTTAACCTATTCGTTTGAAAACTGCGTTCAATTAGAACTCAATTATCTCAGATTTTTCCTGAATCTATTCTAACTGCTATATCACCAATTTCCTCTATTACCCCTTAATCTTTATCATTATCATAAACTAATACTTGTCTATATTCACATATACAAAAAATCAAGTTTATCAAAATCAACCTAAATTTATGGGTAAAACTATTTCTGATTATTTTCAAAATAGAGCTCTATTGTTATTTATTTAGGCTAAAGTGGTTTCTCCCAGCCAAATATCTATTTGGATTCCGATTTCAAAATAAATCCTTTATTGGGATCACATTTTTATTGGTAGATTAGGAAAGAGAGGGATTTTAATTTGTTTTTTAGAATGTAGTCACAGTTTGAGAAAGCAACTGGCATTAGCTGGATGAAGTAGAGTTGGTCAGTCAATTGCACTGAGAATAGGTATATCTTAATCTATACATAATAATATTATTATTTAAATAATTATTTATTTTATACCTATTATTGTGATTATTAGTCGTTGCTGTAACATATGAAATTGGAACACCCTATATTACTGAGACTCAATAACCCACTCCACTAGGTATCCCTTTATCGAAGTTATATGAATCTGCTTTTAGTTGAACTCGTCCAAGCGAATGCCTGTCTTTCACCTGATTTAATTTCCAGCTATTATATAGTATAAAATATATAAAAATTATTAATTGATTTATAAATAATATATTATTTTTACTTATTCTAAGAAAATCCCTTCTTATATTATAAAAATTGGGCAATCTGTTTTATTGATCAGGATATATTTAGGCTAGATAATAATACGTTATGTTAGTTGGTTATGTGAAATAGGTTTTAATTGGGTCTATAAGGAAAGTTCATATATTCTGCCTGGTTATTTCAAGTCCATGATTTCTATCAATAATTAATATAAAATAAAATTATACTAGATTTAAAATAATATATGTTAATAAAGCATAATTACCCAAAAACAGATTTTTGTTATTCTGAACATTAATCTTCTAAGTCCTTTATGCCATCACCTCCTAAACCCCTATCTACAGATACTCAACCCGATCAACCAACACTACATTCCGACCCTGATTGTCAGAATGCACCAATCTATTCCTATTATTGTTCTTTATTATGTATTACAGCTATTCAAATTTAGAAAATTATTATAATTTTGTTTATAAATTGAATTATAATGGTTACTTGATAATTGGAGTCATTTTGGATAATAACTGACGAATATATAAGCACGTTTTTATTACCAGTTTTATTCACCACATACTTCAGATTAACCGAACTACCATAACCACTATTATCCGTCAATTCTACATTCTAAGAAATACAATCTTTTTTGTTAAGTAGCACTTTAGGAGATGGCATATAACCAGAAATAATAATCTATAAGTAAATTAGCTAATCCTATAATTAGAAATCCTGGTACTCCTGAGATTCAGACAATAATATTAATTCTTTTTACCCAGTGATTTTGAGCTCTATTTGAAAGGGAAGACAATTAATAATTGTAACGGGGGACATTATATTCACAGTTGTCACATACTGCTTTTTAGTAATATTGAGTAAAAAGATCTCCTATTCAAAGCCCGCATACTAACACTGATAATTCTGAATCTGCAATATCTATCTCAATCGAAACAGTTTACTCCAAACCTTCTTACTCCTCTGCTCAGGCGTCGTGAACCCGAAAAGTTCGTGAATACGATCAAAAGGTAGGAACACACTGGAATTACATTCAAGCTCGTAAATCCAGTTTTTAAGTTTTGCCTCAGGATCCTCGACACAGATGAACAGGTTTCTGTTGCATAAGTTACATATCATCATTTCAGAATTTATTTGGATTACTCTATTAGTGCCATAGGTTTAAACAGTTGTTAATAAATTGAACCCGTTATCCATTTGATACTTTCTATTATTAACCGAATCCAACACAACCCCATTCAACCTGTTTACTTAATTTTCTCCATGTTTTTCCTCACCACTTTCCCTCTCTATAACCAAATTTACAATTTCGCTATTCTTGTTCTTGTCAAACGAATATATTATATCCAAATTCGCAAGTGAATGGTTTAGGAGTTGAAAGGTCTGAGTGGAGTGGATGGAAATAGGGTAGCCGGATTCATTTTGGAGAGTGTAAGGGGAGACGTATTGAACGTTGTCCAGAATGAGTGGGGTTTCGAACAGAGGGCTGGGGATTTAGTGGTTGAACTGGTACATTTATTGGAGATTTTATTAAAGAGTGTGAAGGAAATCATTGGAGATATTGAAATCAAGTACTCCTTTTTTCAACTCCACGAACAAGAATTACCTTGGATTGTTTTAAACCCCACAATTATAATCCAACTAAATCTAGTTATTCTCCAGAAGAGGTTCCCAAAAGCCTCTTTTCGGATTATA
>Ga0105051_10007686_pt1 | contig 11166 bp, 15 predicted proteins | sample FRY02_FD_78383 | JGI IMG/M metagenome (GOLD analysis project Ga0105051, IMG submission 78383) | Freshwater microbial communities from Lake Fryxell liftoff mats and glacier meltwater in Antarctica - FRY-02 (megahit assembly) | ecosystem: Environmental > Aquatic > Freshwater > Ice > Glacier...
CTTCCTGAGAGTTTTCTTTTATTTATCATAATTATTTCCTTTAATTAAAAACTTGACTTAATAAAACTACTTGTAATTTGTCCAGACTTGCTACTTCATTTAATTGTGTAGCGGTAGCAGTTAAAGCCACATCTTCATTTATTTTTGGTGAAGTTAAAGTTTTATTGGTGAGTGTTTGAGTTCCTGTAATTGTAGCTACATCTCCTGTTGGAGTATTTATAACTGGTGAAGTAAGAGTCTTGTTGGTTAAAGTTGCAGTGCCAGCATCAGTTCCTGTAGTAGTTGGAGATTCAAAAGTAGCATTATTCCAAGTATCTGACCAAGTAGAAGTTCCGTTTCCAGAACCTATTAAAGCCTGACCTGCAACTGGAGAGCCTGCACCTACACCCACTTTGGATTCAAGTATTTCACCTATATCATTTATTTCTGAATGTTGAAGGGCGTGGTCAGGACTATCTAAAGTGTTAGTTCCTGCTGGATTAGTAAGAACATCTAATGATGTTGGATAGTTAATTGCCATAATTTAATTCCTATGCACCAAGGAAAGTTACATCCCAGGTGATTACTAAAGTATCACTAGCACCTTTATTTACAGTTGGGCTAATAGTTCCATGAGCTACACAAAAAGTTGTACTTCCATTTGGAGTTCCGTTTCCATCTGCTGATGGGTCTAAATCTGTAAGAATTGCACGAGTAATTCCGTCTTGAGTTGCATAACCTGCAGCAAAAGTACCTACATATTGTAAGTTAGCTGGAGTTCCTGCATTAGTTTTAGCAATGACACTTCCACCACCTGCGGTAACAGTTCCATTATCTGCATAGAATCCACTAACCCAAGTGTCTGCTTTAGCCACATCATTAGTACCAGTTCCTAAAGCGATTAATTTAACTGCGACAGCACCTATATCTGAAAGTTGATCTACATAATATCTATCACCTTGAGTAGTAATAATATTACAACCTTTACCTTCTTGTTTTAGATTTCCGTCTTTGTCAAAAAGTTGGTATCTAACTATACCTTTTAATCCTGTAATTGAGTTCATATTTTTCCTTTATTTATACATGATTGTTAAATTTGGAGTTCCAGTAGCAATAGCTACTAAACCGTCTTTTACTCTAACATCAAAGAGAATTGTATTATCTGTGACACTTGGAGTTCCAATAGTTGCAATCGTAGCCGCTCCATCAGTTAAAATTACAGTTCCCACATAAGGAGAACAGACTGCGACTCCATGAAGAACACCTTTTCTACCAGTAATAAGGGTAGAAGTGCCTGCCGCAACAATATTTAAGTAAGAAAAACCATCGTTATATAACATATATTCCTTTATAAAAAACACCCCCAGGTAGGAGGTGCTTCTAAATAGTACCAAATGCGTTTTACGCTAATTAAAGTTTATATCACTTGTTTGGAATCGTCAACTTTGCAGACTTCTTTTTCGATTTTTAAAAGAAAAGGAAGCCATTTTTCTTTAAAGACTTTATTTAAATCAAAGTTTTCACTTACAAATTTTCTACCTTCTTGACCCATCTTCTCTCTATTAGCAGAGTAGACTTTTTTCATTGCCTTATAAATCGAGTTAATATCTGGCATTGCAACATAAGATCCAAGTGGTGTAAATCGTTTATAATTTACTTCACAAAAGAATCCTGTTTTATCTTCAACGATCATATCTCGCATAGCAGTAAATCTAGTAGTAATAACTGGTATTTCACAAGCCTGAGCTTCAATAATAGGTACGCCAAAACCTTCATTTTCACTTGGAGAAAGTAAACAATCAAATGCATTGTAAATTTTGTGCATATCCTCTTTACTGACCTTGTAAAGAAGTTCGTATAGAGGAATTGTATAAATTGAATCTTGAATACCTAAGACCTTAGCATAATCTTCAATTGGGAATCCTTGAAAACCAGGGCTAGATTTAACCATTGTATGAAAATACATTCCACTCTTAGGGTGTTTCTTGTGAAAGATAGCGAAAGCGTCCATAGCTTCCTGGAAGGATTTACGAGATGGATTGTCTTTGTTAGCTGCTACCATTCCAAACAAAAAGATATCCTCTGGAATGTTTAACTGCTTACGCATCTCACTCTTATTTACCTTTTTAAATAACTTTATATCTACTGTATGAGGTATATAAGTTGAATTAATACCTTCCTCTTGAAGTTGTCTTTTACCAAATGGAGAGTAAGTAATCACTCTATAAGCCATTTTAAGACGTTCTCTGATCGCTGGTGGAGTTGGTTCATGATCGATTGGAACGATTGCAATCCAATTTTTAAAGTGTTTTAATGCTTCTGGCTTAAGTACCCAGATATCTTGCAAGGTGATAACTACATCAGCTTTAAAATCGTTTTGATGATTGATAACTGCATCTTCGCCCCACATATCACCAATTTTAGGATACATAGTAATCCCGTCTAAAATGATCTTACCTCCATCAAGTCCATAAAAACAAACTATACCCACGTCATAACCAGCATCTCTAATTTTAGGTGCTAATTCTCTAATTTGTTGTGCATATCCGCTTGTACTCCAGGGAGCATTTGTACTAAATAAGATTCTAAGTTTCTTTTTTTGCATTTTCAATAGCTTCTTTAATTAAACCTTGTAATTCTTTTTTACTTCTTGGTAATGGTTCAGATAAAAATCTTCCTTCTAAATAACTTAACTCTTTTTTATTTAATGTTTTTATATCTTTTAGAGTAAAAGGTTTTTCATTTGTTCTTTCTTTGACTAATTCGTCAAGGTATTCAATGACTTCCTCGGTACAAGTTATTCTATAATTTAGTTTGTTTGGTTGATTGCCACCAGCCCAATGCATTACTTTAATCTCTTTGTCTGATTCTGGGTAATTATCCTTAGCTTTGGGTAGGATTAACTTTCCATCAACAAGTTTCATTTTTAACCACTCACCCTTAGATAAGAGTCCGTGCCATGCGTTGTAGCCAACTACAGATCTGTCAAGAGGTAAGACTTTCCAATCTCCAAAATGAATCATTAAATTAAGCAAGTCTTGTTCACGATATCTCATGTTTTGGAAGTGAAATGAGTTACAAAGATTCCACCAGTTATTAATAAATTTAGCACTTTTCATTGCTACCATTCCACAGTTCATATACTGATCTACTGGGATGTCAAATACTGAAATAGCTCCATATATAGGAATATCTGATCTGCAAAAGTTATTTACAACTGCTACATCATAATCTTTGTCAAACATATAGGATAGATCACCTGTAATAATTTGATCTGCATCAAATCCTATTACTAGGTCATAATCTTTAATTAACTCTTTAGCGAATAGAGGCTTTTGTTTATACCAGTTAATAGGGTCTTTAATATCTAACTCAGTATAAATCTTCATCTCAATATCTGGGTGAAAGTGATGGAATGAATTAGTCATCTTTCTTACATATTCCATGTTGTTTTTGTCTGCTGCGGTATAAGCTATAATTCTCATTTTATTCTTTCTGCTATAAATAGAGTTGCTTCTGTAGCGTTTACCCATTTAAAGCTAAATCCTCTATCTGTTAAATATGTTTCAAACTGTCTAGGGTTTATATTTGACCACTGGTGAAACTCACCAAGAATTACGTCTATTTTACCAGCTACTTTCTCAAATCCTTCACTAGAAAATACCTCACCTTCTGATCCCTCAATATCTATCTTTAAAAAGTCTAAATGCTCTATTTTATTTTCTTCAAAGAACTTATCCATAGAGATAGTTTGTACTATTTCAGCGTCTTGAGGTTGGTTATTTATCTCGCCCTTTAAACTGAACATAGTCGTATTTTGATTATGATAGAGGGTAGTTTCACCTGTTTTGTGAGATATCGCCTTTTTGATAGGTTTAACACGCTCTAAATGGTTAAACTCTACTAATTTACTAAGACAATCAAAATGCTGTTTACTAGGTTCTACTGAGTAAATTACCTTAGCCATATCATAAGCATAATAGGTAAAGAGTCCTATATTAGCTCCAAAGTCTGCAATCACAAGATCCTTCTTACCTTTAAGATAAGGATCGTAAACACAATCTCGATACATCTCTTTGAGGATTTCAGGTATATAGGCGTTCTTAAAGTCGTTAAAGAAAAATGCTTGCATAATAAAAATCTCCCCCATAGTTCCTGCGAGTTCTATGAGGGAGATTCCCTATCGCAGGAATAGGTTTTATCTCAGTTTAAAGTTTTTTAAACTAAAAGTCAATTACAAGTTAGCCATTTTAGCTAAACTCTCAGCGACATAAGAAGGTTTAAACAAGACTGAATAAGTCATTGTACCTGCTAAAGCTGCTGATCCCTTGAATGAATGGGATGAAGTACTAACATAAGTGCTAGAAGCAACAGTTCCACCATTAATCGGGATTGAAACTCCAGTAGAATCAGACCAAGTGATAGCTTTGACGTCTGTTACTGCACCAATTTTGGCAGGTAAGCCAAAAATAGCAGTTCCAGTAGCAATAGCTACACCAAGAGAAACTGTACCAGTTCCAATAACACCAGTACCCATAGCTACGCTACAAGCACTAACTTCAGCAAAAACGCTTGTACCAACAACGCCACCGGTTTCTTGAGTTCCTTGAGCCAAAGCTAAGGATTCACTAATAGCAGCACCAAACTGGTCTTTACCAGTTACAGTCATTGTTCCACTAACACTTGCGCTACCTGTGAAGGCACACAAAACATTGCGTGGATAATCAGCGACTGTGTTTCCTAGTCCAACGGTTACTGCTTGACTAACTGTACCAGCAGTAGCAGTTCCGAAGAAGGTAGCACTGATGGCTGGGTTAATTACTTGATATTGTTCGTAGCGATCCATCTCGTCTGGTGTAACTTGATTTCCGCTAAATCTTACGTCTGGATAATGTCTTTTTAGAGGCATATATTCCTTTCATTTTATTTTATAATTTACTTTGGAGAGAAGCCATTTGCTGTAATTCGTGAACTCTTTCCTCACCCATTAACTGCATCATTCTATCTCTACCTAAGTATTGTTCTATGGTTTTATCTTGTTTTCCTCCAGAAGATATATGTCTTATGAAGCTATACACCATGTCTGCTCGATCTCTTAAACCTTCATCAAAGAGTTTCTGTTTTCTTTTTAGGTTTTTGTCTGCGTTTTTGATTGTAGCTGCAATGATTCTTTTATTTCTTTCTTCGCTAAAATCAGGGTCTGGTGTTGCCCCAAAGCGTAATCTATCTTTTTCAGTAACTTGTACCATAGTGTGGGAGTGTGAGGGGTTGAACCTCACGAGCCACCATGTCTCCCGTTTTTGGTGGTAAGGTATTATTCTTGCTTATCGATTCGCAAAAACTTGCCTCTCTAGTGTCCACCAAAACCACTTGTTTAATCAGTCTTTTGAGTCAAACGGCCATTTGCAGCTGGAGCTCTACAGAGTAGGTTCGTAAACCATACCATAGTAGCTTGATAGGTAATTGCATCTCTGCGTCTTACCATCGGTTTTCCATCTGGACCTTCAACCCAGTTCATAGGTGAAACTTCACAGACAGTCCAAGAATCAAGATTTACAATCATGACCTCGCCATCTGGCATTTCATAATCCAAGAACACACCTACTTTACCCATGCCCACCTGGAACTCAAGACCAGTCCAACCACCGAGTAAATCGGTTTGGTTAACTGTTCTACGTAAAGCAGTGAGAATATCACCGTATTTCTTGTAGAGAGTCTTGTTGACAAAAATTGCATATCTATCACCAGCCATTGCGAACTCTCTGGCGGATATGTAAGAGTCTTCCATTGCGGACAATGTTAGGGCTTCGGCTATTGTTCCTAATTGAGGAGTCCAACCATAAGTAGAACGAGCTACACCAGCGTATTCGCTAGTACCATTCGAACTAGATAAAGCTGCTCTCAAACCTTGGATTTCGGCTGTACCTGCACCCTCACCACTACCATCAACTCGGTAAACCGAATCATTGGCTACGATTGCTGGAGCACCAGTAACTACGACAGTATTACTACTGACAGAAGCTATAGTACCCAGATCGGCTGCGGCTGTTCCAATACCTAAAATCATTCCTGGTTGTAAATATTTGGCGGGATTGATATCACCGTTTACAGTACCATAATTGTCTAAACTACGACCATCATCCAAACTGGAATTAGGAAGCATGACACTTAAAGTACCTGCACCTACAGAACCTGCTACTTGAGCTAGAACACCGACACCATCAGAATAATACTGACGGTTGACGTCTTTTGCAAAATCATTGTTTAACGTTCTTGCCTGAAAGGTCAGTTGGTTTTCCACTGCACCTGGTCTGGTTTTGGTTGCGTCCAGGACTAGTTTCGAAATATCGAAAGTTCCTGTTAAGATTTTGACACTAACACTTGCTTGACCTGTAGCTGAAGAGCCACTAACTAGGCTATTGCCATCATTAGCTAAGTTGACGATTCCACCATGACGTGAAGTCCTGATAGGGGCGTAGAAGCTATTATTAAAAAACTCTACGTTATCGTTTCTCTTAATTTGATCGAGCAACGGGGTGGTCTTGTTAAAGTTATCCTGAATGAACGGTTGGATTACTTTCTCAAGCGTGTTTGTAACATTGCTTATTAAAATTGACATAAATTTTACTCCTTTCCATTATGTTCCAAATTGATAATATCCTTTAAAGGCTAACTATTTAAACTTTCCCTGATCATTGCGTCTAAGTTTTCAGATGTAATCTTTACATCTGCAGGTTGTTTATCTACGCCTAGGTTATCATTATTTGTTACTATTCCTCTTTTTGCTTTGACGATCTGGTTTGCTCTCCATTCGTCTGTTTGAGCTTTATATTTAGCCTCATAAGCATCAATTGGCTTTTTAAATCCTGGGTTCTCTTGCATAAACTCCAAGACTTCTTCTGTTTTAAATTTTGGTCTGCCATCAGATCCGTTTATTTCAGATTCAAGTTTACTTGTTTCCTCAAGTAATCTTTCAGCAGATCTTTCTCTTAGGTACAGTTCTCTAAAACCCTTGTTTAGATTTTCTTGACTTTTAGTTTCAAAGTCATCATTAAGAACTAAACCTAATTTTCTTGCAGCAGTCCTTGCTTCTTCTATTGCTTGCTGTTCATTTTCTGGAAGTTTTGGTCTACTCCTCTCTTCCTCTATTGCAGCAAACTTTTCTTCGTATTCTTTTAATAGTTGAGTTTTCTTAGTAAACTCTGGATAAACTCTATCGATCTTAGTGTTGTATTTTTCTTCAACCTCTAAGCCAATCTTTCCCAAGTTTACAAGTTTCTCTAATTCGTCTGGTGAGTATTCTTGATCTCCCAGTTTTATACTTTGTACTTCTTCCTGAGGTTCTTCTTTTTGAATATCCTCATCTTCTTTTTTTGGTTCGATTTTATCTCCAAAAAATGACATAGTGTTCCTTTCTTAGACCGCTCCTACAGAGGACGGTTCTTTATAATAAAAAAGCCATGACGATTAGGTCATAGCTCTGTAACTATGTGTGCCTTTCTAGGCTAATTTCAGTTTATGACACATTTTAAATAATGTCAAATTGGCAAGTTATGGAAACCTTTGAGTATTGAGTCAATAACTGGCACTTTACTTTTTGCTACTACTTGTCAATCTAAGTGACATTAGTATTTTCATACCAATCGCCACCAATAGCACCTTTAATGCCATTATTAACCGCTGTTAGTCTGATTAAATACTTAGTGTCTTGTTTTAGAATAAATTCGCTATCACCTCTCATTTCACCACCAACACTTTCCTTAAAACCTTCATTGCCTACCCATCTCTCAACAATCTTAGTTCCATCGGCAGTGACACTTGGCGTGTGATAAACCAGAGTAGTTGAGTCATTTAAGCTATTTCTATTTCTATTAAATCTGGTGACTGGTGTGCCACCAGTTGCAGTTGCACCCTCATAAAGCTCTATAACCACTGCACCGGTAGCTTGAGCAGTTAAAATCCAATGTGCCCATTCTACAGAAGCTGGTGTGACAAATAAAAGCGTAATAGTCTCGTTAGTAGCCATTGAGGTATCTTGAAAGCCTGCTTTATAGTGGTCACCATTGTGGATTTCGTGGTGTGCGGAATCAATTGTCTTTATTGCTGTTGTAATTCCATCAAATGCATTTGTGAGATTACTCTCTGTCACGTGTAATGCTCCACTAGTAGCTAAAACACGTCTTGTTTCACTAGGATCAGTAACGCTTGAATGTGCGAGTATCGCTGGAAATCTGCTATCGTCTTGTCTAGCTTGTTGGTTTGCCATTAAAACTTACAGCTTCCGCTTCTTGCTGATTATCCTTTTTTAAATAAATAATAGGGGTGTTTTCTTGACCATCTGCTGTTTCAATAATTTCAGGTATAAATCCTTTACCTTTAAAGAAAGAAGCTAGATCATTCTCAAACTCAGTCTGAGTTGACCAACCTTCAGAAGGTTCAAAGATAAATCCATATTTTAAATATACTTTAGTCATGTTTAGTTTCTTTAGAATCTTTTGATATTTTAGATAGAGCGTCTATTAGGGATGATACAGTCTTTTTGAAGTCTCCACTATCCATGTAAACTTCTCCAGCTGCTGACATAATACATTGTATGGCTTCCCATTCTTCGTATCTCTCATCCATTTTTTTTATCTCATCCATTGATTCTTCCATCTTTTTAGCAATGGGATTATCACCAAGCATCTTAGCGATCTTAATTTTCTTTTTATCGTATTCAGACTGACCATCTTCCATTGAAACTTTAATAGAACTTTGTAGATTATCGTTATTTATTTTCATATTAAACTCCTAAATCTTTTAATGCTTCTACTACTCCGATCTTAGTCTTTGTAATATCGTCTCCACTTGTATCGTTGCCGACCATTCCTGCGTCTTTCATGGCTTCAATTACTGCAATCTTCATTTGAGTAAGTTGATCTTCATTTAGAGGATTAGATTGTGTGCCTGAATCCATAGCTTCCATAAACTCCTGAGTAGAGCCGAATTGGAATGTAGATAAGAATTTATTAATTACGACTTTGACTGCATCCTGAGATAGATAGCCTTCTTTAGCCATACCTTGCAAGAATTGTACAATCTGCAACATGGTTTCTTTTTTACCACTCATGGTAAATCCAAGAGCAGGTTCTACTTCAATCTTAATCTTGTAATTGTTCTTAATCGTTATAGTGTTTGGAGGAACTGGTAAATTAGCTTTTTTACGAGCATCAACTCCTCTCTGTCCTATAACTTTATAATAATCTGGTTCATCCTCATCTAAGATATAAACAGTCTTTGGATCAATAAACGACTTAGAAGCTGCGTCAATTAAACGCTCAGTAATTCTTTTAATAGTTTTCTTTAAATAGTTAGTTGGGATTTTAAGATTAGCGTATTCAGTCTGCTTTATTGATTCGATAGCTACGCCAGATTTAACACCTTGAGGTAGTTGACCAAGAGCCGAAGCACTTGCTCCCTGTTCTTCAATGTTATCGTTTAACATTTGCATATAGTTAAACATAAAAGCTGGTACGCTGGTTGGTTGCATCTGAATTAGTGGCTGACCTTCGTATTCAATAACTTGTCCACCTGGAATGTTAGAGATCTGATAATTTTCTCCTTTACGCTTCTGATAAATACCTGTAATCATTGTATTAGCAAAACCTTCAACACGACTCATTGCAATATCTAGAGACTTATTAGCGTCTTTAAATCTTTCAATTAGAGGTACTTGGTAAATCATTCCTGGTTCAAATCTAAAATCTACGAAAGGGTATTCTGGAAGGTCAACATATTCATCTAGCAGAGTTCCGTTTGAAGTACTAAAAGTATGTCTCATTACCATATCACCATCGTTCTTATCAGCTAAAATATCTCCGTTTTGTAGTTTACGAACACGACTTTTATTTTCATCACTAAGATATTCTTTAATAAAGGCTTCTTTTAAAATAAGAGTTTCAGTGTGTTCAGCTACTTCTGGACTTCCGAATCTAGCGTTCATATACGCTTTTTTAACTTCACTTGAAGCATACTCATTGTCTGCGTTAATCTTAAGTCTCGCTAGTTCGTCAAAGTTCTCATTAGCTTTAATCTCTGCAATTAAAGTAGGACTTGCTTTAATAATCGAAGGTGAATCGTATATCTCGGTGAGAGTTCCGTCTAAATAAATATCAAAAGCATCTGCTACTCTAGTATCAATCTTTTCTTTGATTGGATCTGGTAAGATCTGAATATAAGAGATTCCGTGCTTAGAAGCTAAAATAACCATGTGGGTTAGTTTATCAATAAGTTCTTGTTCATCCCATTCATCAGTAATCCAATGACCTATCTTTTGAGCTACCTTTTTAGATAAGGCTAGAGCCTCTTCATAAGCCTGTTGGTTTACTTGTCCGTTATCTTCAAATTGTGATTGTTCTACTTCTTCTGGATAGACTACTGGATGTGGATCAAGACCTAAAAGTAAATTAGCAACACCCCTGATCTGTCTACTAGCCTTTGGAATGGCTCGTTTTGGGCTTGTTTCACTAGACTTAGAGCTTAGATTAACGATTTTTCCTGTACTTCTACTTAAATAACGAAAGTGAAAACCATCATCAAAAAAGTTATTATCATACCATCTACGCTCAAAAGCCTTGCGTTTAGATTGATAAGTATTGATTTGATTTTCAACTGCTCTATATACTGAGTTACTTGATAATTTTGATGTGGTATTTTTTGCCATTATTTAGCCTGTTGTTTTATAATTTTTTCAAATTGTTTATCACTTAATTCATCAATTGGTATAAGATCATCAACGTTCTTTTTAAGATTAGGTGTCTTTTGTACAATCTCTGAATTAGTGAAGTCGTTTATATCTCTAGATAGTAAAGCACGAGTAAACATATTAGTTTGTTTGTCGTGTTCTTTGACATACCAAGCATGATATCCAAGCAGGGCGATTATAATTAAAGTGAGTAGTATTTCTGTCATTGTATTAAATTTCTGGATTTCCAATAATTATTAAAAGGGTTTGGTAAACAAAAGTCTGAGAGACTATGAATCACTATATCTGTATTCTTAAAGAATTGATAGTTACGATAAATGATCTTAATCTCTACGTTAATTCCATTGTAGTTTAATTTGATTAGTTTATCGTCATAATCAGTGTGTCTAGGAAGTAACATTTTAAGGATTGAAGAACCACTTTTAGTGTAGTCTTTCTTTAAA
>Ga0105051_10007693_pt1 | contig 11159 bp, 6 predicted proteins | sample FRY02_FD_78383 | JGI IMG/M metagenome (GOLD analysis project Ga0105051, IMG submission 78383) | Freshwater microbial communities from Lake Fryxell liftoff mats and glacier meltwater in Antarctica - FRY-02 (megahit assembly) | ecosystem: Environmental > Aquatic > Freshwater > Ice > Glacier...
CAACGATTTCGGAAGTTCGAGGGAGTGGACGAGTGACAGACCAAGATCCAGAAAGCAAGTTTCAAGCACTAACCAAATATGGTATCGACCTGGTCGAACGGGCCAAGGCCGGGAAGTTGGATCCGGTCATTGGTCGTGACAATGAAATTCGTCGCGTTATTCAAGTGCTGTCGCGTCGTACCAAGAACAATCCGGTTCTGATCGGCCAACCGGGGGTCGGTAAGACCGCGATCGCGGAAGGACTGGCGCGGCGAATCGTAGAAGGTGATGTGCCCAGCAGTTTGCAGAATCAACGCGTGGTGGCTTTGGATATGGGTGCATTGGTGGCAGGCGCCAAATTTCGAGGTGAATTCGAGGAGCGGTTGAAGGCAGTCCTTCGCGAAGTGGCAGACGCGGATGGTCAAGTGATTCTGTTTATTGATGAATTGCACACCGTGATTGGCGCTGGCGCAGCAGAAGGCGGCAGCGATGCCGCCAATTTGTTGAAGCCAGCCTTAGCGCGCGGTGAACTGCATTGCATTGGTGCAACCACTCTGGATGAATATCGAAAGTATATCGAAAAAGATGCCGCGTTGGAGCGACGTTTTCAGCCAGTTTACGTGGCTCAACCCACGGTCGAAGACACAGTTACGATTCTGCGAGGCTTGAAACAACGATACGAATCTCACCATGGCGTTCAGATCAAGGATTCGGCATTGGTAGCCGCCGCCGCGCTTTCGGCTCGCTACATCACCGATCGGTTCTTGCCCGATAAAGCGATTGATTTGGTTGACGAAGCGGCCAGCAAGTTGGCAATGGAACGTGACAGTGTGCCTGATGAAATCGATACCGTGCAACGGAGAATAACTCAATTGGAGTTGGCAGCCAGACAGTTGGCCGATGAACAGGAAGCCGGTGCACAGGGTCGCTTGGTGGAAGTCAATCAAGAAATGACGAATCTACGAGGTCAGTTGGCCAGTTTGCGGGAACAGTGGGAGGCCGAGAAGCTGGGGATGGTAGATTCGCAAAATTTGCGTAAGCAGTTGGAAGAAGCACAGTTGCTATTTCAAAAGCAACAATCGGATATGAGTTCGAAACTGTCGACCGGTCAGTTGGTTAGCGAAGCGGAATATCAGAGTCTGTACGAACGGGATAACCAGCAGAAGCATTTGGCGGCCCAACTAGAAGCGGTGACCGTTCGCGAAAATGAAAAACCTACTCAAGATTCTGATCAACGTCGCTTGTTGCGGGAAGAAGTCACCGAAGAAGAAATAGCAGAAGTGGTCAGTGCCTGGACCGGGATTCCAGTGACTCGAATGATTGAATCCGAACGGGCTAAACTCTTGGTTTTAGAAGAGCGTATTCATCAGCGAGTGATTGGGCAAGATGAAGCCGTTGTCGCCGTTGCCAATGCAGTTCGCCGCAGTCGGTCGGGATTGCAGGATCCCAACCGCCCAATAGGTTCGTTTCTCTTTCTGGGGCCCACTGGCGTTGGTAAAACCGAACTGTGCAAAGCGTTGGCAGAAGTGTTGTTCGACGATGAACACGCATTGGTACGCATCGACATGAGTGAGTATATGGAGAAGCACAACGTCAGCCGACTCATTGGTGCACCTCCAGGTTATGTCGGCTACGAAGAAGGTGGCAAACTAACCGAAGCGGTCCGCCGCCGGCCGTTCTGTGTGGTGCTACTGGACGAAATTGAAAAAGCCCACAACGATGTTTTTAATATCTTATTGCAAGTGTTAGACGATGGCCGGTTGACTGACAATCACGGACACACAGTAGATTTTACGAATACGATCATTGTGATGACTAGCAATGTGGGCAGTCAATTGATCCAAAAGATCATCCATGAACGGGGTGATGAACAGGAATTGCAGGAAGCGGTGGAAACCGCGTTGCAATCGCGGTTCTTGCCCGAACTGTTGAATCGCATCGATGACAAAATCATATTCCAACCGCTACTGCAATCACAGATTCGCAAAGTGGTTGATATTCAGGTTCGAATGCTGGCAGATCGATTAATTGAGCAAGGCCTGAAACTGGAGATTACCGAGTCCGCATCGCAGGCACTGGCACATGAAGGATACGATCCTCAGTATGGAGCACGACCCTTGAAGCGGTCGATACAGAATCGTTTGGTGAATCCTTTGGCTACCGAAATCTTGAAAGGTGATTTGGTGCACCAAGGAGGAGTTCGAGTGGATTATGATATCGATGGCGGATTCTATTTCGAAGCTTTTGAAGCCAGTCGGCCATCGGTTGGGTAACCCAATCAGGTTTGATTGCTTGACGTCGAAAAAGGGTCATCGCCGTTTGCAACAAGGGAACATGGCCGGTCTTAACGTGGTGGTCGCGTGATCACCGGCCACAATTCTTTTTGGCAGGTGAAACTATTTGGCAGGTGAAGCTAAGAGATCAAGTTCTTCTAACTGGTTTCAGGGTTTGGTAAATCGTCCATTAGGGAACGTTAACATCGAATCGTCGACGATTCAGGCGGGCGCAACTAGATGTCGATCGGCTAAATTCTGATAGATCATGTCGTTATTGCGATCGACCGGTTAAGCCTGGTCATTGATAGCGGGTTACCTTAGCTGGCGTGGGCGAAGATAGGTCGCCACGTCCGATCTGAATCAAGACGTCGACCCGAAACAGGGCATTGATAGCTAGAATTGGACTTCGTTGGAATTATGAACCAACTTACCGAAACAACCCCCGTGGATGGAATATTTCTGGCAGATATTGTTGACGGTCTTACCAAGACCCAAAAAACGATACCATGCAAATATTTGTACGATCAACGCGGTTCAAAACTGTTTGATCAGATTTGCCACCTTGATGAATATTATCTGACTCGATCCGAATTACAGATCATGCAGCGGCACGGCCAAGCAATGGCCCAACAGCTGGGACAGCGAATCATGCTGGTTGAATACGGAAGTGGAAGCAGCGTTAAGTCGAGGATGTTGCTGGACGCTTTAGAGGAACCGGTGGCTTATGTGCCGGTCGACATTTCCAAGGAACACTTGTTGCAGACGGCGGATCGTTTGCGAATCGCGTATCCAAAGACGCAAATTCTTCCGGTGGTTGCGGACTTTACGTTCCCCTTCGTTCTACTCAAAAGCGATATCGAACCATCGCATATCGCTTTGTACTTTCCAGGTTCAACGATCGGCAACTTTACCATGCAGCAGGCTGGAAAATTGTTGCAATTCATGGCAACGATGCTGGGTCCCAAAGGTGGGCTGCTGATTGGAATTGACCTGCAAAAAGATCCGGCCGTAATCGAGGCCGCGTACAACGATTCTGAGGGAGTGACCGCAGATTTTAATCTAAATTTACTGCGACGGATCAATAGCCAATTAGATTGCGATTTTGATTTGGCGAATTTCCAACACCAGGCAATCTACAATTCGGTTGAACATCGAATTGAAATATCGCTGCTTAGCTTAAGGGATCAGGTCGCGCGTTTAGGCGAGCATGAAATTTCACTTCATGCAGGCGAAGAGATCTTGAGCGAATATTCACACAAGTACACGGTGGATGGCTTTACGCAAATTGCGGCGGAATTTGGATTCTCATTGCACAGCTATTGGACCGATGATCGTGACTATTTCGGTGTACTGCATTTGGTTTTAGATTAAGCGAAGTTGCAAATTTTTTTAGTAAAACTTAGAGGAGAATGGAAATGAAGGCAATTTGGAATGGCGTGACAATCGCTCAAAGCGATCAGACCGAAGTGGTGGATGGAAATCACTATTTCCCGATGGATTCGCTAAGCAACGATCACTTTCAATCAAGTGAAGCGACCACGACTTGTGGTTGGAAAGGCCTAGCTAACTACTACGACGTGGTGGTCGATGGGAAAGTTAATGCGCAAGCTGCGTGGTACTACGCAGAACCGAAGTCGGCGGCTTCGAATATTAAGAATCACGTTGCTTTTTGGAAGGGTGTTCAAGTGACTAGCTAACTTTCCAGAAAGCCCAACACCACGCTTCGGGGCTTGGACTTGGCCAAGTGGAAATTCGACCCGGTAAGCGTGAATATCCTCTGGATGGTGTCTTCAAATTCACCGTGTCTTTAGATTCACTGTGCCTTTAGATTCACTGTGCCTTTAGATTCACTGTGTCTTCAAATTCACTGTGTCTTCAAATTCACTGTGCCTTTAGATTCACTGTGTCTTCAAATTCACCGTGTCTTTAGATTCACTGTGCCTTTAGATATACGGTGTTAGGTATTGCAACGATTTCGCCAGGTAGGAACGCCATGACATTTCTGGCTAGACGCTTGCTTGCCAAACGGCGTTGACGGGTCCCGTGATGGAGTGTTTCAGTTGCTTTTTGAAGAGCCTTGATTTTAACGATCAGCAGTGGTGCTCAACCGGCGAAACATTAGTGTGGCGATGAATCCGCAGCAGGCGAAAATTGCGACCGTCAGAAAGACTCGTTGGTGCCCCAGCACACCCGGGTAATCGTCAAGCAATTTTCCCATCAATGGTCCCATAAAAATATCTGGCGTGAAACCTAACGCGGAAACGATACCCACGGCGGTGCCGGTGTAATGAAACGGAATTTGTCCTTCCTGCATAATGGCAAAGTATAAACCGCGCAAGGCGAACACAGCAGCGCTGGTAGCGACGATGGAAACAAAGAATAGCACCGTCATTCCGCTGCTAATTGTGTCCGAGGCAATGAAGCCACAACCGATCGCCATCAGTGCAAAGCAGATCGCAGAAACGGACGAGACTCGAAATCGATCCGCAATCAACCCAGCGGAAATGGCGGCTGCTGGTCGCACCCACATTGAAACGGTGCTGGTATAGGCGGCGGAAACCTCGTCGAAGCCTAGAACCTCTTTGGCATACAAGGACAGATCATCCAAGCCTTTATATCCAACGTAAGCGCAGACGACGATCAACGCCTGCAACCAAACCGCCGGTAGCCTTAAGACGCTGAGGACTCCGGTGCTTGAGAACGCATTGCCTGGAATCTTTACTAACGACACTTCAGTGTCTGACGGATTGGGGACGCAAAACCAGACCAAGATCGCAACCGCGATCGTGAATCCGGTGAAAGCGAAAATCACCATTTCGAAGGCATCGGTGCGCTGGGCCAGGGATGCGGTCTGTACCGAACCGGGCAGCATTGCGCCGTAAATCACAACCGCGATGGAACTTGAAACCGCCGCTACCAGGCCTCGACCACCATCCAAAATACCGAAGGCGGTTCCCGAAAGAGATTCACCACCCAGTTGCCGAGTGGCTCGCATTAAGGCCGCCCAAAATAATAAGATGGTGGTCAGACCCCAAAAGGCATAAAGCAGTTTTAGCGCATTCTGAGTTGGAAAAGTGGCCATAAACAAGCCACCCAAGCCGGTCGAAAGAAGCGCCGTCGCCATCAACTTTCGCGGCGGAAATAGATCGGCCAAGGGTCCACCAGGAAAGTAGGCGATCATCGCTACCACGCCGTAAGCTGAAAACGCGAACCCCAATTCTAGGTTCGTGATGCCGAAAACCTCCAACATCGTTGGTCGAAAGACTCGGGCTATAACAAACGGCAGGAAAAAGATCGCTTCACCGGCGACGATCAGCGAAAGCAAGCTTATGATTCGACGAGTTGAACGAATCTCTGTTGTTGAGTGCATGTTGTGATCGATCCAATGATCAGTAGCGGACTAACCTTTGGCCTTTGAATGGACGTCAGTGCCAAAGCAGTTAGCATTAATGGTAACATGTTGTAAAGCTAACATTTTTCGCCCCGCCGTCCACCTATCAGGACGTTGAAGCCCAGACGCGTTGGCGTTGGATCGGAAAGTGAAGTTGGAATGACGACCCTACGGGCTTAAAAGAAGTAGCGATTGTTCGCACGAATTGACATTGGTGTAGAGTTGAAACTGTCAGCTAAGAGTAAGAGAAAATGAGTGAATCGGTACCGACGTCGGCCACAGGACCATTGGTGACATCCGAAAAACAGATTGAAAGTCACTTAAAATGGGTCGCTGACTATGAAAAAGTGCGGAGATTTAGTCAACGAATCACGGAACCGCTGACGGTCGAAGACTGTGCCATTCAGTCAATGCCCGATGTTAGTCCGATCCGTTGGCATCTTGCCCATACCACTTGGTTCTTTGAAACGTTCATGCTAACAAAGGTGCCAGGCTACCAAGTTTTTGACCGCAGTTTTACTTTCTTGTTTAACTCTTACTATAACTCGATCGGACTGCAGTATCCGCGATCCAAGCGAGGCTTGATTTCGCGGCCGGGTCTGCAGCAGACATACGAATATCGCCGCTATGTGGATCAAGCCATGGTCGATTGTTTGTCGAATTCGATCTTATCAGATGAACAAATCAAGATTCTATCGATTGGACTTAATCATGAACTACAGCATCAGGAATTAATGCTGGCCGATATCAAGCACGTCTTTTCCTGCAACCCATTGGACCCAGTTTATTGCGACCAATCCGTACAGACGCAACCGGCCTGTGAATTGTCGTGGACGGCATTTGACGAGCAACTGGTCTGGATAGGAAGTGAGGGTAAGGGGTTTACTTTTGACAACGAACAGCCACGACATCGTCACTTCTTAGAATCGTTCGAATTGGCAAATCGTTGCGTGACCAATGCAGAGTATGGCGAGTTCGTTCAAGACGGAGGATATCAACGAGCCGAATTTTGGCTTTCGATGGGTTGGGATTGCGTAAAAAGTCAGGGTTGGACTGCGCCGCTGTATTGGTCGCAACGTGATGGAGTGTGGACGGAATTTACAATGGGTGGTCGGAAGCAGTTAAACCCACAGCAACCGGTCTGTCATGTAAGTTTTTTCGAAGCCGAAGCGTATGCCAGGTGGGCGGGTTGCCGGCTGCCAACGGAACACGAATGGGAGCACGCGGTTGCTATCCGTCGCGAAAGTACCGAGAACTGCGGAACCGAGCATTGGGCCGATACTCTGATGGATCAGGGCAATATGATTGCCCCGCAAGTGAGTATTCCACAAGATCAATCCAAGCCAATGGTTGACGCAATGGGCCATGTTTGGCAATGGACCAGTAGCCAATATTCGGCTTATCCAGGATACAAACCACCACCAGGAGCGTTGGGTGAATACAACGGCAAGTTTATGTGCAACCAATTTGTTTTGCGAGGCGGATCATGCGCCACGCCATCGGGTCATATGCGAACCACTTATCGCAACTTCTTTCCCCCAGAAGCGAGATGGCAGTTTAGTGGCATAAGGTTGGCTCGCTAGACTTAAGAAGGGAAGAAATATTACAGCATTACAGCATTACAGCACTCCGGAACTCCGGAACTACAGCAACGTTAGAATTCTTGAATGAGATTGGTTGATATGGTTAAGAAAATCACTGTGGCATCTGTCGTTAATGGGTGGATCTGTGTTGGGATGGTGGCCTGGGTGGTGTCGATCGGCGCAGGTTTGTTAGCACAAGAGATTGATGTGAATTCCAAGCAGCCATGGGGTCCGAATTTTCCGGGATTGGAATCCAAATCGACGGGTGAATGGTGGTCGGTGAAGAAAGGCAATTTAATGGTGCCACGCGACCAAGTGGTGGCTTTTGCCTTGTATACGCACGACAACGGCGTCTTGAAACTTTCGGCCCAACTGTACCCACTCAAGCCCGCAGAAGATCGCCAGGTTCGCCTCGAATTCCAGGAAGGCGACCGGTGGAAACCGATCGCCAATCAAGCGGTGATTGAATTGGGTTGGAGTGCTCACTTCCGAATCGAGAATTGGGATAACACCCAAGATGTGGTTTACCGAATTCGTCACGGCCAGGAAGCCATGTTTCAAGGGTTGATTCGTCACGATCCGATTGAAAAAGAAGTGATCGTCGTGGCAAATCTGTCGTGCAATTCGTCTCGAACTCCCGGGCCCAGGCCGCGAATGATCGAAAATTTGAAAGCTCAAGATCCTGACCTGTTGTTCTTCGCGGGCGATCAGTCGTATCATCACACCGAACACACTTTTGGTTGGCTAGAATTTGGTTTGCAATTTCGCGATGTATTGAGGGATCGTCCTGTGATCACGATACCGGACGATCATGATGTGGGCCAAGCAAATATTTGGGGCGAAAGTGGAAAGCAAGCCACCACTGCGCAGGGTCCCAGCGGTGGCTACTTCTATCCACCAGCATACGTGAATATGGTCCAGCGCTGTCAAACTTGGCACTTGCCAGATCCCATCGATGCCCAACCGATCCAGCAGGGAATCACGGTCTACTTTACGCGGCTGCGAGTCGGCGGGATCGACTTTGCAATTCTGGAAGATCGCAAGTTCAAGAGTGGTCCTGAGGGGAAGATCCCTAAGATGGGGCCTCGCCCTGATCATATCAACGACCCTACCTACGACCGGGCCAGTGTCGACTTGCCTGAACTTGAATTGCTGGGCGATCGGCAGTTGCAATTTTTGAATGATTGGGGTGCCGATTGGACGGGCGCTGAAATGAAATCAGTGTTGTCGCAGACCGCCTTTTGTGGCGCCGTTCATTTACATGGCTCGCCAGACAATCGATTGTTGGCAGATCTAGATTCCAACGCCTGGCCCCAAAAAGGACGCAATGACGCGCTGCGGGCGATTCGCCGCGGGTGGGCAACCCATCTTTGTGGCGATCAACATTTGGCTGTGGTCGTCAAACAAGGAATCGATCAACCCAGTGACGGTCCCTATGCGTTCACCAGTCCCGCGATTGTGAATACGATTTATGGTCGTTGGTGGCATCCAGAAAAGGAACGCCCAGGGCCTGACAGTCGTCCAAACAGCGTATTGCCTTGGACCGGTGAGTATCAAGATGGATTAGGAAATTTTATCAACATGATCGCTTACGCGAATCCTGAAGATCGAACGGATGAAACCAAGCGCGCCGATGGTCATGGTATTGTTCGGTTCAACAAGATCAGTCGTGAAGTGACATTCGAATGCTGGCCTCGTTTTGCAGACGCAAGTTCGGGCGACCAAGTACAATTTCCCGGTTGGCCGGTGACCATTGAAATGGCCAAGAATGATGGGCGAAAACCGGTCGGCTACTTGCCAGAATTAGTGATTCAAGGGTGTGACCAACCGGTGATCCAAGTCATCGATCAGGCCACCGCAGAAGTGCTGTATACGGTTCGCGCGGCGAGTAATCGGTTTCAAGCGGCGGTCTACAAACCTGGTTTGTATACGGTGAAGTTGGGACACAATCGTCCTGATCAAAAGACCATCCAATCACTTCAGGCTGGGCCCAAGGCGGCTCGATTAAAAATCCAGTTGTCAGCAAAATAGGCCTAAATCGTCAGCTAATCCATAAAATCGCTACAAACCGCCGTTTTCCTGGCGTGAAGGTTCACTAGCTGGGCTGTTTCGCTGGGTAGGGCAGACTACAATAAATTTGTGGATCATTATCGTCGGAACAGACTTGTCGCCCAAATGATCATTAGTGCCGGCTGTTATTGAATCTGGTTCGCTGTCTTTTCGTATTTATGGCGTAGTTTTTGGTCTGGACAGGCGAACCGGTGCAGATCGTGCAATCAGGTGCGGTTCGGGACCAAGATGGACGCAGCCTTTCAAGTTACCAACGAAGTTTTGTTCAAGGGAATATTAAATGCAACGTAAGTCGATAAGAGGCTTCTTAGTTGGAACCATTGGTTTAGGATTGTCGGTAGGTCTGGGATTGTCACTGGTTGCCGAGTCGACGTTGGCTCAAGATCGCATGGATGCTGAACGACTATTCGGTCAAGGCGTTCATCAGTATTTTAGCGGCCAGTACGAAACCGTGGTAAAGGATCTTGGCACTGCGATTGATGCAGGTTCGATTGATCCAAGAATATACTTCTTCCGCGGACTAAGCCATCTGCAGATGGGCGAAAACGGAAACGCTCAAGCGGACATCAAACGCGGTGCGGAATTGGAAGTCGGCCAGTTTGGAAAGCGGAACTACAACATTGGTCGGTCTTTGATGCGAATCCAAGGCGAAAATCGAATGCTGATCGAAAACGCTCGGGCCGAAGCGAAAGTCCGTAAAGACGAGATCCGAATAAGCGGAAGCGGAATTCCTCGGCAAGAGATCATAGCGGCGATGAACAAGCAGGGAATCGACTTTGGTGCCACAGCCGGCAATCCTTCGCCGCGGCCAAATCTTCCCGACGTTAGCACGATCAACGATCCATCGGCTCCGTTTGCCGACAGTGCAAATACGCCAGACGTTCCGATGGAAGAAGGAACCGATGATTCGCCATTCGCAGGTGAGCAAACTACCCCATCGACCGATCCATTTGGTCAATCGGCTGCGGACGCGACCGCAACCAAAGCACCCAGTCCAGCTGACGACTCCTTCGCTGAACCTGTCATACCGGCAGATGATCCAGCAGACGATCCGTTTGCCGAACCCGCAACTCCAGCAGACGACCCGTTTGCCGAACCCGCAACTCCGGCAGCCGATCCGTTTGCTGATTCCGGGGAAACTGCCGCCAGTCCACCGGCCCAGTCGAAGCCAATTCCTAAGAACGTCAATGGCAGCCGAGTCTTCTCGAAACTGTTTGGTGCTTTGACCTCGCCGATCCAAAAAGCAGCAGAGCAGGGCAGCAAGGTGATAAGCGGAATCCCAGGTATTGGCGGACCTCCAGAAGGCCCGCCCCAGGGCGATCCGTTCGGAGATGACCCTTTCGGAAACTAACCGACAGGTTCGAATTGAAAACGAAACAGCCTCGATTGGGACGATTCCCAATCGAGGCTGTTTTTTTGGAAGGTACTTTTGCCAGCAAACCGAAGCGTGCCGGCAAACCGAAGCGTGCCAGCAAACCGACGGCGGCAGCAAGTCGCAGGAGCCAGCCAGCGCCCGGCTTGCCAGTTTGTTTCACTAGCGAGTTTCGTCGTCGCGATTAACGCAATTTGTCGACCAAACGTCCAGGTGATCCCATAATGTTGTAACCGCAATCCAAGTGCAAGATCTCGCCCGTGATACCGCTGGACATATCCGACAGCAAGAAGGCGCCCGTCTTACCAATTTCATCGTTGGTGATATTCCGGCCCAAAGGTGCCATGCCTTCATATAGGAACAGCATTTCTTTAACACCCGCAGCACTTCCCGCCAACGTGTAAACCGGACCGGCGCTGATCGCGTTGACTCGGATGCCATCTGGGCCCAAGTCATGTGCCAAATACCGAGTGGTCGCGTCTAATGCG
>Ga0105051_10007694_pt1 | contig 11159 bp, 10 predicted proteins | sample FRY02_FD_78383 | JGI IMG/M metagenome (GOLD analysis project Ga0105051, IMG submission 78383) | Freshwater microbial communities from Lake Fryxell liftoff mats and glacier meltwater in Antarctica - FRY-02 (megahit assembly) | ecosystem: Environmental > Aquatic > Freshwater > Ice > Glacier...
CGATTCAGGCGAATAGAGAAGCTGAATTGGCGAAGATGCAGTCACAAAGAGAGACTGAGAAGATCAAGATGAAGCTTCAATGCGATACAGAAGTCATGAAGATGAAGATGAGCCAGGAAACTGAAATGCACAAAGCTTCAGAGCAAGTATCGACTCAAGTGCAGATCGCCAGGATTGGCAAGCAGAACGAAGATAGCGGTAAGGATGTGAGATAAAAATGCCTCTTTACGCATATTTATGTTCCAAAGGGCATAAGTTCGACCGATTCCTAAAGTTGGCTGATTACGCTCAACCCCAGGCATGCAAATGTGGGGAGGCGGCTGTAAAGCAACTAAGCGCCCCCTCATTCCAGGTTGATTCCCCTGCTTATGTATCCCCTACGACGGGCAAATTAATCAGTAGCCGCGCACAGCGAAGAGAGGATTTAGCCGCTTCTGGGTGTGTTGAATACGAACCAAGCATGGTTCAGGAACAGCAGAGCAGACACGCAGCAGAAGATGCAGCTTTGGACAAGCAAGTGGATGAGCACGTGGAAAAGACAATTTACGAGATGCCCACAGATAAAAGAGAGCGTCTTGTTTCCGAACTTGAACAGGGTATTGACACTACGGTTACGCGGGTTTAGTATCCTTAGCGTGTAAGTAAGCACTTACTTTTGGAGGAAGCATGGCTGAAAATGAAGTAACAGAAGTTTCGCAAGACGTAAGCAATGAAGTTGAAGCTACTGAAATGGATATTGATTCCAGTTCCGATTCGCTTGCGAATGACCTGTTCCCCGATTTCAAGGCCGAACCAGAGGACGAAGATACTGTTGATGACGTAATAGACGGCGCCACAGAAGATAAAGTATCGGACGACGTTGAAGAAGTAGCTGCCACACGAAACGCCCCTCAATCGTGGAAGAAAGAAATGCACGAAACATGGGCGAAACTTGACCCATCTGTTCAAGACTACGTTGAACAGCGTGAAAAGGAAATGTCTGACGGGGTTGAACGAAACAACAGCGACTCCAAGCTTGGACGGGTAATGCGTGACACTATGGCCCCTTACCAGGCCATGCTACAGGCCCAAGGGGTAGATGAACCCCGCGCAGTCCAGGCCCTGCTGAACGCTCACTACAAGCTGACAAACAGCGATCTGCCGACGAAAACGGCTTATTTCTCGCAACTGGCGCAGTCTTACGGCATTGACATTGGCAGTATGAATGCCGAACAGCCGATTGTTGATCCGACCGTAAAAGCCCTTCAAGACGAACTGAATGGCATCAAACACACCATTTCGCAAAGTCAGCAGACAACGCTGAATGAAACGAAAACCCGCGTTGCAAAGGATGTTGAAGCATTTGCATCTGACCCGGCGCACCAGTATTTCGATGAAGTGTCTGGTGACATTGTTACGATGATCCAGGCCGGACATGAACTGAAAGACGCCTACGAAAAAGCAGTGTGGGCAAATCCTGTCACTCGCCAGAAGGAAATCGCTCGACTCCAACAAGAGCAAGAGCAATCAATCCGGACGAAGGCGAAGCAGGAAGCAGAAACGGCCCGTAAGGCCGCAGCATCAAACGTCAGAAATCGTGACACCCGTAGGGCTCCACAAGAGCCGAGGGCTTCGATGAGAGACTTGGATAGTGCCATGCGTGAAACCATGCGCGAGATCAAATCACGATACTAACCCTCTTGAAAGGAACCTACCATGCCAAGCCCTAACAGCACATTCACGGAACTGGTCACCTCGACCTTTCGTAAAGTTCGCAAGGATGTCAAAGACAACCTGTCGAACCGCAACGCGCTTCTGAAGCACATCTACAAACGCGGCAACTATCGCAAAGAAGATGGTGGCCTCACCATTACCTGCCCGCTGGATTACGCCGAAAACAGCACCTACCAGCGTTACAGTGATTGGGATTTGCTGAACATCGCCCAATCCGATGTTATCTCTGCTGCTGAATACCAGTGGCGTCAGATCGCGGTCAACGTGGTTGCCTCCGGTCGTGAGAAGCGCATCAACTCCGGCGACTCGCGTATTTTCTCCTTGGCAAAAGCCAAGATGAAGAATGCGATCCGCACCTTCAACAACAACTTCTCAAACGACCTGTATTCGGATGGCACGGCCACGAACCAGATCAACGGCCTTCAGGCTTTGGTCAGCGACTTGGGAACCGGCACTGTCGGCGGCATCGTTTCCGGCACTTACACCTTCTGGAAGAACAAGGTTTTCGATTGTTCTGCCAGTTCGGTGACTTCCAGTGCAACGACCATCGAAAATTCGATGATGCTTCCGCTGTGGCTCACTCTTGATCGTGGCCCGGATGACCAGCCTGACCTTATCGTCATGGATAGCGTCTATTACAAGTATTTCGAGGCATCACAAACCAGCATCAAGCGGTACATGAGTTCCGAATCCGCCAATGCCGGTCTGGTCAGCCTGAAGTACAAGAACGCAGACGTTTATTTCGATGGCAACTCCGGCATCCCTTCCAGCCACGCCTACATGCTGAACACCAACTATCTGGAAATGGTGGTTCACAAGGATGCAGACATGGAAGTCATGGACTCAATGCGCCCGATCAACCAGGATGGCGACGTGATCCCCATTCTTTGGATGGGCAATCTGACTCTTTCCAATCGGGCGCAGCAAGGCGTCATCGTCGAATAACTCTCTCGAAAGGAGAATAACTATGGCTTACTCTGCTTACACACTCGCCGGCGCGCAACCTATCGCCACTACAGAGACTGCTGCAAAGCATGTTCTCGGCACCATCGTTCGAGGTAGCGACCCTACCTATGGCGAAGGTGAATTCATTTACCTGTTGGGTGTTGTATCGACGGTCGTTGGTTCGCTGGTGAGTTACAACGCCACCACTTACCAAACGGCTTTGTCGGCAAACGCCGTAGCCCTGTCCCGCCCGGTCGCCGTCGCAATGTCGGAAAACGTAGCGGGAAGTTTTGGCTGGTATCAGATCAGCGGCCTTGCCGTTGTGAAGAAAACAGCCGTAAAGGCTGACCCTGCCGTTAATGCACAACGTATCTACCAGTCTGCAACGGTGGGTCGCGTAATGCAGACTTCGGCGGCCGGAAAGTGCATTCTCGGAGCGGCTCGCGCCAATCTGACAACTGTTACTTCCACCACGTCGACGGTTGTACTGCTTATCAACCGGCCCATGCAACAAGGCCCGATTACCTAATCGGTATGTTTTACCTGCCCATTCTTCGGAGTGGGCAGCATAAAACACACGGAGGAAGAATGCTCAACGTCATTACGCTGAACGTCGGCAACTATCAGGGGCGGGGCGTTGAATACACCAACATCCTGCATGACTCAGTACGAAGAAATCTCCCGGAAGGATTCGAGGGGCGATTTATCGTATTCACCGACGAACCGCATGGTTACAACGCGGGGATCGAAGTAAAACAGGTGGGTGAGTTTGCCTTGAATGGCTGGTGGAACAAACTGGCACTGTTCGCTGACGGACTTTTTGCGGATGGTGATCGGATCGTGTATCTCGACTTGTCAGCAATCATCACTGGCCGTCTAGATGCGCTGATGGAATACCGTGGGGACTTCGCTATCCTTCGTGACTTCTACCGCCCGGATGGGCTTCAATCTTCCGTAATGGCATGGGAAGCAAACACGATGGAGCATATCTGGCGATCCTATTTACAGGCTGGTTGCCCGATGGTTGATCCTGGCGGCGATCAAATATGGATCGAACGCACAGAACTTGAATCCGCCACAAGGCTACAAGAGGTTCTCCCCGAGATGTTTGCCTCGTACAAGGTTAGCGGAATGAGGGTTCCAGCGAAAGCCAGTGTCGTCGTATTCCACGGAAGCCCGAAACCCCATCAAGCCGGGGGGTGGGTTGATTTGATCTGGAAGATTGGGGGGATGTGTCGGTCAGAGTTGGATGCGGTATGTAACACCAATAAGGAGTCTATCCTCGCTAACGTCCGGTCAGCATGTTCGCATGATCTGCCGTGGTTTGAATTTGACTACAGCAGGAATTCCAATTCCGTTTGTATCGTTGGTGGCGGGCCTTCACTTCGAAACACCATTGAACGGGTTCGCATGCGCAAGCAGGCGGGGGATATTGTGTGGTCGTGCAACGGAACGCATGACTATCTGGTGAATAACGGAATCGTTCCCGATGCTCACTTCATGGTTGATGCGCGTGAAATGAACGTGGAATTCGTCCGTAATCCAATTCAGGGCGTGAAATACTACATCGCATCAATGTGTCATCCGTCCGTATTTGATGCTCTCCAAGGCCACGATGTCACAGTGTTTCACTGTAATACCGAAGGCGCTTACGAACTGCTGAAAGACGAGAAGGAGAAGCCAGTATATCTTCTTGGCGCAGGGTCTACCGTAGGCATGAGGGCGTTAATGATGGCCGACCTGATGGGGTATCGAGACATTTCCCTGTTCGGCATGGATGCCTGCGTCACCGATTCCCATCATGCGTATGTGCAACCGCAAAACGATGATGATGTAATCATTGACGCCGTGTATGGTGACAAGTCCTTCCGTTGCGCGCCGTGGATGATCGGCCAGGCAGAGGATTTCATTGCATTCGCCTCGCGCTTTTCTGGAAAGTTATCCGTGGCCGGGGATGGGTTTCTTGCCCACATTGCTTCCGAAGGGATAGATGAAAGCGCTGCCGATTCACGCGCAAGAGAAATTCTTGATCGAATCAAGGTGGAAAATCCGCAAGGTGCTGAAATTGGCGTATTCGCCGCCGACCTGTCTGAACGATTATTGAATCGTCCAGACCTGAGCTTGCTGATGGTTGATTCATGGGTCGGACAACATCCCGAAGCCTATACTGACTCAGATGACTACCATGCCAATTTAAGCCAGCAACAGCAGGATGCTTTTTACGAAATGTCCAGAAATAGGGTCACTTTCGCCAATGGACGGGCGAATATACTGAGATTGCCTTCCGTTGAAGCGGCTAAACTTGTTCCCGACGAGTCACTGGACTTTGTGTTTATTGACGCCGACCACAGTTACGAAGGCTGTTCCTCTGATATACAGGCATGGCTACCCAAACTAAAGGCTGATGGTATTCTTGCTGGACACGATTACGACAACTCCGAGTATCCAAAGTGGGGCGTCAAACACGCGGTAGATGAGTTTTGTAACGCCACTGGTTATCCGGTGGAACTTGGCGACAACTTCACTTGGTTTGTTCGTCTTGGAACTAACCCTTCAAAGGAGACACAATAATGTCCGTTGGTAATATTTCAAACCGCGAAGAGCGCCCTGCATATGTCCGTTTCGAGATGCGTCCCATTGAGGACAAGCCTGCCAGCATCCGGGAAGGGCGCTATGTAGCTAAAGACGTTGCCTTTGCGCTTGTTACGCCCCCTTATTCCAAGGATTGCGTGGAGTACAAGGTGGAACAGTGGCTGGCGAACATGCAGCGAAATATCCAAGATGGACGGATCCCCGATGCGTGGGCAAAGCAGTGGAAAGCCGCTTACGAGGCGTGGAGAAACGGCCAAGCGGTTCCTTTGAGCGGAACCCCCATCAAGGGATGGGGGGTTATCTCCCCCGCGCAAGAGGCCATGTTGATTGCCATGCAGTGTCTCACGGTGGAAGATTTAGCCGCTGTCAATGATGAAGGTCTGCGCCGCCTTGGGATGGGGGGGGTTGAACTTCGAGGTAAAGCCAAGACGTGGCTTGAATCAATGAATAATCATGGGGCAGTAACCGTTAAAATGGCCGCTATGGAACAAGAGAACCGCACCCTCAAGGCGACGTTGGATGGGCTTATGGCTCAGGTTGAATCCCTGAAAACCATGATCCCACGGCAGGCCGCCCCCGTATATCGTGAAGAAGATGAAATCACTGCATCGGACATTCTTGAAGATGACCCCACTGTCGTGGAAGATGCTCCGGTAAAGCGCAGGGGTCGCCCCCCGAATCAGCCTCGTCCTTAAACTCAAGGAAACGCCATGTCCCTACTCACTATAATTCAGAACTTCTGTCGTCGGCAGAACGTCCCCGTTCCGGCTACGGTCTATGGGACTACAGACCCGCAGATATTACAGGTCATGGCGCTACTTGAGGAAGAAGGCAACGACTTGTCCAGTCGCGGAGCCTGGGAGGGGATTACCTTCGAGGCGACACTTTCCACGCTTGCTGCTGAGGATCAAGGGGCGATGGCGACGATTGCCAGTAACGGATACCGCTACATCAAGAACGGGAGTATTTGGGACAGGACGACCAGACTCCCTGTCAATGGCCCGGTAGATGCCAATGACTGGCAGGCAATCAAAGCACTGGCAATTACCGGCCCCCGCTACCAATACCGTATCCGTGGCGGCAAATTGCTTGCCACTCCAAATCCCCCCGCAGGGAATGACTGGCGCTTCGAGTACGTCTCGCATAACTGGATTCTGGGTGCCAATGGCGTGACCTACAAGCAGTATTTCACGCTGGACACCGACACCATGCTTCTCCCTGAAGCCCTGCTAATGATGGGGCTGCGGTGGCGGTGGCTACGCGAGAAGGGGCAGGATTACTCTGAACTGTTCCGCACCTACGAGATTCAGGTCAATGCCGCTCTCAGTCGTGATGGTGCTAAGAAAACACTAAACATGGGTGATGCAGCAAGCCGCGCACCCTTGCCGGGGATGTTCGTTTCTCCGGGGAACTGGATATGAGAACCCCGCTTCGGGTAAAGACAATCCCCCGTGGTGAGGTTAGCGTAGTAAAAAGCTATCCGAGTCCCGTCGGCGGGTGGAATGCCAAGGATTCACTTGGGGCAATGAAGCCAATTGACGCGATTGCGCTTGAAAACTGGTTCCCATCCACGTCCTATGTGGAGATTCGCGGGGGCTATGTAAATCACGCCACTGCGATGACCGGAAACGGGAAGACCCTTGCTGTCCATAACGCAATAACCGGCACGAATAAGATGTTCTGTTCTACCGCAAGCGACGTGTTTAACGTAACGGCCGCAGGGGCTGTAGGGGCTTCTGTAGCCTCTCGCACCAGCGGTAAGCATCAATGGACGATGTTCGGTGACGGAACGAATAGCTGGCTCATCATGGCGAACGGGGTGGATAAGCCACTCTATTACGACGGCACCACATGGGTAGTTGTTGATGCAGCAAGTTCCCCCGCTCTGACTGGATTGACTACGACCGAGATCATCGGCGTCAACGTCCACAAAGGACGGTTGTTCTTCATCCAGAAAAACACGCTGGCGGTTTGGTATCTGGCCGCAGGGGCTGCTGGTGGTGCATTGACCAAGTTTGACCTACAGGGAGAAGCCAAGAAGGGCGGATACCTGATGGCAATGGCTACGTGGACAAGAGATGCCGGAGACGGTGCTGATGACGTGGCAGTGTTCATTACGTCCGAAGGGGAGGCAATTGTCTATCAGGGCAACAATCCTTCCGTTGCGGCGAATTGGGTGAAGATTGGAAGCTACTACATCGGCAAGCCTCTCGGAAGGAAGTGTGCGACGCAGTTTGGTGGAGACGTAATTATCCTGACCGAGAACGGCACATTCCCGCTATCTGCTGCCATGCAATCAGCGACCATTGATTACAAGTTGGCCCTGTCGTTCAAGATCGAGAATGCCTTTACGGCTCAGGCAAGAAATAGCGGATCAGCGTTTGGGTGGTCAGCCACCATCTTCCCGGCCAGGGCGGCAATGGTCGTGAATGTCCCCATCAATGAGGACGGAGAACACGAGCAGTATGTGATGAACACCATTACAAAGGCGTGGTGCAAGTTCAAGGAATGGGATGCTGAGGACTTTGCTATCCTGAACGGAGAACTGTACTTCACCACAAGCAATAAGGTGGTAAAAGCATGGACAGGGGCCATTGACGGGGCCAATAACATCGTTGCCTACGCAAAGACTGCGTTCAATTACTTTGATGCTCCCGGCCTTCAGAAGCAGTACAAGATGTTCCGCCCGGTAATGGCGGTGAATGGGAATGTAACGTTCCTCACCGATATTGATGTGGACTTCCAGGATGGATTGGTTTCAGGGACTACAACCTATACAACCGCCTCCAGCGGTAAATGGGACGCTGCCATTTGGGATGCTTCCTATTGGTCAGCCGGACTTGAGACTATCAAGAACTGGACTTCTCCGAACGAATGGCAAGGTTACTGTGCTGCGGGAAAGATCAAGATTGAAACCAACTTATTGACAGTCCAATGGATGTCTTATGACATGATGTATGAGAAGGGCGGAATGCTGTAATGCTGGCCTTTGCGATAGAGCCGCTAGAAACCTGTTGGGATGATATTCGTCGCTTAGGGGCCGCTCATTGGGGCGAAACGATGGAGTATTACCGTGGCAAGCAGCCATTCAATCCATTGTTTGAGCGGTACAACCAATACGACAAGCTCGGCTGGCTGGTAACTTTTACTGTCCGTGATGAAGGCAAAATGGTGGGCTATGGGTTGATGTACGTTACCCCGAGCATGCACACCCAAGAGTTAATCGCTACCGAAGATACGATGTTTCTACTCCCGGAATATAGACGGGGCAGAAATGGGTTGAGGTTGTACCAATTTGCTGAAGAAGAGATGATAAAGCGCGGCGTGAAAGAGATATTAGTCACCGCCAAGCCGGATTCAGCCGCCTGCCGAATACTGGAGCATTTGGGCTGTACATTAATCAACTATCAGTACAGTAAAGCATTGACTATGCCTAGAAAATAGGCATAATGACGCTACGGGCCGCAGACAGCGCCTTAGTTCCAAGGAACATAACGCTGTCATAAGGAAATACCATGTGTAGCCCAAGCCCCCCGCCCTCACCCGACTACAGAGGCGCTGCTATTGAGCAGGGCACGGCAAATAAAGAGACTGCCATTGCGCAGTCGATGCTCAATAACCCCAATGTTGTTAATCCGCTAGGTACTCAGTCATGGTCTGGTGGAGAGGATGGCTCTCGTCCTACCCTCACACAGACGTTTAGCCCGCAGGAGCAAGCCCTCTACGATCAATCGAGTCTTACCAAGGGGCTTCTTGGCGGATTGAGCATACAGGGCGCTAGAGGGCTTGAAGGCGTTGTCGGAAAGAATCTAGACTTCTCCGGTATGCCTGCTAGTCCGGGAGATTCGTCGGCAACACGCGACAAAGTATTCGATTCCATGATGTCTCGCGTCAATGAGGACTATGGCGTAAAGAGTGACGACATGAATTCCAACCTTATCGCCTCTGGGCTAAGGCCTGGATCGAAGGCTTACGACGACGCCCAATTCCAGCTTACTCGCGGTCAAAACGACGCAAGACAGCAAGCGATGATCGCATCTGGTGCTGAGGCTCAAAGAGACTTCGGAATGGATACTCAGCTTCGCAAAGATTCCATTGCTGAAATGCTGGCAGGCCGGCAGACCCCGCTGAATGAAATTACCGCACTGATGAGCGGCTCTCAAGTCTCGAATCCGTTTGCAATACCCGGCGCTGCTCAGAACACGCAGATTGCTCCTGCACCACTATTCGCGGGAGCGCAGGCTCAAGGGCAATGGGATCAGAACATGTTTAACCAGCAGCAGCAGTCCTCCAATGCGCAAATGAGCGGGCTTATGTCATTGGGTTCTGCTGGAATTGGTGCCTATGGGGCAATGAACGCAGCACCTATGGTGTTGGCTGCTTCTGACCGCCGCATAAAACAAGACATTCGGCGTATTGGCGACCACCCTCTCGGAATTGGAATCTACAAATTTAAGTACATTCCAGAGTACCGCGATACATGGGGTCATGGTGATCGGGTTGGTGTGATGGCTCAGGAACTTATGGAAGTCATGCCCGAAGCTGTTGTAACGATGCCTACCGGCTATATGGCGGTGAGGTACGACATGATTGGGGGGGTTCCTCATGGCTGATCCATTTGGCGGAATGCCGCCTGAACTGTTCGGTGCGTATCAAGCGCTCGAACGCAAGAAGAAGCTCACCGACCTGCTTACACAGCAATCCATGCAACCAATGGATATGCCGCCCACAGCGACTAATGGCTTTCAAGCCAAGGCCAGCCCGTTTGCCGGCTTGGCGAAGATGGTACAAGCCTATACAGCCAACCAGATGCGGGATTCAGATACCAAGGCTTATTCAAGCCTGGGCGAGAATTACAGGGCGGGCGAATCCGCCGCTATGAAAAAGTACATTTCCACAAGACAAGGCACGCCGGAATCCAACACTAATGAACAGGGCGGCATGGGCTTTCAGCCTGCGGTAGCTGGTGATCCAAGGCGCGCTATTATGGAAGCGGTAATGGGCAACTACCCACGAGTAGGTCGTATGGGTGAATTGGATGCCAAGACTGACCAAGCCAACCTTGCACGAGAGGATGTACAAACTGCGGCTTCCGATGCCGCTAAATTGGTACGCGAAGGACGTGTTTCTGACGCGGCAATAGCAGCGGAAAATAGATCGAAAGATGCCGCCACAGCAAGGGTTGAGGCGCACCAAAACCGTCTTGCGCAGATCGCCGCTGGTGCAGCAGCAAGGCCGGCTACGGCCCAAGTGCTAAAAGACCCGAAGCAAATTGCGTTCGACCAGTTTAGAAAAGAAAACCCCAATGCCACGTCGGCGCAGATGAATGCGGCTATCGCTTCCACGCAAGGTCTAGTTTCAGCAGCACAAGGCGCGGGGAAAGAGGGCGGTAAATCTGGCATAGAAATAAACACAAAGCTATATGAAAGTGCAACGAAATCCGCTGCTGCCATCCCGAAGGCAGATGAATTGATAAAGCTACTGGAAACCGGCGATGTCAATAGCGGCATGGCCGGAAGCGTCAAACAAGGATTTGCCCGTGCGCAGTCTCTATTAGGTGGAGAACAAGGCGCGAAAAGCGCAACAGATACGCAGATAGCAGACGTGCTGATGGGTTCGGAAGTGTTCCCGCTAATTCAATCTCTGGGGATTGGCGCGAGAGGAATGGACACCCCTGCCGAGCGTGAATTTATGCGTAAAGTCCTGACTGGCGAATTGTCTCTTGAAAAAGACACATTGATTAAGATGGCGAAAATGCGCAAGGCTTCCATGCAGCAATCCGTTGATGCTTACAATGCAAAATCTGAAAGCGGAGAAATGGATACCTTCTCCGCAACCACCGGGAACAAGAAGAGGAAAATTTCCGGTTCGGCCCGTCGCTCTACTGACAGTGCAGGAACCGACCAACA
>Ga0105051_10007699_pt1 | contig 11153 bp, 8 predicted proteins | sample FRY02_FD_78383 | JGI IMG/M metagenome (GOLD analysis project Ga0105051, IMG submission 78383) | Freshwater microbial communities from Lake Fryxell liftoff mats and glacier meltwater in Antarctica - FRY-02 (megahit assembly) | ecosystem: Environmental > Aquatic > Freshwater > Ice > Glacier...
ATTTATTTCTATTTTTTGGAGAATTTATTTGGAAAATATTTTCTTGAATAACCTTTTTATTGAATTCTCGAATAAATTTTCCCAAAAGAATTTTACATTTTTTATAATCTGTCATTACAATTATAATTAAATCTCTTATAATATAAAAAAGTTATTTTATTTAAAATAATTCAGACTAAGGTTAGTTTACTTCTTTTAATTGTAATAATTTTAGAATTTGGAAGTTTTTTAACTCTTTTTTTAAGATTTATATCACAGGTGGCTACAATGAAATGTCTAAATAAATTAACAGTATTATAAATACAATCGTCGGCATAAATTATATTTTTAGGGTGAAAACAATTTAATTTTATAAATTTTCGATTTTTTAGATATTTTAAAGCAAGTTTAAACTTTGGACCAAGTTTTTCAAGTTCCATTAAAACACATTCAGAAACACAAGGAACTGTAACAGCATTCAAACAATTTAATAATGAAGAACATAGATTAATTTTATTTTTCAGGGAAAAATATATAAAATTGGTGTCTATTAAAACATAATTAGGTGTTAAATTTTTCATATACTTTATAATATCGGTCTTGTGGTCTAGTGGTAATGACGTCTGACTTTGAATCAGAAGGTCGTGAGTTCAAATCTCACCAAGACCTACATTTAATAAGCTCCAATTTGATCAAAGTTTTTTGTAATTAAAAATTCTAGATATTTCAGAAACTCAAAAAATATTAAATTGGCAAAAGTTTTTTTTCCAAATTTTGTGTGATGGAAAAATAAAATGGATTTTTATGGAGAATTTTTCATGTTATAATTTTAAAAGTTTTTTCCCGAAAACTTGTTAAATTTGGAAAATATAAGAAAGTTTTTACATTTTTATGCAATAAAATTTTAATCATCCCAAAAAAATTTCAAATTACAGGCTTAATTTTAAAAAAAAAATTATGTAAAATAACTATCTTTATGTGGAAAATTAATATTGTAAATAACTTAATTTTATGTTAGAAATTTTTCACACTAATTGTATCTGTTTCTCTTTTTAATCCATTTAATAATAATTTTTCAAAAAAAATATCAGAATGCCTTTTTCGAAAAATATCAAATGACAACAGAAAATTTACAATATTGAACTTTTGGTGACCAAACCATCCACTTAAATCAATTTTTCTAAAAGAGGAACGGTTCCAATACAGTTTTTTACTCCTAAAAATCTTTGCTTTAAAATGACGATTTTGAACCCAATTCAATTGTTTTGTTGTAACTATGTCAATGTCATTTATGATAAAGGAATCGCATTCAATCCCAGAGGTGTTTAATATTAAAAAATTTGTAAAGTTCATATTTTCATTTTTAATTGATTTAGATATTTTATTTCTTTGGATATTTATCAGGGCCAATCTGTAAACCAAGATCTTTAAAAATTCAACTAAATCAATTACTGAATTTTTATGGCATTTTATTTGAGACTCAGGCTTTGAAAAAAGAAACATCTTTAATAGAATTCTAAATCCTGAAACTAATAATCGTATCTGGATAAAATATTCAGCTTTTAGTATCAGGTAATCTTCTTTAATATTTAAATTCTTATTTAATTGGTTTTTTAATATTTTGCCTAAACAATTTGCTGATAATTTTAAGTCGATATAAGATTTTTTTCTAGAATCATTTAGAAGATTTCCAATTGTTATTAAAGATTTTTTAATACTTATAACGTATCTAATATTAAAAGAGGTGTGCGTTTGAAATGAAATTTTTTCTCCAAGCCTTGCTAACAAATTTGTTTTAAATCTCAAAAATTTTTTTTTTTCTACAGCACAATTAAGTTTGTGGTTTTTTTTTGATAAAAGATTTAATGCGTATAATTTTGAAATAGAATTCTCAATAACAAGACATGTTGAGCTCTTATAATTATATTTTTTTTCAAATATAGAAAAAATAACAAGAATACAAATTTTTATTGATATTAAAAATAATTGCATTATGTAAAAAAAATTAATTATGTACTTAAATATAATCTAATAAAAAATTTTAAAATAGTATGAAATTCATATTAAAAAGTCCGGTTAAAGAGGAAGAAAGTTTTCGAGATTTCCTAATAAAAAACAATTTAAATTGTATCACAAAGAATGATTGTAGAAAAATAATTGGAAAACTTTTAGATTATTTAATGAAGTCAACTCGATACAATGATATTTCAGATTTTCTCAGAGTATTTAACCAAAAAAAAAACTATTTGAAAAATATTTCTGAAGTTTTTGATAAATTAAGACTTAATAAAAACAGTGTACTTCATTATCCAGTAATTATAACATTCAATTATTTTTTAGAAAATTATTTGAATACTTTTGGATGTGTAGAAAGTTCACATCTCTTTCAAAAATCATTACATTCATTTCTTTTAAACAAAGGAAAATCCAAATCAGCCAATTTTTTAATAAAAAAATTAACTAAAAAATTAGTTCAGGTAAAAAAGACATCTTTTTTCTTAACAATCATGAATCATGAAAATCTGTTTATTCAAAATTATTTTAATGGAATTCAAAGCTATCTGAGTTGGTTTTATTTATCTTTGGAAAAAGCATTCGAATCTAATTATTATAAGGATAAATTAAATTTTTCCTTGGGAAAAGTTGCACTCTCTCAAAATAAAAAAATCAAAGCGTTTTCTCTTTTTATCCAAGCAATTGAAGATTCTAAAAAGGGAAATTTTGGAACAAAACTCATAATAATAGAATGGTTTATTCTCTCTTCTCTTCTTTTAAAAAAAATAAACCAGACAAACAACCTTATAAATAGGTTAAATTTATTAAACTCAAAAAACCTATTTCAAATTAAAACCATATATAATTGCATCAATAAAAATAACATGATTTTGATTGAAAAGTTAATTTTCAATACAGATAGAACTACATTTATTCTTAGTTCGTCTAATCTTTTAGTCAAAAAGTTTTTTAAAAAGATTAAAAAGAAACTTGTGAAAATATTATCTATTTATATTAGATCTTCTATTAACAAATTGGCAATATTATTAGGGATTTCTAGGAAAAGAACTGAGATGATTTTAAGCTATATAATTTTAAAAGGAGAACAAAAAGGCTATTTTGTTTGTACAACTGATACTTATAGTAGGTCCCTTAAGACTAAAAAGGTATCTAATTTATTTATCGACGCATCCTTAAATTTAGGAAGTTTAGTTGATGTATGTTTCAAATTAAAAATTTAGAAGTAAAAATTTCAATAAATAAAATAAGCTACTTTCAATTTCATTAAATCTTGTTAGATTGTTTTGTTATTAATTTTGTTGTTTAATTGAAATGTTTTTTATAATAAAGGCATTATTTCAAATTATTAATTTTATTAATATTAAAAAAAAACCTATGAAAATAAAAAAAAATTTATATTTATCGACATTTAACAGTTATCTTTTTTGAAAAAAGTATTTATTTGGTTTACATGAGATAATATAGATATGGTATTAATAAAAGTATTTGTAAATATTTCCGAACACTCTTTAGTTTGAACAAGAATAATATTTTTTATGGTAAAAAAGATTCTTTTTTTAATGAATTTTACAGAGACATAACAAAGTTTTATTTTAATATTATTAAAACTGAAAAACACTTTAAAAATACACTTTATTGTAATACTTACAAAACTCAAGTTTGAGTAACCAACAAGTTTAAAATTGAAGATTGTTATTTTCAAAGTATCATAACAACCTATTGACGTATTTTTAATAAAATTAATTTACCCTACCCTAAAATTTTATTTTTTTAGAAAAACTAAAAAATTTCTTTTGATATTTTATAACCTATTTTTTTCTAAAATAAATTATTTTAAAGGAAATGTGGGTTAAAGTTTTTTCCATGCACCATACGGAAGACTTTAGGTGTGATATTATTTGGTTTATCAGAATAAATTTAAAAGTATAGATTTCTTTGGAATTTTTTTTTGGAAATTTATTCAAATTCAGAAACATTTCAAAGGAGACCAAGAAATTTATTAACAAGGAAGGCGATGCCTAGAAAGTTGGTGTGTATGTCGAGGTTTAAGCATCAACAGTCTTAATTGAAATGATAATTTTTCCATTATATTCGTAAATATAATGTAGTTTATTTTTTTTTTAATATCTTAATATTAGATTGGACCGGATTTTAAATTTTTAGGGACAAAAATAAACCACTCAATGAGCTAAAAACTAATAAAACTTATTTTGTTCTTAGAAATGCAATGGTTTTCTGCTATTTTCCATGAAAATTAAAAACTTGGTAAAATGGGATTTTTTTACAATTTTTAGAAATTAAAATTTTTTTTGATATATTTAATATTTGCAGAAAAGTTTCCTCTAAATCTATTTCATTTGATAAAATTCGAAATCTATAATTACCGGAAAGGTTTTTAAACATTTTCTCAAATAAATAGTAAAATTATAGGTTAATTTAGAAGTAATTTGAAAACTTTTTAAGTATTCTTTTAATAAATATTTGAGAAAAACTCGGTTTATCCTGAAAAGATTAAATTTTTTGGAATTTTTTGTCAAAGAAGTTGAAACTTTTAAATTAAAAAAGAGTTTTAGGCTCTCATCAATTGTGTATCTGTTTAATTTTTCAATTTTTAAAAAAACTTTAGTTTTTTTTTTCCTCCTCACTATATCTTATTCTGGTTTTTTTAAATACGATAATAAATTTTTAGAGGAGATTGATAAAGCATATATTCTTTTAAAATAAATCTCAATGCTGGACTTTATCGATAGACTGGCTGATCAAAAATGGAATGTAATTTCTTTGGAAGAATTTTTTTTAACTTTTGAATAAATTAAAATTTTATCAATTAAATCGATTTGCCATATATTTTTACTTTTTATTAGTCCGATTCATAATTTGGGATATTAAATTATGAAAGAAACCTCAAAATTAATTTGCTTTTTTATGAAGATTTCTACATTTTTAGGAAAGATATTGAACGAATCTATAACAATTGAATTGAAGAGCGGAGTGGTAATTTATGGAACTTTAACAAAATTTGATAAATGTATGAATCTATATTTAAAAAATGTTAAAAAATCTTTTTCAACAGATAAATCTATATATTTTGAATCAGTTTCTATACGAGGATCTATGGTAAGATACATTATTCTACCAGTTTGGATAAATCTTGACTTAATCTTAATTGAGACAGAATAAAAGTACTATTAGTTTTTTCTTATAAACAAGTAATATTTATTAAAAAAGAGGGTTAGAAATTAGTTTCTGCTCTGCCCATAAATCTGGAGTGGAAAAATTATAGGTCATTGAAATAGCCTCAAAAGTTGCTTTTGCAAAATTACCGATAGTTCGGGTATGTCCTTTAGATGATGTGAAAACATCTTTATATCCAGCTACAGTTAACAATTTTTTTGGAATTTTTCCCGCAACAATACCAGAACCCCTTGGAGCCGGAATACACCTCACTCTTATGGATCCACATTTGCCTGTTACTTTAACAGGAACAGTGTGTGCTGCTCCTTCATATTCTCCCCAAAAACCTTTCCTCGCTGGTACGATAGATAATTTAGCAATTATAATAGCACCTCTAATAGCTGAGGCCGCTTCTTTAGCTGATTTTACCCCAAGTCCAACATGACCGTTAAAATCTCCAATGATGACAAATGCTTTAAATCTAGTTCGTTGACCTGCTCTTGTTTGTTTTTGAACCGGCATAATTTTTATCACTTCATCTTTCAATTCAGATCCTAAGAAATAATCAATAATCTCTTGCTCTTTAATAGAAATCGAATGATAAAATATTTGTTCAATTGAAATTATTTTTTTGTTTTTTACAAGTCTTCCTAACTTTGTAATCGGGATCCATTCTTTATTTTCATTATTTCCTAGTTTATTTATTTTTCCTTTATTTCCTCTAAACCTTTCTTGGATTTTATTATCACGGTCTTGTTTAATTTCGGCTAAAAATTGTTGTTATAAAAAAAAAAAACTAATTGTTAAAAAAAATTTGAATAATATAACTTACCCATTTTATATTTTCAATATAATAAATTATGAGTTTAATTTATAAATTTGCCAACTACCAGAATCGAACTGGTGATCTTTGGTTTACAAGACCAACGCGTTACCACTACGCCAAGATGGCTATAACTATTCTCCCAAATTAAATTTTATTTTTACATTTATTGCAGCCAACTCTGATATTAGATATTTTAAAATATACGGCATTAAAATTTTTTTGGGGAATTTTTTTGAGATTCTTTTAGATTTTCCATTAAAATTTTTTAGAAAATGTAATTTATTATAATCCACAAAATTTCCAGTTTTTTTTTCGAAAAACGATGCATGCAAATCACTAGAGACTTGGATTCTATCATGTAGTAGAAACGTACAACCATGTCCTAATAGCGCATCTCTTTCCATTTCTCCAAACCTGATTGCACCCCCAGATTTTCTTCCTTTTATTGGTTGACGAGTTAAATTGTTAACAGGACTCTTATTGGAAATCTGAAATTTATCAGATACCATATGCCTTAATCTTTGATAATGGACAATTCCTGTAAATATTTCCACTTCTAATGGTTCACCTGAATAACCAGAATATAAGATTTCCGATCCAAAATATTGAAATCCGACTTGACGAAGCTGCTCCGAAAACTTACCAAATGAATTCCTATCTCCCGAATATCTAAATGGGGATGAGTCATTGAAAGAACCGATAATTGAACCACTTTTACCTGCTAAACTTTCAGTTATTAAACCCATTGTCATTCTTGACGGTAACCCATTTGGGTTGAAAAGTATATCAGGAATAATACCATTTTCAGAAAATGGTAAATCTGTTGAAAAAAAATCATAAGATAAAACCCCTTTTTGACCGTGACGAGAAGCGAATTTATCTCCAACTATTGGTTTGCGCCTGCTTCTAATTTTCACAAAAGTTTTTGTTATTTTTGATTTCTTATGTAATTCTGATGAAATTTTTATCTGGTCAATTATGCCTTTCTCAAAGCTATTATAACAAAAAAAATTCTCCCTCCTTAACCCGATACTTTCTTGAAATTTTTGTAAAAATATTGGATTTCCTTTCGATACATGTGAGTCTGATCCCAATAAACCATCTTCTTCTATATTATCTTTACCTTGATTAAAATATTGCATAGTTTTTTCACCGAAGTTTTTCATTTCAATCAAACTTGAACTAGTAATATTTGAAAAAGAAATACCTCTTTGGATAGATGAACGGTTTATTACGATAGCATCTTCCATATCAAATCCTGTATAAGTTAGCACAGAAATACACGCATTAAATCCATTGGGAAAAGAATCCAATTTTAAACCATCTTGAATTATCTTATTTCTAACAATAGGAACTTGTGCAGCTAATAATAAATAACTTTTGGAATCATTTCGTCTCCAAAAAGTATAAAATGGGGTTCCAACGGATTGTTTTGCCATTTGACACTGGTATATATTCCTAGGTGATTGATTTAGGTTTGAAAAAGGAGTCGAACCCGCAATTAAAGATAAAATTCCCATCGATTCAATTTCAGAGTGAGAAATTCGAGCATTTTTCAAAAGTAGACCCGTTTGAGATTCAAAGTTAAAAATATTCATTAAGTTCTGTTCAACTGCACCAACTAATTCAATTGTGTACAACTGGCTTTTAAATGAAATAGAATTCGTAAAAGCCGGTTTTTCGGAAAAAAATTTCAGATCAATATCGTACCATTTGACTGGTCTACTTGCTCTCGAATCTTGAGAAGAAAAATCAAATTGTTTAGAAGGACATTTTAAACTGTTTCGTGAAATGTATAACAATTCGCAACTTTTGGGCAAAAATCCAAATAATGATACTTTCTCGGATCTAAGTTTATCAATAAACCACTTTAAAAAATAATCTGAAGAATAACCCACAATTTCCCCATCTAAATTTACTGTAGCCAATCCTTTGAGAGATTCAGGAAAATTTTTAATTTTCCCATATCGTAAAAATAAAGTTTTAAAAGTGATATTATCAACGGGATTACAAAACACTGTAAGAGTAGAAAAAGAAATATGATTCAAAATACCACAAGAGGGCCCATCTGGAGTGTGAACAGGACATAAAAACCCCCATGATTGTGGTAATAGTTTTCGTCCCGCTGTATTCTTCATTTCAGAAAAAAACTTTCCTCTATGGATGCTTCTAAAAAAGGAAAAAAATCTTCCATAATTTATTCTTTCTAGTGTAACACTTAAACCTGTTGTTTGAGGAAGTTCACTTTTAAACCCAGAAGAATATGTTCCTGTTGTAATAATGAATTCGAACCCTTTTGGTATTATTGCGAGTTCTTTTTGAAATTTTTTTATAAAGTGCTTGAGTTCTTGATTTTCACAATTTTTTTTAAAAAAATCATCAGATTTTTGATTTTCTAATAATCTTGTATTAAAAAACGAATTTTCAATTTTTTCTTTGAGGTAAATTAATAGCAGGTTTCCGGGAAGTAAAAATTCTTGAGAATCAAAGGAATCTGGGTTATCTTCCGAAGATAAACCTCTCTGTACTAATATAAGCCTATGAATCATAGATATTAACAAATGAAACTTTTTTACATTATCAGTTCCCAAATGGACAAAAATATTTTCGTTAAGTACAGCTTCAATAAATTCGGTAGTTTGATAATATTCTTTTGGTGAAATTAAGTTAAAAATCTTCCCTAAAAATTTTTTTAATTCAACTACCGATTCATTTCCAAAAACCAAATAAGATTCTCGAATCATCAAAACAGCACGTTTTCGAAGATATTCGTCTTTTGGATCGAAACTCGTTAGTGAGTCAAAAATAAATTTATCCGAAACATTCAAAAAAAGTTTGATTAAAATTACAACAGGAATAAAAAATTCTTGTTTTTTAAAGATTATTCGAGAATGGATCGTTCCATTACGAAGATAATGAAGATGAAAAGTTTTTGATGTTTGAATTCTATCTACTGATCTAAACGAACATGAAAATACTGTACACAATAAACCTTTTTGTGAATTGCTAATTCTTGAAATTGTTCTAATTAGATTTCTTCTGGGTACAATTAATAATCTTAGGATTTTTTCATTTCCTTTTATCATAAAATAACCACCTGTTTCATATTCTTCTTCGTCTATTTCCATCAATTGTACCGATTTCAATCGGTTAAGATTACATTTTAAACTTCTTATCATAATAGGAATTTTTCCAATTTTTATAATAAAACGTTCCGGAAAATATTGTGAAAGCTTTATTAAAATTGAGACAAATATTTCTCCATTATATGTTACTTTTATCTCCCTAGACCGTCTAGGTATCTCTCTAAGTCTTTTTTGATTTGATATTAAAAATGGTTTGCACACAAGGAAGCTAAGAGATTTTATTTTTATATTACTAGAATGTTCTTTTTTAATAATTTTTGAGCTGAAAAGACTATGCACAAGAAGCCTTAACCCCTGTGTTATAGCAAAATTGAAAGAAGCGATATGCAGCTTTACCAAAGATTGGAGTCTGTTTAGCTCATTATGACATATTTTTCTTACCATTTGGAGAAAAAAAATTAAAATGTATGTATACTCAACTATTAATTTAATTGTTTAATAAAATGAAAATTCTACCAATCCAAACTTTAGGAATTATTGCTGTAAGCAAAAGTCACCAAATTCATAGCTTTAAGTTAAAAAACTATGTTTTAATTTCAAAATTTTCTTCTATCTATCAGTATGAAATTGGAAATTTAAAATTAGTGAAGAAATCACCTTTTCTACACAATAAAAATTTTGTAAGTACTATTTTAATGATAAAAAATCGAACATTCGCAACTTTAAATGGTACTCTCCATGTTTTGGATTTTTCTACCCCTTTAACTAGAATAAAAGTTTTTAAATATCCAATTACCAAGTTAATAAAATTTACAAATAAGATTTTTTTGTTTTCACAGATGGAGCAAAAAGGATTAATACTTAATACTTGGACCTTAGGGACCATAAACATTATTAGGCCAAAATCCAAGATTTTATTTCTAAGCAAAAGCAATATTTCTTTTAATAAGAATTTAATCCTTTTTTATTCGATTGAAGGTAAGGTAGAAGTTTGGAATATCGATGTAGCCAAAAAAATATGTTCTTTAAATTTTGGATTATTTCTCAACCAAGACGATTTCGTTCTAGCAAATAATGAGAATAGTATTTTTATCAATTTTCAAAAAAAAAATCTGTTTATTTGTGACTTAAAAAAAAAAAAAATTTGGAATTATCATGGTGAGAAAATTGATAAAATTGATAAAATTATATTTACAGAATATGAATTGGAAACTTTTTTTATAAAAGGGAACGGTATTTTATATAAGATAAATAAAAAAAAAAAAATCATTTTCAAATCGTCTATAAAAGGTCACCATGGAAAAATAAATTTTATTGAATTTATTAAAAATAATTTACTTCTGACAATAGGTTTATATGATAACACAATTGCTATTCACTATCTAAATAAAATGAAAATGAAATTTATTTTGGTCAAAAAAAAATCAGGAAAAAAATGTCCACCTCAACAAATTCAGAGTTCATTGGTAGAAAAAAGTATATTTAGAATTGAAAATCAACTTAAAAAACTACAAAACTATAATAATAATTATAAGTTGGGAAAAAAGAAAATAAACTCCAATAATCAAAAATATTTCGAAGAATTAAAAATTAAATCTGAAACTTTTAAAAAAGATTCAAAGGTTACGATAAAACAAGTAATCGTAAAAAAAGACAGTTTCAATCCATTTGAATTCAAAGTAGGTTTTTTTTTTTTTAGAAGCCCTAAAGTTTGGTTTTCAAAAGTATTTCAAAATTCGAATTTTACCAAATTTGCAAACCCAATTCAATGTGAAAAAAATCTTTATAGTATTTCTTGTATAAGTCTTTCTACTAAACTTGACATCGGTATAATTGGCTATGAAGATAATTTCATATCATTTTTTGACATAAACAATAGAGTCTATTTATTTCATGGAAAAAATCACAATTTTTTTGATTTAAAATTTCGATGTAAAATTAGTTTATCAATAATTGATCCTTTAGAAATTTTTTTTTTAAGTTATTGTTCACATGGAATATTAAATCTTTGGAGTTTAATTACCTTAAAAATTGAAAAAACATTGATTCTGAAAGGTTTAGACCTGTTATTG
>Ga0105051_10007700_pt1 | contig 11152 bp, 5 predicted proteins | sample FRY02_FD_78383 | JGI IMG/M metagenome (GOLD analysis project Ga0105051, IMG submission 78383) | Freshwater microbial communities from Lake Fryxell liftoff mats and glacier meltwater in Antarctica - FRY-02 (megahit assembly) | ecosystem: Environmental > Aquatic > Freshwater > Ice > Glacier...
ATCAAATGTAAACAGCTAAACAATCTCTTTTATTTAAGCATTACACTTATGAGATCGAAATAAATCCCATGGGATAAAGAAGATTGACAATAAGTATTGTAGATTCTTCATCAAGATCTGAATTTTTTGAAAAATAACTGGTGCTCGAACATATCGGTGTTTCAACGCTTATTAAAGCTTTTGAAAAGGCAAAGAAATAAATTTCTTTCACCATTGATCATAAAAAAGGTGGGTAAATTTAAATGATCGAGTTAAAGGTTCAAGTTTAATCTCAGTTTTTAAGGCCTGTCTAATAAACAATTTACATCAAGAAACTACGAGATATCAGTTAAGCAGAGGCTTTAAAAAAGGCAATTGACTACTTGAACAAGAAGATGAAAGATTTAAAAGCCTCAGAACAGGTTTAGAAAAAAGATGGACTTTTGATACAATATGATTTAAAAAGTAAGCATTTTGCTGCTGGAATCACATTTGAAACATTTTCTGAGATTTCCTTACCAAAGGGAAAGTTCCTGATAACTTGGACATTTTTAGCGAAGGCCACAAACCAATTGATGTACATGTACCTGAATCAAGGACTAGTTGTTCTTTTGACAAACTGTGCCATTTATGTTCCAAATAATACAAATTTTATCCCATATACTTACAGAAAGATTCATGCTGTAACTGGAAATGAACAGACATTATCTTTGCAAACTTATTGTACAGCCAGCTACCCAGTAACTATTACAAACTGTATTGTATCAGCAAAAAGAATTGAATGACGGAAGCAATCAACTAGTTTAAAGTGTTTATAAATTTTTGAACTTATTCTATTTACATTTTTATTATCTTCTTATCTTATTTTTTCCTTTATTTCTTCCTATTCATATAATTTCATGTATTTATATTCAAAACATATGTTAATTACCGTTCTGCTTTTTTATCGATATATTTATACTGTATTTTTTGATGATTCATAATTATATTATTTGGGCTTAATAATCATGCTAATTGATAAAAATGGTAGAAAATAAAAGTAAATACTCAATATTATGTTCACTAGAATGGAGGAAGTGTTGTTCTACATTGAGGGCACTCCTTTTTTATGTTCATCCATTCAATGAGACATTTACTATGATATTTATGATTACATGGTGTTTTCATCATCTTTATGTTATCGTATTAGTTTTTCATGTCTGGCTGTCCTAAATCCGGATCTAGATGTAATGGCGCCAAACAGATAGCACATTAAGGTATCTATCCTCCCTATTCTATGTTTATTAATTCATCCAATTTATAGTTAAAGACTGGTGGCAACATGAATTTTGGAAGAACTTTCTTCGGCCCATAGACTTTCTGAATCCATAGCAACGTGTACTAAAGTTTTAGTATAAAATACCTGGAAGGCTATTAAGAACAGACAAATTAAACACAAAATATAGTCAGGTCTCAGCTAAAAGATATTGTATGGAAAGCCACGAACATAGAACTACATAGGATAAATAAATTACGATAATAAGGAACCTGAACATAAGGAACTTGCTATAGTAAGGATGATTCAAATCAGGTCTGTATCCCTGCTGGGCGTTTACATATATTTGTGGCAAAAATATGAAACATATTGAAATAAAGAGCCATGAGTTAAGGTTTGTGAATATGAGAATTGGATAAATAAGTAAGAAACTTCCATAACTCATTATATTGAATCTACAAATTATTGAGCGAAGGTCCAGATGAGCATTGTTGGATTGAAATATTGATAACATCCAACGCAGTTAAAGATTTGTGAACAGAATGCATAACATGAAAGAGGGAAGAATAAAAAGGATCAGGTTTTACTAAATAATGATCGAATTACCTCATTGGTGAAGGCTTGCATAAAACAGACAAGACACAAGACTGAGTCCCATAAAGTGGCCATGAGTACTGATATCAAGGAATATCTGTGTGACGATTACGACCCTTCCAGAATCTGTCTTAAAATTTTTAACACCGAGTTGAATGAGAAATAAGAAATGAGAAAGACCAAAAACGCGAAAATGATTGTCCTTATAAGAAAGGTTTCTTTTTGAAGGGTGTTAAACTTGAAATTCATTTTTGCTGTCATGATAGACGTCTAAAAACGAATTTTATTGTCCTAGTGGAGAGTGAAATTGAATGTTATTTTATCAATTGTTGTCACTCCTAATTATATCATGCTAAATATTTTTTAAATTTTGTAACCAGTCGTAGGAAGTGTAATGTTTTATTTCCCTTATACATATACTAGTGCAGAATTTCCTTATCTTTGAATATTTATGTAGCTTCTATTCTTCTAGTTTTTAAGATTAAAATATGTAGAATAGTACCCGTCGTCTAAATACTATCCATTTTATATCAATACTGCAAAATTAATTTGATTATCTGTAATTCCTGAGAAGGAGGCTTTCGATTTACCTGAATTTTGAAAGTAATAAGAATTCTTAAATTCCTAAGTAGGACTGCCTGAATTTACGATCTTCTACCATTGACCTTAATAAGTTGCCCCTGCTTGAAACATACCAAACAGAAGTGATAATTAAGGAACCTTATCAGTCTTTAATGCCGCAACAAGTGATTGCTCATTGCCTGATTCATTTTTATTACCGAATTTACTTGACATCACGAGCATTATGTAAATTATAAGGATAAAAATTATTTGTTTTGATCGATTTGAGGTATTTCGATTATTTGGTTCTTATACTGCATTGTTATTCTACATCATAAGATTGCTTAGTCTAATTTTTAAATATAAAAGCTAATATTCCTTTTTATTTTTTATCTACCACAGATTTCAATCGATTGGAAACTATATATTTAATACGAAATATGATTGTATACTTTCTAAATTTATAATTGAAGCTATATTATTTATTTTGATAAAAATATTTAGACGACTATTCCATCGATAAAAGTTTTATTTGCTAAATGAAAAATTTCGAAATAAAAAATAACTCCTCAAATATGCAGAATACTTCTCAAATAGGTTATAAAACTTTTGCATCTCAATTCATAGAACACGGAGCAGAAAGTCCTTTTTAACAAATAACAGCCATTGTAAAGAAAAGTATTTTTAAAAAGTTAAATTAGACAAGGCTGAGCTTTTGCACTATGTTAGTAACAATGGAGATAAAAAAAAATTAGGGTAAAAAAGCTAAAAAGATCTTAGTTTGCTTCATTTTGCTGCTTATTTTAATAGTGCTATTTGTGCTCTTTATTTACTCTATAAAAATGCAAGTCTAAATTCTTTGGATAAGTAAGGCAAATCGGTGTTTCATATATGCGCATATACAGGACATCTGTAGACTTTAGTTTATATTCACTAATTCTGGAAAATCGTTAGAATTAGTCATCTTAATTAGAATTTTCTGAAGATCTTAATAAAAATAGGTTTCAAACGAACAGATGCTAAGAATGGATGTCTTAAAAGTTAGGTATCGAGATAGCGTCAAAACAAATTTAGTAAGGGCCAATAATAAATATTAAGACTATACAAATAGTATCGAAAATAATACATTGAGTTTATTTTAAAATCCTATTAACTTCAAGATACAGCTTTCAATAGAAACTGTTTTCATTATGTAGCGTTAAACAAGTATCATAAATGTCTGACTACAATGTAATATATGATGAAATCTCTACAAAACTACGATTTATGTTCAAGTTCTGATCTCTTAATGAGTTTGAATGAAATATCAACTTTTATCGACAAATTCTAAGATCCAAGACAGCTTGAAGACTGTTTAATCAATATTAGAAATTTTTTATAGCCATAAACAATGAAAAACATATAAAAATAATAGACAGACAAGATTAAGTGGTATTTATCTGGAATCCTACAGTCTAAAGATAACCTCGGCCATACCCCAATATATTTAGCGTCGAAAACTGGATCAGCATCTCTTGTTTCATTGCTAAAGAAAGTATAATAAAAAAGTTCATTGACAAAAATTGAATAAAATAAAACTTTTGTAAACGATGATGTCATAAGAATTGCCCTTAACAACTCCTCGAGAAATAAAATTATTGACCTATGCGAAGCATCCAAAAACTCAGATGTTGCAACGATTAATTTTCTAATTTCATGTGGGTAGCAAGTGAATAAAAAAAAAACCATATTTGGAACATTTGCTCTTTTGTAAGCTGTAAAATCTTTTTAAAAAGACAAAAACATCGAGCCAATAAAGATTCTTTTAAAAAGTGGAGCTGATGTAAATTAACAGGACAGTAATGGATGGACCATATTTCATCATATGGCTGAAAAAGGATTGGTGTTAATACTGAGAGAGGTATGTAAATAAAGAGACTAAAAAAGGATAGCAAAATTGAACATTAACAAGGTCACTAACAAAGGTTACCATCCATTACACATTGCAGCTTTAAATAATCAAGTGTTAATAATAAAGTAAATGATGAATCCTTAAATAGCTAAAAAATACGATATTAATGTGAACCCATTGGACTAATAGAAATCAACTATCTTGCACTTTGCAGCTAAAAAAGGTTGCATGGATGTATTAGGATAGATTTTAAGACTAAAGCAACAGTAATTACATGAAAAACTAATCGACTAGCAGATAAAGTATAGAAAATAGTTTATCGGAGCCAAAGATGTCAATGATAATACATGTCTGCACATCGCCTCAGTTAACAGTAAATATTTGTTAATTCCTAGATCATACCGAATGCGTAAAGCTTATCATAAAGTTTGATAGCGATGAGGATCACCTGATAAAGTTAAAAAATAAAAAAGGAAAACTTGCAAAGTAGCTCACTTTAAAAAACAAGTGCTTTGACAGTATATTCGCAGCTGCTCGATAAGGGGATGTTAACATGATAAGGAACCTTACTAATTAACATCCTGATCTTAAAGACCAGCAAACTCCAATCATGAATCGAACTCCACTGATACTTTCTGTATTATCTCTCCAATTAGTAAACGTTAAATTCCTAGTCGACATCAAAGCAGACCAACAACATACGGATAAATTAGGAAAATGCGCAAGCACTTACGCAAAATAAATGTAAGGACAATTTTAATTCAAAGATAGGACAAAGCTTCAATTAATTAGAAAAATAAGGGCACTTCTTAAGTGATAATTTTTATACATTCAGATATTTCAGTTTACATTGATGATTTTAATCCAAATAAAACAAAAAAAGTCGACTTTGCAAATAAAGATCCATGAAGTATCTAATTTTGAAAAGGTAGAGGTCATATGCTGAACACTGCACTTATTAAAAACAGCCCTTATTAAAAAATATGTTAATACTTATAAAAATTATTCATTGACCTAAAAAGTAATTTATATATAGAAAATTGTTGAAAAATGATTTATTCATTAAATAGGGTTCAAAATAGTAAAAATCAGTCAATAATGATGTTATATAGGATAAATTTAGATATGAACAATCATGCAATTATTTTTTTAAGGTATTCTTCTTTAGCCTTTCGGATGTCTCCTCTTGTTTCAATCTTTCTGGTGGCAAGAACTTTGATCTTTTCAGCTCCTCTTGATTTTTTAATTTTTCTTTTTAATTATTTCTCAGATTTTCTCTTTGGGTTTCTTTTGGGAAGAATAGCGGCTCTTCTCAATCTGTAGTTTGGTTCGTACTTAACCAAGTACTGTTGATTATCATAAGCCAAGCAGAACCCAGTTGATCTGTTTCCACCGAAAGCAGTTCTGAATCCGAAAAGAACCAAGTTTTTGGCATCCCATCCGTATTTGGTTGAGATCAGAGTTTTAAGATCAGCTTGGGATACGTTAGGCTTTCCTTAATGGTAAACATCTAGAACTAATTATTTTCTTGCAAGCAGTTTATTAACTCTGAGAGTTCTGGTCTTTATGGTGATTGTTGACATATCACTTTGTGGATTTAATAAAATATTTATTTTATTGGAATATTATCAAAATTACTTTATTTTAATCAAACTTTTAATGAATTTTAGAAAAATACCTTCCTTTATTAAATTTGTATTTTGTGGAAGATGATCATTATACTAAGACTTGACTTGATTTAATTTTAAACGTTTAACTCATAAAATAGGATTTTGATATAAAATTAATAGCTGATAACTAAAGCAGGCATATTTAACACAAAATTCTTGACATTTTCTTTAAATTTTTTTTGATTAAATAATAATCGATAAGATATTATTTATCAGGCTTCTTGAATGAGATTAGTTTTTCTGAAGAATACACAGTTTCCTCCACATAGATTTGAACATTTTGGTTTTAATTTTTCTGGGTCAAAAGGGCCAGCGTTATAACTTTTAAGATCGAATGTCCATTCCTTCGGGTTTCCTTTTTTAATTTAAGTAAACTTAACAGGTAATGCTTTATCAACTGTACTGTAGTAATGATTTAAGTATAGTCCCATTTTTGTCCACTGAGTAACAGAAGTTCCATTCATGGTTGAAATACCTGCATATGTGCTATTGTCTTTGAGCCAATCAGATTTTATAGCCCCGAAATGATTTTCACATTTACAGCACCAATTATGTGCTGGATATTCAATGTACGACCAACCATCAGTGGCAAATGTAACAATACAAGAATCGTTGATTCCAAAAGGAGGTTTGGCCAAAAGACACATTTAATCAGCTTGAGGACCTTTATGTTCGTATCTCTCGGCCTTTACATTCCAATTGTAGTAATAAGTGAAGTTCCATTTCATGATAGGATCATTATTAAGCATTTAAACATTAACCGAGTATTGAAGATTTCCTCCCCAAATTGGAGGAGTTTATGCTATAACTCCGATCGTTAATATGCCGCACAAAAAGATAATGTTCAAAATAAGAGGCATCCAGATACGAATTATTATATATATTTTATCCAATAGAACAGAAAAAATTAAAATTAAATTACCACTATTCAATTATAACAAATAATTAAGTTAAATTGAATTTTTTATATCAGATCAATTAAATTGAGTCTAAGAAACTTAAGAATTTATTTTTTAAACAACAAAACTGATTTTGTGAGAATGATAAAATAGCTATGCTAACGAAACTCAGCATTACTTGATTTAAGTCGATAATTATTGTGCAAATAGACTTCGAACTAAGACATTCAGAAAAGCATAAGAAACTTATTATAATAAATTTCAAAATAAGATGAAATATAAAAATCTCCCTATCATTACTTGGTTTCTGAGATTTACGCATTTCGATTTCAAAACATTTAAGACGCATAAAAGTAACTGAAACACTTTGATGACTCAATTAGCACAGAGATTACTCTTAACTGTGAGTTGAGAATGGCTTTTTATAAGTATTTTCAGCAAAATTATAAGTAAGCATTTAACCATCTTGACATAGGGTTAGGCTACGTCGAATAGGAACTTAAACTGACCTAAAAAGCTAAATTCCTTTTTTAAAGAATTATTAAAAAGGAAAATCTAATCTTATAGGCAAAATAAAACAAAAGCTACTAAGCTATTTTTATCCTTTCACTTATTTATCAAAAAGAAAAACAATAACTTAAGGCATTTTAATAGTTGATCTCTTTTTTGGCTTAATCCAAATAAAGTTTTCAGAAATTTCAAATATACAAGCGTTTGTTGGAACTTTATGAATCAATGAAGAAAAATTCAGTCTCTACAATATCAATTTCTAAAAAATCTTTATAAAATTACAAAGAGGAATTGTCATTTTTAGAAAACAGAAATCCTATATATTAATAAAATTATGATTTTAAATACAGATTCGTAATGAAAATAATGAACTTTATGAAAACAGTAGAGAATAAAAACCAGTAAAAACTTCTTAGAAAAATGCTTGATTTAAAATTGTTAGCATATCTTAAGCTTAAAAAGTGCATAAAGCTTACCCAAATAAAATAAGTAAAAACTACTCTGCAGAAAACCATTAAACTAATAAAGTAGTCAAAAGATACAGAGATGATGGAGTCAACACTTAATTATGATTTTGTTGAGCAGGAATACTAAATTTACAAAGTTTTTTATAAATTGTCTTCCAGAGACTAACTTATAAAATGGAAATTCTTTAATGCCCTAATTAATTATTCCCCAAGGAAGTTAATGAATGATTCTCCTAGAAAAGGGGCTAAAAGCGACTATATAAATATGTCATTCAATCCTAATGGTATTTTAAAAAATCCAAAAGCAAGTGGTTTAAATCAAATTCAAATATCAAAAGGCCCATCTCAAAGTGTTTATACTCCCATTCAACGTACCAGCCAACTGAAAAATATGGATGATCCTTCTTATAGCACTGTAATGCCTTCAAAGAGTGTAATGATAAAATAGCCAAACTCTTTTGTAATGAAGCACACATAATCTGAGGATTTCAACCATCAATCTGACTTTTAAGGATCCGTGATGGTCAAAATTCATGCGTCCAGTTAAGGTCACTAATAAAGATACTTTTATATTAAACTGGATAAAATAAAATAAAAGCCTCGCATTTTTTACAGTAATTCAAAGAAAAATAAAGGATCAAATGACAGTTATTACAGTCTGAGAGGCCTATACAAAATTGATGTCGGAAAGAAGGCATCTGCTTTTAAGAGAAAAGATACCTCTAAATTCAATGAGGAACAGTGTTTTACCCTTATGTTCTAAGATGGTAAAGATAGAAGTTTTTACGTGCCGAATGAGGATGATTTTCATCGATGGATAATTCTTTTACAAACGAAAATATTGTACGTTGATTCTAAAAGTTCTAAAATGCTTAATAATGGGCTTTCTAAAAAAGGTTCTGTTTCAAAAAATTAAAAAGAGTAATTTAACTCTTTAAAAAGATCAAAAAAAGTTATTTAAATTTGATTTTTTACTTTTTTCTTTACAATTTGAGCCGATTATTATATAAAAATTGTTGAAATAGTAATAGTAAACCTTTGTAAAATGAAGTAAACAAAGAAATTAAAATCCTCAAGACAATAACAAAACGATTTCGAGCTTCAAGACTAATACGATCTTTCGTAGAAAAACTAAGGAAAGAAGTCTTATTAAAGCATTCAATCAAAAAAGTCAATCGGAAACATTTACCAATAGTTATTGAAGAAGAAGACGCAATAAGAGAACCCATAAGTAAGCGTAAAGACTCTTACGCGTAAATAGAAGAAAAAAAGCAAGCAAATCCTGAAAAGATAAGTTTTAAAGAAATAGACAGTAGTAAAGAAATAAAAGAAAGACGCGTAAAAGAATAAGTAGAAGTTTTCGTCATCTCTGGTAATTTTTTTATTACTTAGAAATACATCAATAACAAGGCCCTGGAAGATGATCTGAGGAAGACTACCTTAAGAGGAGTGGCTAAGATATTCAACCTCATTGTCAACCATAGAAAGGAAATTGAAACTTGATTCAAGTTAGCAATTTATTATTGGTTAATCGTTTACCTTATTAAGAATTAAGATTATAAGTCTAAAATTGTACAGGAATTCACCAGTAGTAGTATCAATCTTGTAAATGCTAAAATTGTACATATAAGCTTATAAACAATCATTCAAAACTAGTCATTGTTATCAAGTACTGATGGCTCGTCGTCTTCATATTGTTCTGTTTGTTCGTCTTATGTGTCTTACTTTTCTCCATTTTCTCCATTTTCTCCATTTTCCAACTCAGAGTTTTCCCAAAATGTTTATTCCGATCTTATTTCAACATTTTAATCAATATTCAGCTCAGCAGTTTGATTCATGATATCGTCAAGCTTGGTAAGAGCGCTTTGTGAAAAGTTCTTTTATCCTTTTATTTTACTTACTCCCCAATCGTGCAAATCATCAAGTGACGTTTTTGTGATCTAAACATTCTCAAATACCCAGGATGGATCGATATATAAGTGATAAGAGTAGTAACCAAAGATTGTCAATGCAAGTATTCTTCCAACGATGCTGAACATGCCGCTTTACCATTTTGCTACAGAATAAAAGGGAAGGAAACTTTCTAAGAAACCGCAATCAGCAAAGAAATTAGGTATGACCCAGAAACTCACCCCAAATATTGCGCAAAAAAGATAAATTACCAGACGTACGATTATCAATCCAGCGATTGCAAGAACCAGATACAGGCATATGATAAAGACTGAGTACTTTATGATGTATGGCCATAGTGGAAATAAAACCACAGCGATAATTGCGATTAAAATTGCCGGGAACAGCCAGGTCTTTGGCTCCGTAGAATCGAACTTAAAAGAGGCGAATTTTGACTTTTTATTTCCTTCTGACTTTTACAGTTACTGGGGATATTTCAATTTCGGAATATTGTCAGGCCTCTAAAAATAAATCGCCTCTTTTTACCAACGATTTCTTAAATTTTTCAAGACTGCATCTTTTTAGATAAACTATTTTTTCTCCTCTAAGATTACTTACAATTAATCTGTCCTGAAATACTATACTCTGAATTTTCCACATCTAGCCGGCTTGAATTTAAGGCCTTGCTTTTTCATAAATCTAACGAATGGCATCCACCGTTTTTTATTCTATTCAGCTTATCTTTGAAATTATTCATCGATTTTTCTTCTTTTCTCCTACCTGACTACGGCTGGATTTACAATTTTAAGCTTATCAGTTTTACTCTCTTATTGCTTAGGCTTATTCTGCTCACTCATCTTTCTGAAAACTTATAAATTTTATAAAAATTATAGCATGCATTTATAATTAAAGTAACACGTTAAGTATTTTTAAACTTTTATAACAAAATTCATAAGTAAAAAGAAGTTGATAAATAAATAAAAATCTTCATTATAGTTTTGTATTGAGAATATCTGTTTATGTTTGTTTCTGTATTTTCCTTTTCTTTATTTGCGGTAAGTCTTAAACCCCTACATAAAAATAAACTTACATTTTTAATTGTTCTAGCGATCGACTTTAAATTAACCCATTTTATTTGTGATTAAATTGTAACCTTATTCGTGAAGCTATTTGATCTTTTTAGTCTTTGACTAGAGTTACTTCTTGAGATACTTTTCAATGACTTCGGCTCTGTAATCGTCTTTGTCTTGTTATTTTGAATGGTATTTAAAGTGCTGTTGAATAATGGCTTGAATGAACTCTTATCTAAAGCATTTAACCAGATCAAACTAATACTTGAAAATAGCCAGACAAAAGAAAACTTCTCTATTTTTAAGTTATCCTTTTCCAAACTCAAATTTTCTTATTTTTCCTATTTTTTTCATTATCAGTTAAAT
>Ga0105051_10007704_pt1 | contig 11146 bp, 8 predicted proteins | sample FRY02_FD_78383 | JGI IMG/M metagenome (GOLD analysis project Ga0105051, IMG submission 78383) | Freshwater microbial communities from Lake Fryxell liftoff mats and glacier meltwater in Antarctica - FRY-02 (megahit assembly) | ecosystem: Environmental > Aquatic > Freshwater > Ice > Glacier...
CTTCATGACAATTCGTGAAGCAGTTCACTTAGTCTTACAAGCCGCCGTCATTGGATCTCATGGAGATACCCTCATTCTCGACATGGGCTCACCCATCAAAATCGCTGACTTGGCGCAACACATGATCAATCGGTCGGGTCGCAACATTGATATCAAATTTACTGGGCTACGCCCGGGTGAAAAGATACATGAGGTTTTGGTGTCTTCTAACGAAAATGCCAAACCGACGTCGCACGACTTAGTCACATGTTCACGAGTCACACCGATTCAACTTCCTGGTCCGATAACGATTACTGAAACTGATTGGCTCTGAAATTCAGAGCCAATGGTCCATGACAAAATCAAAGCATCCCTCAAAACCAACAAAGTTATGTTTTGTGGTTTCAGCGCCAATGACAGCAGTAGCCTTCCTTAACGGTCATATTGATTTATTGGCTGGTGACTTCGACATAACGGTTGTCTGCAACTTTGATGGATCAGAAAATGCAATATCCAGCCATGCTAAAACTGTGAACATCCAAATTTCCCGGAATATATCCCTGGTTTCTGATTTAAGTGCGATCTGGAATCTGACTCGATTTCTCAGAAAGAATGAGTTTGTAATCGCCCATTCCGTCTCGCCGAAAGCCGGGTTGATCACCGCCGTCTCAGGTTGGCTCGCTCGAACGCCGATTCGAATCCATTGGTTCACAGGTCAGGTCTGGGCATTGATGCAGGGACCAAAACGGTCATTGCTAAAGAACCTCGACCGGCTGATCGGATTACTTGCCACCGCTGTACTTGTGGACAGCCCAAGCCAGCGTGAATTCCTACTCGAACAGAGGGTCATTAAAGCCTCCAAGTCTGCAGTACTTGGAGCTGGTTCAATTTCTGGAGTCGATACCAAAAGGTTCCGGCCAAATCTAAAGTCAAGAAATGCGATTCGCAAGGAACTCGGGATAGAGGACCCGCAGACCCCAGTAATACTCTTCGTTGGGCGGCTAAGTAAAGCTAAAGGAATAGATACTCTATTAGAAGTATTCGCAAGCGGAGAATTAACCAATGACCCATTCTTGATACTTGTCGGACCTGATGAGGACAGCTACACGTCCAGACTCTCCAAAATGCTTGGAACGCAAACTGACCGATCAAGGTACATCGAGTTCACTCCCGAGCCTGAGAGGTATATGGCCGCGGCTGACATATTCTGCATGCCGAGCCTGAGAGAGGGATTCGGGCTATCCATCATCGAAGCAGGGTCTGTGGGTTTACCAACAATAGCCTCACGAATTTATGGCATCACAGATGCAATTGAGGATCAATCAACAGGGATCTTGATCACGCCTGGCTGCCATTTGGAGTTATTGGCCGCCCTTAATAGACTTTTAATCGATTCGACGGAGAGAACCACCATGGGAGCAAGGGCTCGCAAACGAGTGGCGGATTTGTGGGAAGCACGTAATTTGGAAGCTCGACTAAAGAGCTATTACGAAATATAAATGCAGTCAGCTAGCGACACGGGTGCCTTCTCATGACTAAAATCGAAGTGTTATTGCCGATCAAATCGCCGGCTCCGTGGCTAGAAGAAACTCTGGAGAGCCTGAAAGGCCAAACGTTCACGGATTGGCGACTTGTCGCAGCTATCCACGGAACAGATCCAAGAGTCAATCAACTCGTTACTCATTGTTTTCCCGATGCCGTGATCGTCAATGGCAAGAGTGAAGGGGATGTTGCATCAACGCTGAATGCAGGGCTAAAAATGACCACCGCGCCCTACATCGCACGGATCGATGCAGACGATCTAGCCGTGCAAGAAAGGCTGGAGAAACAGTACAACTACCTTGAAAACCACCCGACAGTTCTTGCTGTAGGGACAGGAGCCTCACTCATTGGTCCAAACGGCGAAAATCTCGGCTATCGCTCGCAAATTGAGGAACCTCCAAAAATCTTGAAAAGGCTGCGATGGAAGTCGCCGCTCGTGCATCCATCAGTTATGTATCGACGAGAAGCTGTTTTATCGCTAGGCGGGTATTCTGAGTTTGCCGCCAATGTTGAGGATTACGACCTTTGGCTTCGTTTGGGTGCATTGGGACCTCTAGGAGGTATCGATCTACCACTAATAAAGTACCGAATTCACCCAAACCAGATAACTAGCTTCCGAGCGATTCCACGGTCTGCATTATCCGAAGTTCGGCGCTCGCGTGTTGCTCTCGCTAAGGTCGAACAGCGATCACTTATTGCCGCTAGGTACAGACACTTGGTGTGGGTCGCGCGACAAGAAATACGGCGCATTCAAAGGCGGGGCCGCGTATAGCCATCAATTTCCGCGAAGTGTTCGAACTGCCTAGATTCGGAAGCAACGACCTCGCCCCTCGTGATATCCCACTGCGAATCTCCTGAGCGGCGTCATAGGTGCTCGACTGACCTGCCCCCGGTTAGTGCGCCTCTGCACTGGCAAAAACTCGGGAAAAGCTAAACAAATCGGGGCACTACGTTCTGGTACTTAGAAGCGTTTCGTACATCTCCAAGTGTTCGAGCGCCACATGTTCTGGGGAGAGAACCATGAGTCTTCTTGGGACTGAGTCAAAAGCAGCTGCAGCGAATCTCCGATAGTCCCTCATCAGAATCTCGATGTACCCATGTAAGGGGGCTTCGCGGTCAGGAGGAACTAAGAGTCCAGCATCACCTACTTGCTCGGGGATGCCACCTACGTCACTTGCAATTATAGGGAGCCCTGTCAGCAGCGCCTCTGAAATCACGCTAGGAAGAGCTTCGTGTTGCGATGGGAGGAGCAGAACATCAGCATTCTCATACGCCTGAACCAATTGCATCCCTGATAGCTGGCCCGAGAATTCAATCCGCTCAAGGACTCCTAGACGTTCGGCCAGTGCGGTCAACTCGACTAGCAGCTCATCATTATGGAAGATTACTTCCAGGGTTACAGCGGTTGGAAGGACTGCAAGAGATCGAATAATACGATCAACTTGTTTGAGACGTATCAGTTGTCCTACGTACAACATTCGAAATTGATGATCTTGAAGAGTTCTCAGCACGGGTGAAGCACCTGCAAGCACTACCGGATTGGGAATCACCCAAGTTCGATTCGAGTCAAGATCGAATTCTTCGAGCTTTAAGGTACTTTCATTGTTGCTCAAGAATACGACACCACTCGATTTCGAATATATAACTCTCCTTGCAATCTGTAAATGCTTGGAAGTACTATTTGGCATCCCGTGCTCAGTGAAGATCATTGGACGAGAAAGCGGTGACAAACTGGCAGCCAAAGCGGCCTTCGACAAGTGATGCACGTGTATCAGATCAAAGGACTTATCCAGCAGTGGTCGCCTTAGATCCTCCAGCGGACTTTCCGTGACATCAACGCCACATCTGCGCAACCCCTCTGCGAGCAGGACTTCAGGAGCGGATTGCCTTTCGGACCGCTGTTTGGGAGAAAGGCGAAAAACACCGCCGGCCAAAAGTACGCGCACAATCCTCCGATCGTTAAATCAAATCACAACCAGCATTAAGAATCGACCACACGATTTTATGATCTTTAGCTAACTGAGGCAAGCATCAATCTAGTTCGTCGCAAGTCAAAGCTTCCCTCATTTGAAGATTAGGCTAGATGAGAAACTTTGCCCTACCAGGCTAACCAAAATTGGCTTACATTCGTTCGACCCTGATTTCAATCTCCTCCACTCAGCACCGGTGAAATTGCCATTCCCGCTTTTGGGATCATTCTCTGCTCGGGGGTAGCCACGTCCAAGTTCGTCGGTGATTCTCCTGCGGCCAGCACTAGTCAGAGCGAAGGGGTATTTCACCAGTCCCATGTGTCTTGGAAAGCAACCCCTTCCAGCGAATTAATGTTGGATCTAACACAAGGAGAGCAGACGGATCAAACACTGGCACATTTCCAAGAGTTCCAGCCCCGACCGCGCGTAACCATGATCTCAAATCTTCTACCGTGTTTAGGATCTCAACAAATTCGCTACCACGAAGGGGATTGGTTGGTAAGAGCGAATGGTCCGCGATGACAGCAACGTGCTTCACCTTTGTGTACGCCTCGATCCCGACGGAACTCGTTTCACCCACGAGCACGACATCACAGTGCGACAAAGACTCTTCAAAAGTAGGCACCGATGGTGCCTCTGTACTTTTTGTTGACGGCGTACCAGTGACTCCCGAGGCTGGGTGTGGCCGAAAAATCACCTGGTAACTACCTGGAAGGTCATCGATTGCTTCCTGGACAAACTTCAACTGCCGACGGGCGGCCTCAGGTTCGTACTCACCCAGGACCAGGACGCGCAAATCTTGCGCTTCTCGCCCTTGTACGTCTGTGGGTCTTGCAATTTCGCGGCTCAAGTCCAGATAGCGAAGTGCTTCGACTTCTAAGATCATGTTTTGGGGAACCCCAAATTCCAAAAGGGCCTTCGTTGCCAGCGGGCCGTTAGATGCAATACGATCTGGAATGGGACAGTTTTTTGAATCGCTTTCCAGGGCGAGGCCGGTGAGGGCGTAACGTAAATCCCAGAACCTCACGGTTGTATGAGCCACGCCAATCAACTCCCCGTGCCCGGCTCGATTCCAAGCGCTCATCAGCGCTATTTCCCAAGGCTGATTCTCAAGCAAAAAGATGCCTAGCCGCTGCTTCGGAATGCCCTCCAGCTCTCTTTCGATTCCACACAACCATAGTAAATTCTTCAGACCTTCCGCACCCGCAAAGCGTCTCAGCCATGATGCACGAACGAGGGGCCACACGTCTATTCCAGCGTCCTTTAGAGTGAAGAGCGAGTGCTCGCGAGCTAGCTTTAAACCCCGTATTGAAACGCGAATTCCTAGGAAGATGCTTGTCAAAAATGAGGAGACTGATGGCTCATCTGTGACATCCACGTGCAAAGCGCCATCAACCTCTACCCATGCACGCCCCGCTCGCCCACTGTTCGAAGTTTTCCACGACGCGCCAGCCACCCTTCTATGTAGCCATGCGCTACCTTCTTCAGCTAAGACAATTGGCACTAACTCGCCCCAGTAACGGGAGGAAAAATTCTTTCTAGCCAAGGAATCCGTTTCTGCCGGCCCGATATAGTCGATAACCGTGATTCCGTTCCATGCTCTATCAAGGGAGCCGATATTTCGCGGTTTATGCACGACTTTAAGAAACACTTTGGCCGCGAGCAAGATGGCGGAACCAAATGCCTTAATCCACTGAATGAAAACATGGAGCGCCTCAAATCTTGCGACACCGGTTAAGCCATTACCTGCCTGCCTGTTCTTGACAGAATTCGGATCCAGCACTAACTGTCTTGCTTCCGAGTCGGTGGAAACAAAGCGAACATGGCGCCCCGTATTTTTACACCATCTACTAATCGCATCGGTCGTAACCCTTTGCCCGCCGATCACAACGAGCGAATCAATACCCTGAGCATCGCAAATCTCAGCAAGGGCCAACATCTTCACAATCACCAATGAAGGGGAGTCTTGGCTAAAGGTAAATTCTGATGGCAGTGACAACCACCAGTAGCTCAGACCGGGCCGAATGTAAAGAAATTTCTCAACAGTAGTGCCACGCATTGGAGCGCTTGCGAACTCTGTCAGCCACTGTAAGTACCGGTGCCTGTAGCGTTCCTGACCTTGCTCAACCATCAGGGGTATAGAAAAAACGCCAGTACGAGTACCTACGCTTGGCGCAGAATCCCACATGACCGCGTCAACATCTGCAGGAAGTCCTGTTGGCACCTCAGCATGATCCTTGAACACAAGGACGGCCACATGACCATTCCCGGTCTCACCCAAATTTCCCATCGTCTTGTTGCACCGCCAATTCACGTTTGGGCAGAACCATGACGTCGATTCTTGATCCAAAGATAACTAACCCATTGGTGCAGAGCAAAACAAACTCAAAAAAATGTAAGATTCTGGTTGAAATCAAATAGACGATGCCAACCAGTTGCCCTCACCACTAATCCCAACTACCGCTAAGGTCGGCAAGTGAGCGCGACAAGAGTTGCCAGAAGTAAGACGACCCATATCTCAACTAGGGGGGAACATGCGTCCGGCAGACTACTACTTGAAAACAGATGATCGATCATCCGATTGGGCCGGGCGAGCCAGCGAACAGGGTTTTGCACCAGTAGCAAGCGTCATAGAGGCGGCTTCACCTTTTATCTCCAGCGGTAAGCGAGTTCTCGATATTGGTTGTCAAGGTGGACATCAATTGGCACTTCTACGTGACCGCTTTGACGAAGCGCACGGCCTGGACATCGCCCCATATACCAACATGTGGTCGCACTTCTCAGACATTAATTTCCTTGTCCACGACGTGGATGCCGAACAAATTCCGTTTCCTGACGCACACTTTGACACTATTATCGCGACCAATGTTTTGGAACACGTGTTTGATGTCTTTGGGTTCGTGGGTGAAGTAAGTCGCCTGCTTAAGAAAGGCGGGACATGTGTCTTATCCGTACCGAACGTTGCCGAGATCCGACGGGTGGCCTCAGTAATTAGAGGACGCGTTCCGGTGACGGGCGGAGACCAGTATCCATTCACACCAGAGCAAGGCTGGGATGGACAGCATCTCCACTATTTTACACCGAGCGCAGTTTCAGAACTACTCGCAAGTCACGATCTTAAGATCGCTGAAACTTTAATAATTGGCAGATTCCCCAAGATCAAACGAGTATGGCTTTCTGGGCTGAGCAGCAGTATTGATATCGTAGCCATTCGAGTTTAGAGACGAACGCTTGACCAACATTGGCATTTTTCTAAATGTTCGGGAGCCCAAAATCGTATGGTTGCCGCATCGGCCGGAAAGCGTCCATGCGCAGTTGGTAGCGTCCGGCGGAACATTAGAATTCCGCGAGCCGTACAGCCCAGCCGAGTAATTCCTTTTCAAAAATGGCTCAAAAAGCAATGTTTGGTAGTCATTTCTTCAAACATATTTTGTCTAGAGCTGGACTAAGCCTGGGGCATCATGTGCGGCAAACCGATCTTCATGGAGGCTACCTGAATTAAAATTATTTACGGCTATGCCGATCATAAAAGTTGGCGAACCTAACTCGTACGAGCCAAATTTTGAGGAGAGTTGATAGACGCGGATGGTAAGTGCCACCTGATACGGTCAACTTAACAGTTATGGAGAAGATGGTCATGTTGACAATTGCCCACGTTCTACCACCTAACTCACCCGTGACATTTTCTCTCGGCGGCGCAGTCGAGAAAATAGTTCTGTCTATTGCTGACAAGCAGGCCTCGCTTGGTCATCAGGTTCGGGTCTTTTCAGCAAACGAGAATAAATCCCATGAACGTGCGTCTGGGCTCAAGATCGAGTCAGTGCGCGTTCGGCTTCCTCGACCCTTTTGCGATATCGAATACCTCATTAAGGTCCGATGGAGGTTACGGAGTCAGCCTGTTGAAATTCTTCAGGCAAACAGATCTCCCCTAGCCGCGATGATTATCGGGGGAAGTTGCAGGAAGTTCGCAGCTTTTGACTTCTTTCGTTTCAGGTGGTCGGGAAGCGCCCTTGGGCGCGTTGCTTACAGGTACTTTCTGAGTCGTTTCGACTCAATCTCTTCGACTACTGAATACTCAGCACGCGCGACGGCTGAATACTTGGGCTTGCCTCAAATACCTAAAGTGATTCATAACGGGGTTGACTTGGCTGAGTTCTGTGTAGCTTCGGACAAGGAATTCGTACTCCCCGAAATCATGAAACGAGAGCGAATCGCACTGTACGTGGGTCGTATCAATCCTCAGAAGGGTGCCAGACTTCTCAAGCCGCTCGCGGAAGCCGTATCTAGTGAGGGAATCACAATCATTGCCTGTGGCCCATTGGATCAGTTTCATTTGAATAGCAGTGGCTCCGGTGAAGAGCTGGTTGGTTTCCCCGTTCACTACCTCGGAGTGGTTGAACAGGAAATTCTCCCCAGCATTATGTCGGCCGCCGACGTCCTCCTACTTCCCACGATTGCAGACGAAATGTTCGGAATGGTGCTCGTTGAGGCAGGCGCGTGCGGAACCCCCGCGATCGCATCCAATATTGACGGCATTCCTGAGGTGATCGGGGATGCAGGTTTGCTGTTTCCTGCAGGTGATCTAACGATGCTCACTGAGAAAGTACGACAGCTGCTAAATGACGAGGAAACTCTTACCCGGTTGTCAAGCCTAGCCCGAACAAATGCTGAAAAGTTTGGTTGGGACAGGATCGTAGACGACGTGATGGCTTGGTATGAAGAGGAGCACTGAATGGCCCAAAGTACACGGCCCACAATAAGTTAACTCCATTCAGACCAATCAGCATCCGATCATTCACCGCGACTCGGCCTTCACGTGGGTGGGAGTAGCTCAAGCGGCCAAAAGCATCTCGACACTCCCGGGGCTTAGACTCGTTGCACTGGGACGACTCCTTGAATGCAGACAGTTGACTCAAAGCAGTTGCGTCTCCCCTGATCAATTAAGTTAAAGGAATGCGACATGGGTGAACCTCGCAAGGCTGTGATATTCGCCTTAGCTCCGATCGACGGACTTGCGCGGGACTTTAAATTGACAGGTCTTAATATGTCCGAATCGATCGTGGTTCCCTTAGAAGCAGGACTAGATGCTCTCCACCACATATCCGAAGTACACCTCTTTAATGCGAGCATCGACATTACCCGAAACCGATTTGATGACATTGCAAACCAAGTGGACCGAGATTGGCAACGATGGTTGGGTAACCGTGCGGATGACAAAATGCGAGGCTATTTCTCATATATTTTTTACACGACTCGAACGCCAATTGTGCACTGGCGCATGTCCATCGCCCTTGCGCTGGAATTATTTAACCCCACCGAGGTATACCTTTACGGTGACGGGGGCGCTAAAACCGATGAAATTTCCAGCCGAGATGAATTCCTCCGATGGGCTCGTCAGGCCATTGTGCACGAGGCCGCTCCACATGTTGTTAGGGTCAGCGCCTCCTGCCCGCGGAAAGTGGGACTGCTGAGTCGTGTTGAAAGAATCAGACCAGATAGGTCACTTGATTTTTTGTGGGCTCTGAACACCAAGGTCCGAAAAGTAATACGAGGTCTTGGTGCCCGATATCTTCGTCGTTTCACTTCTGGCAAATCGGCCAGTTTTACCGAGCCGCCGAGGGTGGTAGTCCTAGGTCAAGAGCGCAAAATCACTGTTCTTCTCGCCTATCTGAATTCTCGAAATATCCCGTTCAGCACTGTGAGCGTGGCAGGGCTCGTAAAAAGCACGACCAACGGTCGTAAGAAACCTGTGTCGGTAATTACGGATTGTTCTCCCAAAGAGGTGGTGGACGAGGTTTTTTATAGACTTATGGACTCATCCGTTGGGGAATTAAAAGCGGATCGGGCGGCGCTGATTGAATTTGCGTCCCGGCCGTGGCAGATACTGATGACAGATCATGAGTTCGACCCACATGCTCGATTCCTGGCTGACGAAGCCGTTGCACGTGGAAAAACGGTAGTGCTGACTCCTGAGGGAATGCAGACGCTAGCGAACCCGTCGGTTCGGCCTTACTTCTACAACTGGTTTTTTGACGCTCCCGGTCTTACCCGGTTCGCGGTGAACGAGCAAGAAGCCGATTACTACACGCGAACTTTCTCAGCAGATCGAATTATCGTTTCAGGATATCTCGCTGCCACCGAGTTGCCTCGGCACGCAACCTTCCCGGTGCTCTCGCTGCTGCTTGAGCAGCTCCTCCGCAATCATCGCGGCCCAAGAAAAATGGCTCTCGTGAACGTGGATCACGCTGGACCCCTCGGCCTGGGTAGAGCTGGCCAACAGGATATGCACAGTGAGATTCTAAGTATTGAACGACTAATTTTCACGCTTACTCAACTCGGTTGGGCCATTTGCGTAACGAGTAAAGTTACAGATTCCTTTGAATACCTACGTAGCCGGTTTGCTGGCTTACCCGTGTGGTGTTTTTCCCGTGTAAATTGGCAAGTACTCGCTCAGGCATGTGACATTGTCGTGCAACGTGACAGCAGTCTCGGACCGGAGGCTCTCAAACTCGGTATCCCTGTACTTGTTTGGAACGAATGCCGGCTGCCCCTTGCATCAGCTGGCAGCATCGAGTTAATCAGGGGCACAATGACGAAAGTTGAAGCAGCCGAGGATCTAGAGGATGCACTCGACCGCGCGCTCCTTCACAAACAAGTGGCCAAAGAACCCAAATGTTGCACAGAGGATCCCTCTTTTCACGTTCTCGACCGTTGGTTTGATGCGCTCCCGGAGTGGCGTTCATAGATTGCATAGCCCCGGTGCACACTTGATCGGCCCAGGTAAATCACCTGACTTATGCAGGGTGCGCTACGAAATTGTTGCAATACTCAAGAGAGTGGGAGTCGTTGACACTCGTGAATTCACTTTGTTTTTGAAGCGCCTCCTTCCATCCAATAATGCCCTGTTGGTGGAGTCCACTAACTACATAGCCGTGGTCAAGTAGCCACACGACGACATCTTCGGCGCTCTGCCCGGAAGGCTGGTGTCGATGCTCAATTTCGATCACGATTGGTGGCCGCTGTTCGGATAGAAGCTTCTCTGCTCCCTTGAGTACTTCTAATTCGAAACCCTCCACGTCAATTTTGACAACCGAAACCCCAAGATTGAGAACGGGAAGAAATGTATCTAACCTCTCAAGAGCCACTGAGAATCGTTGGTGCCCCATTTTTCGAGGGCTCTCTTCTATCGAACCAAGTTGAATCTGCATTTCACCAGTTGGAGATAAAGGTACGGAAAGTGTCCCGATTCCTGAACGGTTTGATAGAGCGCAAGACAGAGGGAGAACCAACTTGTTTCGACACCCCTTAACAAGCGCTTCGTAAGCGAGAGGATTCGGTTCAAAAGCGAGGACTAAGCCGAGACCCTGAAGGGCGCGCGCAAGTACTGCTGAGTATTGACCCACGTTCGCTCCGACATCGATCGCTATGGATCCAGGACGGGTGAGACTTGCTAATAATCGCCCCTCTGCAGTTCCCCATCTCCCAGTCAGAGACACCGCACGCGCACTTCGAAATGCGGGAGCCACGAAGTCGCTATCTCTTGCAAATGAGGCAAGGTGAAGCTTCAATTCCTGAAAATGCTCTCGCATATTATCTCCAATCAAAATTTAACAATGGTGTGATGGTATTCACTTCCCACGAAATCCTAAATAATC
>Ga0105051_10007711_pt1 | contig 11141 bp, 9 predicted proteins | sample FRY02_FD_78383 | JGI IMG/M metagenome (GOLD analysis project Ga0105051, IMG submission 78383) | Freshwater microbial communities from Lake Fryxell liftoff mats and glacier meltwater in Antarctica - FRY-02 (megahit assembly) | ecosystem: Environmental > Aquatic > Freshwater > Ice > Glacier...
GGTGACCCCACCGAAGAGGAACTGAGCCAGTATACTCCGAACTCCCAGCGTCGTATTCGCCAACTGGTCGACGAGAAGAACGCAGCAAAGGCCGACATAGAGCGGTACAAGCCCCAGGCAGATCGCCTGGAGCAGATCACGTCCTTCATGGACGCCTCGGGCCTCGAAGCGACGGAAGTCCGTCAAGGCTTCGAGATCATGGCCATGATGAAGAGCGATCCGCGCAAGGCACTTGAAGCGTTTACCCCGATCGTCCAGGAGCTTGCAAAGGCCGCCGGCTACATCGTGCCGGAGGATATGCAGGAACGGGTCCGCCAGGGGCATCTCTCCGAAGCGGACGCCCGCAGGATCTCTCAGGCCGAAGCGGATGCCGAGCGCACCCGCCAGAGGTCGGAGCAGGACCGGCAGCGGGCAGCGCAGGCGCAACAGGCGCAGGCGACCCAGGCGAAGATCAACGACGTTGTGAAGTCGGTAGACGACTGGAACGCACAGCAGGCGACGAACGATCCCGATTGGAAGCTGAAGGAAGCCCGGGTCAACCAACTCGTGGAACTTCGCATCCGTCAGTCGGGCCAATACCCTGACAATGGAAAAGCTGCAGTCGCTCTCGCCGCGGAAGCTCTCAAGGAGATCAACGCGGAATTCAAGCGGTTCCAGCCCAAGCGCGAAGAAAAACGACCGGTCCTCGGTGCTGCCTCGACCCGTTCGACGCCGGCGCCCGAAAACACCAGGGATTTGATCGATTCGATCGTCGGCTAGCGAGCGGGTGACTTGAAAAGGCCACCCCGATGCCATTCACCACCCAGGAACTGGAGAACATCGCCAATGGCGCGATCGATCTCCATCTCAACCGAGGCAAGGTCAAGTCGCAGACCCTGCAGGACAAGCCGATGCTCGCTGCCATGCGCGCCAAGGAAAAGACTTTCCCCGGCGGCAAGGAGTTTCTGACCGTCCGCGTCAAGGGCGTCTACTCCACCGGAATCGAGGGCTTCGCCAACGATGATGAGGTCAGCTACGGCAACCCGGCGAACATCCGGAAGGCGTACTACCCCTACATGTTCATCCACGCCGGCATCCAGTTCACCATGGACGAACTGATCCGCGATGGCATCTCGATCGTCGACACCGCGACCGGCAAGTCCGAATCGCGGCACAGCGATCGCGAGAAGACCGTGCTCGCCAACCTGCTCGATGACAAGATCGAGGACATGACCGAGGGCACCGACCGCGGCATGAACACCATGTACTGGCGGGACGGCACCCAGGACGCGCTGCTCATTCCGGGCATCACGTCGCTGATCCACGACGATCCGACCGCGGCTGCGAACGTCGGCGGCATCGACCAGGTGGCCAACACCTGGTGGCGCAACCGTGCCTCGTTGCTGATCAACACGTCCACCGCGTCGAACCTCAACCTGGTGACCAAGCTCCAGCAGGAAATGCGCCAGCTTCGCCGCTACGGCGGCCGGCCCAACATGTTCTGTTGCGGTTCGGACTTCATCGATGCCTTCGAGAAGGAGCTCCGCTCCAAGGGCAACTTCACGCTGGAAGGCTGGTCGAACAAGGGCCGGATCGACGCCAGCGTGGCCGACCTGTCCTTCAAGGGCATCGAGCTGGTGTACGACCCGACGCTCGATGATCTCGGCAAGGCCAAGTACGGCTACGTGATCGACACCAAGACGATCCTGCCGTATGTGGTCGAAGGCGAGAACATGAAGAAGCATTCGCCGGCGCGGCCCGAGAACAAGTACGTGTTCTACCGCGCGCTGACCTATGTCGGCGGCCTCGTCTGCAACCAGCGCAACGCCAACGGAGTGTATTCGATCCTGTAAGGGCTCGGGTAAACTCGGAAAGAGAGAACTCAGATGTTCGATAATGTCACTTTCTCACTGGCCAGCGCCGTTGCCGGCTCCGGCACCGTTACTGTTGGCTATCCCACCGGTCGAAGCCAGGGCGACTACCATTGGGCGCCCGGCAAGCACAAGCTTGCGGTCAACGGAAACATCTATTCCGCACCCGCGGACTTCACGCTGACCTTCAACGCCAATGCCAGCGACATCACCCTGACTAATGCGTCGGGTGCTGCTTGGCCGGCCTCGGCGAGCTGCCGTCTGCAGATCGACCGGCCGGGCGAAGAGGACCGCCGTGTCGACAGCGTGGCCGACAAGGATCGGGTTCGCCAGATCCCGTCGCAGGTCGCGCTGCTCAATCTCGGCTCGCCCAACGTCGCCGACGTGAACGGCATCGTCGAAAGCCAGGATCTCACCGCGGCCGGCGTGTTCTCGGTCGATGTCACCGCAGCCGCGGCGATCGCTGCCGCTGCTCTCGTGGGGACTCTCGACGTGCCGCGTAACATTGTGGCGGCTTGGACAACGACTGCTGTTCTGACCGTCACCGGCACCGACGAGTATGGCAATGTGTTGGTCGAAAGCTCGGCATCCGGGGCAGTAATGACCGGCAAGAAAGCGTTCAAGACGGTGACCGGCATCTCCACGTCGGCCAACATCACCGGGCTGACGGTTGGCACCGGCGACGTGATCGGGCTTCCGGTTGCGGTCGGCAAGGCCGGTCAGGTGCTCGGCACGCTCAAGAACGGCGTCAAGGTGGCGAACACCGAGGGCAAGGTGTTCTTGCAGGACCACATGCTCGAGGCGGCAATCGATGCCGGCACCGCGCTCGAGCTTGTATCTCCTGTCGCGGGGCGCATCTCCAAGGTCACAACGATCGCCCGCGGAACGATCACCACGGGCGGCGGTATCACCGTCGAGATCAACACGGTGGCGGTCACCGGGCTTTCGGTCACGGTGGCCGACGGCGCGGCTGCTGGCGAGGTTGACAGCGATACGCCAGCCGCCGAGACCGCGACCGCTGTTGTGGCTGCTGGCGACCGTATCGAAGTCATCCCGGCCGCGGCCTTCAACGCTTCCGCGGATATTTTCGTGATCGTCGAAATCGACACCACGGAGTCCGCGGGTGGCGGCTCGCTTGTGGTTGCGGTCGGCACCGAAGCGACGGCCACCACGGGCGACGTCCGTGGCACCTTCGCCCCGACCGATGCCTGTGATGGCGACGACGGGTACATGCTCATGGTCGCGCTCACCAACCCGACCAACAAGGGCGTGGCGCAGTTCGCCGGCTAGTAGCCGGGCACAAGAAGAGGTGGCGGGCCCCGTCAGCCCGCCACTTCACCTCTCCCACAAACTGCAAGAAGGACGTTAAACCATGCAGTATTTTTCAGCCAGGATCCGCCTCGGCGGCCTGGTACATAACGAAGTTCCCAAGCACAACCTGTCCGCTGCCGAAGTGGTGCTGCTGCGCCGCGAGCACGGCGCCGACGCGATCGTCGGTATCGAGATGACCGGCGGGCACTACTTGGCCGATTTTGTCGAGGTCGAGCGCCTGCGCGCGATCTACGGCGAGAATAAGGTCGAGGCGCTGTTCGGCCCGCCCGACATGCCGCGGGCCATTCCGCAGTTCCTGCACGGCTTCGAGGAAGGCGCCGAACCGGTCGAGAGCAAGCCCAAGGTTGGCCGGCCGCGCAAGAAGACTGAAAAGGTCGAGCAAACCGAGTCGGAACCCGAACTCGCCAACGTGCTTGACTGACGCTGATGGCGCGCGGAGTCACCTTTCTCAATCTGAAATCGCGGCTCCGCGCGGATCTGCGGCGCGACGTCTCGGCATCGGTCGGTATCGACGATGTCGATTCGCTTGGCCAGACCATCAACCGGGTCTACGAAACCCTCTACTACGACTACGACTGGCCGCACCTGCGCCGGGTGTTCACCCGGACCGCGTTGAGCGCCGGCCAGCGGTACTATAACATGCCGTCCGGCTGCGACGTCGAGCGCATCGAGCGCATGGTCGCCTGGCGGGACGGCCTCGCGGTCGATCTCGATCGCGGCATCGACATCGAGCATTACGGCATCTACGACCCGGAAGCCGACGAGCGGTCCGAACCGGTCGTGCGCTGGGACGTCCGGTATACCGGATCCGCCACTCAGCTCGAGTTCTGGCCGATGCCGTCGACCAACACCCAGGAATTCCAGATTCAAGGCATCACCCAGTTCTCCCGGCTGGTTAACGACATCGACACGGCGCTGCTGGACGACAACCTGATCGTTCTGTTCTCGGCCGCCGAGTTGGCCCTGGCCCAGGAGTCCAAGGACGCCCAGGCCAAGCTGTCGCAGGCGCAGCGGTTGTACACCCAACTGAAAGGTCGACTGGCCGGCGATGGTCGGCGGACACGGCTCGGTCTCGGAGCGCCGAGGACGTACCCGAGCCACGCCGTCATTCGCGTGAGCTGACATGCCTTATCTCCACGTAGCCGACTTCAAGTACGGCCTCGATCGCCGGCGCAAGCGTGTGGTCGGCGTGCCCGGTACGTTGTGGACGCTGAAAAACGCGCATATCAGCCGGGGCGGCGACATCGAGCGGGCGAAGAAGTTCTCGTCCACCTACACGCTGCCGGCGCTCACTCACGGCATGGCCGCGGCGAAGGGCCAGCTTTTCGTCTTCGGCAACACCGACCTGGCGGCCAGCATGCCGCTCGGCATCCAGTACCAGCGCCTGCAGCACCCGTCGGGCGCCGCCATGTCGCGCGTGCTCGACGCCAAGGGATTCGACGGTCAACTCTATGTGATCGCGGAGTACGCCGATGGCAATATCGGCCACTTCTACAACGCCGCCCGGGTCACCGACTGGGACGCCCTGGCCGACGCCAATTCGGACCTGACCACGCTCGCCGAGTATATGGCCGCCAAGATAGACCAGGACGCAGCGGTCACGGCGTCGTCGTTCGGTGCGACGGTCACGGTCACTGCGAAGGTGCCCGGCACTGCGTTCAGCATCGCCAAGTCGACCACCGATACCGGCGTCAAGGGTGTCGGTTCGATCAACATCACCGCCGGCACCAGTAACCCCGGCACCAACAAGGTCAACACCGTGACAGTCGGCGGTGTCGATATTCTCGGCGCGGCGGTCGACTGGGTTACCAGTCACGCGGCAACCGCGACCGCCGTGGCCGCGCAGATCACGTCGAACACATCGAGTCCCAACTACACCGCGACCGCCAGCGGTGCGACGGTCACGATCACGGCCGTAGCTACCGGTGCCGCGTCCAACGGTGCGGTCGGCGGCACGGTCGGCGGTGACGTAACCCTGGGTACGGTCGCCGGCGGCACGGCGGTCGACGTGGTCGGCGGCAACACCAACGACCAGGACATCACGCTCACCGCCGAGCAGGCCAACGTCGCGGCGGTGACGGAAGTGCGCGCGACAGGCTCGGTCGAGATCACCGGCGGCACGAGCGACCCTGGCGTCAGCAACATCACGTCCGTCACGGTCAACAGCGTGGAGATGCTGGGCGTCAGCGTCGACTGGGTGCTCAGCAATTCAGCGACCGCGACCGCCCTGGCCGCGGAGATCAACAACAACACGTCAACTCACGGGTACAACGCGAGCGCCGCCAGCGCGGTCGTCACCATTCAGGCGGCAGTCGGAAGCGGCACCACGCCGAACGGCTATGTCGTCGCCTCCACTGTCGCGGGCGACGTCACCAAGACCGACACCAACATGGCAAGCGGCGTGGCCGCGGTGACGGCGGTGGCGCAGGTCCACAGCGCGCTCCTGAGCGGCACGTTCGACCCGCAGGACGTGTTCACGATCACGATCAACAGCGTCGACTACAAGGCGACCGGCCGGGGCGCCGGCATGGGGACAGCACTGTTCGTCTACAAGAAGCGGGTGTGGTCGGTTGCCAACAGCCTGTTTTTCTACTGCAAGTTGAACGATGCGTCCGACTGGTCCGACGCTTCCGCGTCGAGCGGCGCGGGTTTCATCAACATGTCGAACGAATCGGAAGGAACCGAGCGGCTGACCGGTGCGGCGAGCTACGAGGGCAAGTCGGCGATCTTCAGCCGGCAGACCACGCGCATATACGAGCTCGCGGCGGATGCGACCGAGATCACCGTGATCCAGCCGCTTGAGAACACCGGCACGATCGCCCCGCGCTCGGTCGTGCCCTACGGCAACAACGATGTGTTCTATCTCGATACAACCGGCGTGCGCTCGCTGCGGGCCCGCGATGCGTCCGGATCGGCCTATGTCGCCGATGTCGGCAGCGCGATCGATCCGTTCGTGCGCGAGCAGATCGATGCGGTGGTCGAGGACACGGTCGGCCGTGCGGTCGGCGTGCTGGAACCGACCGAAGGCCGGTATATGCTGGCCCTGGGCGACATCATCCTCAGCCTGAGCTACTTCCCAGGCTCGAAGATTACCGCATGGTCTTACTACGATCCGGGTTTCGCGGTGCTCGACTTCGCCAAGGTGCGCGGCCGGGTCTACGCCCGCGGCGACGACGACACCATCTACCTCTACGGCGGCGCCGACAACGCGACATATCCGGCCGCGGACGAGCAGATTGTCGTGGTCGAGACCCCGTTCATGTCGGCACAGACGCCGGCAACCCGCAAGCACGAGTTCGGCTTCGATGCGGCCTTGGTCAACGACTGGGACATCGACATGCTGGTCAACCCGGACGACGAGAGCCAGGTGGTCGACATCGGCGTGCTGAACGAGACGACGTACCATCGCGAGTCGATCAAGATGCCCGGCCGCACTGCCATGATCGCGTTCAAGCTGACGTGCAGCGCGGCCGGCAACGCCAGCTTCTCGAGCATGGCGCTGCACTACAAGGGCGATGAGGCGCAATGATCATCCGCGGTCAGCCCACCTCGATCAGCCACGTCTACGAGCTGATGCGCGACCTGAGCACGATCAGCAGGTGGGAGATCGACGCATTCGGCTACACGACGTGGAGCTTCCTCAAGGAAAGCCACGAGTTGCTGGAACAGCCGGGCGTCGAGATGGAGACCGGGTTCGAGAACGGCAAACCTATTGTCGTCTTCGGCACCATCCCGCATGACCAGTTGGGCAAGGTCAGGGTGGTCTACCTGGTGGCGGCCGAGCGGTTCTTCGCGCTCGGGGCGCCGATGGTGCGCTACGCACGAAAATACGTCTGCAAGGTGGCGGACAAGTACCCGGGGTGCCGGTTCGACGCATATACCGCGTCGCCGCACCCGCAGGTCGACCGCTGGCTGGCCTTGCTGGGATTCGAGGGACCGATCGAGGAAGGCCGCACGCGCCTGTTCCGGTTGTATGGAAAAAAGCGTGACGTAGCCAAGATGAAGTGATAAATTCACGACACGAGCGTAGCTGCCGGACGTCGCTCAATCCGGGTTTCAGGACCAGGATTGACGAAAATGTGTCTCAGCGCCCCAAAGAACACCGCCGCTGACGAAGCAGCGAAGGCCGAAGCGGAAACCCGCGCTCGGGAGGAAAAGCGCCAGGCCGACATCACGGCCGGCAAGGTCAACATTGACAACGCCTACGCCACCTTCAACGACGACTATTATGGCGGGTACAAGGACACCTACACCGGCTATTACAACCCGCAGGTCGACGACCAGTACGCCCAGGCCAAGGACAAGCTGACCGCCGCGCTGACCGGTCGCGGTATCTATGAATCCTCTCCCGGCATCGCCAAGATGGCGGAACTCGACAAGACCTACAACCAGGGGCGCACCCAGGTCGCCAACGATGCCGAAGCGGCTTCCCGCGGGCTGCAATCGAGCGTCGAGAACTCCAAGACAGACCTCTATGCGCTCAACCAGTCGAGCGCCGACCCGGAAGGCATCGGTTCGCGCGCTGTCGGTCAGGCGACCGCACTGGCCGCGCCGCAGAGCTTCAGTCCGCTCGGCAGTCTGTTCGCCGGCCTTCTCAGCGGCTTCGCCAACACCGGGCAGGGCGGCGCCGGCAATCTCGGCAACCCCTACACCAGCAAAACCCCGTCCCTTTATACCGCGAGCGGCAGCGGATCCAGCTCGGTCGTGAGGTAGCGCCATGTGTCTCCCCGGAGCAGCAGGTGCGCTCGTCGGCGGGCTAGCCCAAGGTCTAGGCGGCATGATGACCGCCCAAGAGGACCAGAAGAACGCCGCGCGCATCGCCAAGGCACGTAACGAGCGGCTGCAGGCCGCGCTCAAGCGCAACGACGAATACGCCGCGGTCGCCCGCGAGCGGTTCGACAGCCGTGCCGACGAGCAGGATCCAAGTCGTCAGGACGCCGACCTCAACAAGAACAAGGTGGACGCCGGCGAGACGATTGCCAGCAACATCGCGACTCCGGACTACGAGAGCGGCGGGGCCATCTCCGGTTCGGCGCCGCCGATCGTGCGCTCCGCGCTCGCCAAGAGCATGCTCGACACTTTCCAGAAGTCGACCGGTCAGGCCAAGGCGCTCGGCGCGCTCGGCGGCTACAGCGACTATTGGTTCAACCAGGGCGTCGGCAACACATCCGCCGGCCGCGATATCGGCATCCAGAACGACTTCGCCCGTGGCAACATGTCGATCCTGCCATATGAGCAGGACTATGCCGAGGTGCAGGCCAACAAGCCGCGCAGTGGAATCGGCGGGCTGCTTTCCGGTCTTGGAGGTTTTCTAGGCTGATGCCCAAGATCATCAACTCCTACCGCGGCGCGGGTCTCGGCCCGATGGGCGAGATGCTGCAGTCGCTTGGCCGCAGCCGCTCGCAGTCCGACCCGTTGAGCGACGAGCTCAAGCGGCAGAAGATTTACGAGTTGCAGCGCCAGAACACCGAGACCGAGCAGATGATGAAAATCCTCGGCCTCTACGGCAAGCCGGGCGAGAACATCCCGGCCAACGCAGCGGGTGCGGCCATGTTCGGCGCAGGCATCGATCCGTCGAAACTGGCCGAATACGACCGCTGGCGTAACTACCAGCAGGGCGGCGCGGACAGCGCGGCCGCCGTAAACTCGACCCTTGGCGCGGGCGGCAGCTATTCGAGCACAAAGCCGGCGTTCGACACCAATCTGGCCGAGAGCGCTCGCGTGGCGAACCAGACCGATGCAACCAATCGGTACGAGTTCGACATGAAGCCGCTGCCGGCGCTGGACGCGGCCGGACGATCGGTGTTCGGCCGGCAGGGCGATCTCAATGGGTTGGCGCCGATATTGAACAATACCGAGCGTCAGGGCACACTGGCCGGCAACAACTTCGGCCGCATGGGCGAACTGCCGGCGCAGGAGCAGGCGTATCTCGGCGCGGACATCGGCAAGAGCGCTCGCGTGCCGCGTAACTACGTCGCCGGAGACAAGAGGTATATCACTTACGACGGCACGACCGACGCGCAGAGCGGCCAGCCGCTTCCGCCAGGCGGGTATATTGCCAGCGCGCAAGGCACCGCCAACGAAGTCGGCCTGACCAACTCTGTGCGCACCGACCTGCAGTCCAAGCGGATTGCCTACGACCAATTCAATGCGCTGGCCGATCAGGCGGACGCACTTCTGACCGATCCCACCCGTTTCGGTGTCACCGGCGCGGTGCGCTCGATCGGTCAGGAGATTGGCCAGCTTGGCCAGAACGTCGCCCAGCTCCTGGGCGCCGGGACGGTCAGCGAAGCGGCGCAGAAGGTCGCGCTCGCGCTGTCGGCCAACGGGGTTGATCCGAATCTCCTGTTCGGCGGCTACGACACCGGCCTGCCGGAGGTCGACACCGTGTGGGGCCTGATCGTCTATTCCGGGGCCAGTGCCCTGGCTGGCCAGGAAAACCGCTCGGTCAGCGACAAGGACATCATCATCATGCGGGAGATCCTTGGTGATCCCAAGGCGGTCTTGTCGAGCGCGCCGGCGATGAAGGCCAGGCTGGACGCCGCGCGACGGATCATCAAGTCCCGTCAGAACGTGGTCGACAGCTATCTCGGCGCCAACACCCGGACGCTGCCGCAGACGCCAACTCAACCGCAGGCCACGCCCGGAGCAGCGCCCGCCCAGCCACAGCAGGCGCCGTCGGCCAACCCGCGATATGACCTCGAGGGGAACCGGATCCAGTGAGCGGAATCGGCATCCAGCTTCCCGATGGCCGCTCCGTCACGATCGAGACGGACGATCCGGTCGCTGCCGTCCGGGCAGGCCGGAAGATATGGGCCAAGGAGCAGAACGCGGGCGAGTCCTTCCGTGAAGGGCCCGCGCGCCCGCTCGCCATGGGCACGCAGGACGTCGGCAAAGGGCTGGCGGACGTGGTTGGAATGCCGGTCGACCTGATGACCGGCGCGCTCAACCTCGGCTCGGCCGGCATCAGCGCCGCGTCCCGTTTGCCGGGCATGATCCCCGGCGTTCCGGATGTCAGTGTTGATCTGCCGCAATTCACGGAGCCGTTCGGCGGTTCCGACAGCATCGGCACCATGATGTCTACCCTGTCCGGAGCGGCCGGCTTCAAGCCGTTCGACGAGAACGAGCGCAGTCCGGCGGAACGCCGCATCGGTGCGATCAACAGGTTCGGTACGGCCGCGGTCACCAGCGGCGTCGGCATGGCCGAGATGGCAGCTTCGCGCTTCGGCGGCGCACCGCCCAAGCCAAGGGTGATGGACGGGCTGCTGCGACCTTACGCCGACGATGCGGCGCGTACAGTGGCCGGTGACGCGGCGGCGGGCGCCGGATCGGGCGCCGGCTACAACATGGCCAACGAGTATTTTCCGGACAACCCGGTTGCGCAGATGCTGGGCGTGCTGCTTGGCGGCATGACCGGGTCGACCGCCAACGCGATCGTGCGCTCGCCGAAAGGAGCATGGAATGCAGCGACCGGCATGAGGGCCGACCCCGGCATTTCGCTCGACCAGGACACGCTGCGGCCGACCAGCCGGCGCGTGGCCGAGCACACCGCACGGATGATGCAGGGCGCAGCGACAGACCCGGCCAAGGCCAGCGCGCGTATTGGCGAGCGTGTCACGGCCGCCCGTCCGGGCGGCGAGCCCGTGCCGACCAGCGGCATCGCCAGTGACGACATCGGCATGGTGGCGATGGAACGGGGCTCGCGCGGTCGGGATCCGGTGCCTTTCCAGGAGAGCGACCAGAGGCTGAAGGATGCCGCGCAGGAAAAGGTCACGGATTTGCGCGATCCGGGCGCGGACCAGGGCGCGGTCGGCGAGTTTGCCAACCAGCGGCCGAAAGACCTGGCCGATGCGCGTGAGGCGGATGCATTGCCGCTGCTCCGGCAGGCCGAGCAGTCCGGCGCCGTGGTCGACGCGCAGCCGGTCGCCGACACGATAGACAGCATGCTCGGCGAGGCGA
>Ga0105051_10007712_pt1 | contig 11140 bp, 8 predicted proteins | sample FRY02_FD_78383 | JGI IMG/M metagenome (GOLD analysis project Ga0105051, IMG submission 78383) | Freshwater microbial communities from Lake Fryxell liftoff mats and glacier meltwater in Antarctica - FRY-02 (megahit assembly) | ecosystem: Environmental > Aquatic > Freshwater > Ice > Glacier...
TTCCGAAACCTTCCATTACAATTGAAGGCATTGCGGTTCCGTTATTACCGTTAAATTTACCTTGTGTAGGTACGTTTTGGATTACTGAACCAGAATTAAAGTTATACTCTGGAATCTGTTTTATCAAGTTATTATTTTTATTATATTCTTGATTCATAGTTTTAGTATAAGGTTGACTAGCAAATTCATTAATATTTTTATAAGTAGATGGGTAACTTTCAGTACATCCTACGGAATTTCTGAATTCTGGGTCGTTAAAGGCTTTATATTTGTTTGCCTGTACACTTAAAGGTTGTGAATTATCTGTTTGGAATAACTGGCTCTTGTAATTTTGATTCATTTCATAATCATTAATTCCTTGAGTTTCCATGATTACAAATATATAAGATTTAATTTTGAATTTTTATTCGCATAAATAAAAAACTTTTGTATTATTAAATGGTGGAAGTGACTGTAGGGTCGTATAATATGAGTTTTGCGTCTGACCAAGGTAAGGAAATAGGGAGTGAAATGCATTTTATTCATGATAATCTTATAAGACTTGGTGGAACAAAAAATACTAGAATTCTTTGGGAGAATAGTCTAAAATTAGTTAAACAATTTGGGAAGAAGAAGGAGATATTATAGGACTTCAAGAAATGGAGAATAAAATTTATCTTGGTAATGATTCAGTTGTTGGAGGAATTCAAAAAGTTGCAGAAGAATTAAATTTAGATAATTTAGGTATAAATAACAATGAAGTGAATAAAGTAGAGTTTGGTTATAATGGTAATGGTGCATATACATATTTAACGACTCAACATAAATTTGGGTATCCAACTATATTTACTGTTTTTAAGACAGACAAAGTTGGTATTCCTGTAGATGCATATGGTGCTGATTTAGAAACTATAAAATACATGGATATTAACAATAAAGGTAAAGATTGGGAATTACCAATAATAAAGGAATATGTAGAAGTTAACATGGCTGGAAGACCGATTATTATTACATTAACAGATAAACAATATTTATTGATAAATTTGCATAATGTTAATGACCCGGCTGATTCTAAAATTGGCATGATGAAGTTTAGAAAATATTTTAACAATGTTGTAAATAAAGCTATTGAATATTTTGCTACAAACTCATGTTATGTTTTTGATCATAAAAAAATATTGATTATGGGTGATTTTAATGATCCATATAGTGGAATAAATGATAATGATCCTTTGAAAATAAATGTGAAAATAAATGTGAAAATAAATGGTTACAAATATACTACGGGGAGAAAAACTGCTTTAAAGTCATGTTGTTACAACTTTAACTCATCTTGCAAAGATGATGAATTTAATAGTGATTTTAATATTTTAGACAAGGATGAAAAAATAGTAACATATCAAAACGAATGTAAACCAAACACTAAGGGTAACACTAAGGGAATGGAGGATAAATATCCAGGCAGAGGTAATCTTGAAAATTATCGTTTTTCTGGAGATTATTGTTTTGGTTTTGACGTAATAAAGAAATTAGAAATATACAGACCATTAAATGATGTAAGAAGTTCTGAAAGTGATCATGAATTTGTTTATGCTACTTTTACAATACCTATTACAACCCCCGAACCCGATTTTAAACAATATATGTGTAATATAAAACAATTAGCTCCTGAAAGGTTTATAAACTGGCCCGTTGAAATAAAGAAAAATGATGTTTTAATAATAGTGGATATGCAAAACGATTTTGTAGATTACCAAGATATTAAAAACTCACAAAGCGATCAAATTATAGAAGGTACTTTTGGTGGAGCAAATACATTACAAGGTCCGGGTACTTTTGGTGTAACTGACTCTAAAAATATGATTGTAGCTGACTTTGTAAATGTTATTGAAAAATTCAAAAAAGTAGGAGCTGATATTATAGCAACTAAAGATTATCATCCTGTAAATCATTGTTCTTTTAATACTGATGGTGGTGTGTACCCACCACATTGTGTTTGGGGTAAAGATGGTGCAAAAATAGTAAAACCTATTATAGACGAATTAGAGAATTACGAAAACTCTAAAATATTTTATAAAGGATTTCACCAAGGAGTAGACAGTTATAGTGCATTCGAGTATAAAAAATACACAAATAAAATTTCAAAAATATGTGGTTGTGAAGAAAAAATTGGTCAAGGAGGGTGTAATACTACATGGACAGGTTCGTTTTTAATAGAAGGTGTAAAAATTGGAGATAACCCAACAGATGAACAAATGAAAACTTTTATATCTGATTGTACCAAAGATGAAGAGTTTTATAATATTAATAATAGTTGTAAAATGATAAGATTAAATACATATTTGCAAGGTAAAATACCTGTTGGTAATATTTATGTAGTTGGTTTAGCAGGTGATATATGTGTTTTAGATACAGCTATAAATGCTTCTAAAGTTGGATATGAAGGAGTTTATATAATTTCAGATCTTATTAGAAATGCATATATCCCAGAAGTTGGATATGTAAACAAACCTAAAGATTTTGCAGAAAAGATAGAAGACGCTTCTATAAAAATAATAGAATCTAAACAAATAAAAAACGGGGGGTTAAGTTTTGGTCGTAAAAGCAGACGTTCGTTACGTAAAAACCGTAAAAGCAAACGTAAATCAAGACGTAAAAGTAAACGTTCGTTACGTAAAAACCGTAAAAGCAAACGTAAATCAAGACGTAAAAGTAAACGTTCGTTACGTAAGAATCGTAAAAGCAGACGTTCGTTACGTAAAAACCGTAAAAGTAAACGTAAAAGCAAACGTAAATCAAGACGTAAAAGTAAATTATAATAGGTTTATTATAAAAAATAAAAATCTAACATAATATTAAATTAAGATGACAGAAACCATGTCTGGATATTGCGTAAGCTTCGACCCCACTGTAGGTGTGGGAAGTTTAGGAGCTCATGTTCCTCAAACTTTTGTTCGCGCAGACACTTGGATGAATCTAGACAATAATATTAAGTCTAAACAAGACTGTAATAGCTTTCCCATAGCAAATGTTGCATCACACGTCCCCCAAGATGGAAATTTAAGTAGTAATTGGTATGTTAACGAAACGGGTAGAGGTGAGATTAATCCTACAAGTATTGAACAAACCAATCTTAAAGGACAGGAAGTATGGAATAACTTGAGTTTTCTTGACACTCAAAAAGTAACCACCAAAGAAACCAATAATTTTTCTTATGCTGGTAACGTCGCAAGAGCAGAAGGTACTGAATTTTGGACCTATAAAGATAAATTACGTACTACTACAAAGGAAACTAATAATTTTGCTTATGCTGGTAACGTTGCAAGACCAGAAGGTACTGAATTTTGGACCTATAAAGATAAATTACGTACTACTACAAAGGAGACTAATAATTTTGCTTATGCTGGTAACGTAGCTATTGGTGGATTAGCGAAAACTAGTTATAATCAATATACGGGATACGGAGACAGTAGTTCTGGTAAAAGTAGTTCTGGAGGAGCAGATACTTATGCTTTAAGAGGTGCTACTTTAGTAGAAAACTGGACACCAGGTCCTGGTAGAGAAAATCTTCTAGCAGCTCCAGAGGCTAGGTTAGGTGAGGTAGATTTCGGAACTTTTGGTACTGATGAAAGTTATGATGGACCAGGAACTTTAAAGCAGGCAATTCCATATGGGGCTAGGTACCAAAATACCTATTTAATAGGAGAACAGCACATTAACCCTAATAAATTAAGGGCTGTGGATGATCGTCAAACGGCAGGTTATCTAGTAGATCAGTTACAACAGAATCCTTTGTCTATGTACACTATTAACCCTAATAATCCACTTCCTGAGTTTTATGCAGATATTAAACCAGATAATTACAGTACAATGATTCAGAAAAACTCAAAGAGTTTAAGTCAACCTAAACCAAAGTATGAAGGGATGGAATCATCGGTAGCTGTTTATCCTGTTCTTAATGGAAAACCATCAAATCCTAATGCAGACTTTATATACAATATGAGTTTAGATTCTAATCAAGAGGTTAACACGTTTATCATACAAGAATCTACATTAAATAATAAACCAACTTTTAGTGGTAAAGCATATTCTGGTGACGTTAATTATAATTGGAATAATCAAGGTAAATCTAACAATACAAATAGAATTACTTTGGGTGGCCAAGATGAACCTCAGGTGTATGGAAACTTGTATAATCAAATTCAAATGCCTTCTGGAATGGCACAGGGAATTAATAATACAAGATTACAATCTAGACAGGGTGAGCTAAATAATCCCGCAATTTGCGAAGGCAATCCTCAACTAAATTTCGCAACCAATACTTTGATTTTAGAATCTGTTGGGAATTAACTTTTATAAGCTACCTTTTATAAGCTATCAAAATTAATAAAATAATAAAAATTATTGGATTAATAACATATGTTAAAATATAGTAGTAATACTGTCTATCATATGCTTCGAATCTAATTAAATCTTCACACTCTTTTGAAACTGAATTTAACTTTTTATTTTTTACATAAAGATTATCTTCAAACCAACCCGGAACTATTTTATCTAAACTTCCTACATTATCGTCTACTAATATTATTGTCTTGTTCCATAAACAATTTATTAATTCTTTACTATAAAATAAACCATAACCTTTAGAAGCATTTAAAAATTCAAAATATGAAACTAAATTTGAAAAGGGACTATTGCGAAGGTAATGAAATAAATTAGCAACTGATTCATTTGATCTTCCATTTATAGGAACTAATAAAGATATAATATTCCCCATTTTTTTTTTATTTTCAAAAACATTAGAAATTTGTATCAACCTTCCTTTATTTATTGTTTTATTTAATATAGAACTATTAAAAAGTAAACAATCTCCTGGATTCATTTCTAATTTTTCATACCTAAGTTTATTAGCTTCACAGGCTGTATATTTAATAACATTTTGTGAACCTGGTACACCTTCTATTTGATTTTTATCTAAATAAATTATCAATGTAAAAATGTCATTGGTAAATTTATTTATTGGGATTGTTGATAGAACATCTGTATTAAATAAAGGAAGATTATTATTATTTAATGCTCTATATTGAATAAATTGTATATCCCATTTTATAATTGAATTAATTTTTGGTATGCAAATATCTTTTATAAATTCATCAAGCCCAACGTAATTTACTTTATTATTATCAAAACAATTTCTTCCTGTTTCTAATTCTTTATCGGAAATAGCATTGGATAATTTAACATAACCTTTTTCTTTTAATAATAATTCCATTAGTAATTAATAATATTATTATTATTAATAATTAAATTCGGTGTTTTCATAATATTTTGGCTGTACTAATAATATTTTATTATAATCTAAATTTATGGTTTCAGTAGATTCTAATGCTTTAATTATTTGAGCTATACTTATTTTAGGTTTCATATTTCCCAAACCACAACACATTGACGGAATTATTAACTCATCCACTACATTCATAAATGCTTGTACTCTTTTAAAACTTTTATAACACCAATCATAGATAAATAAGCATTTGGGGTTTTGCTAACATCTTGAGGCGTTAACATTGTAGGACTAGTAATAACATAACTTGTTCCTATAGGAGTAAGAATATCTGTTTTTGTTACTATTGCCATAATGTAAGGTCTTCCTAATTTAGTTTTAAATCCCAATTTCTTAATTTTATCCCTAATCTTTTGTTACACACCTTTAAACATTATTTGAGAATAAACTTTATTAATACCTCCATCCATAAATCCAAGTGAACTAACAGGAGATATATAGTATATATTTTTTGAATCTTGCCTTGGTACATAATCTTCAACTTTACCCAAATATGTCGTGTATCCATTAGCTTTGGCTAAATTAATCCACACTTCATCCAAACTTAAAAACACAAGTCTCATTATTTATTTTATTTTATTTTAAAATTGTTACTAGAACGATTTTATTAGGACGATTTTATTAGGACGATTTTATTAGGACGATTTTAGTCACAATTACCAACACCAAACCCACCACATTCGTTATTTTGACAAGCCCCGTCACTTCCACAAGCCATACCACTAGGACTCATTCCTTTACACCAATATCCCTGAGCACCAGACCAAACAAAACCTTTATCAGAACAACATTGTTTTTCGTAATCCCATGAATCATCACCATATCCAATACCAACTGATGCACATCCGTGTCTACAAGCATATTTTGTTCCATTTACGTCCCATTCATTATCGCCATTATCTGGACATTTTTCTCCAACACCTACCTCTATACCACATATACCATATCCATGAGTTCCGCCACCAACACAACGTCCGCTTTTACAAGTTGAATCTGTTGGGCATCTATCTCCATTCTCAATTACACCTACACACCATTCTTCATGGTCAACTACTGAATCTACTGTACCATTTGGGCAGCATTTATAGTTATTGTCGGAGAATTGAGCACATGCTTTATTTCCTTCGCACATATAAGTTGTCCCGTTTTGTTTCCATGTATCAAACCCTCCTCCCCCTGAACAATCAGATCCTGGAGGTAAAGGTATAGCGCATATACCATAACCAAGAGCTCTGCCGCCAACACACTGACCACTTTTACAAGTTGAATCTGCTGGACATCTATCTCCATTCTCAATTACACCTACACACCATTCTTGTGAGTCAACCGGTGAAGGTATGGAACCGTTTGGACAGCATTTATAATTGTTATCGGTGAATTGAGCACATGCTTTATTTCCTTCGCACATATAAGTTGTCCCGTTTTGTTCCCACACATCAAACCCTCCACCCCCTGAACAATCAGATCCTGGAGGTAAAGGTGTTGCGCAAACACCCGTACCTGTACCACCGCCTTCGCATTGTCCACTTTTACAATTTGAATCGGTTCCGCAAGCAAACCCGTTCTCTACGCTGTTTACGCACCATTCTACCAATCCGTGAGTTTTACTTCCTTCTGAACAACATCTATATTCATAATCTGTAGTTCCGTATTTAGAACCTACTCTTGCACAAGGTTGATTATTATTACATGTATAATCCATTCCGTTTTGCTTCCATGTATCATCACCATTCCCTCCTCCACATTTTTCTCCCGCATTAACTCTAATGGCACATATTCCAGTCCCTGAACCACCACCAACACAATCACCACTTTTGCACGATTGGTCGGTTCCACAAGCAAATCCATCTTCACTACCACTTATACACCATTCTACCAATCCGTGAAGTTTACTCCCTTGCGAACAACATTTATAGTCAAAATCTGTAGTTCCGTATTTAGAACCTACTCTTGCGCAAGGTTGATTATTATTACAGGTATAATTAATCCCGTTTTGTTCCCATGTATCATCACCATTCCCTCCTCCACATGATTCCCCAGCATTAACAGCAGTAGCACATCTTCCACTAGCACAATTACCACTTTTACACGATTCGTTCTTTCCGCAAGCAAACCCATTCTCACCACCACTTCTACACCATTCTATCAACCCGTCATTTTGACTTCCTACTGAACAACATCTATAATCATAATCCATAGTTCCGTGTTTAGAACCTACTCTTGCGCAAGGTTGATTATTATTACACATAAAAGTGTGCCCGTCTTGTTTCCATGTATCATCACCGTTTCCTCCCCCACATAGTTCTCCTGCATCAACTCTAATTGCACATAAACCAACACCAATTCCTACACAATCTCCACTTTTGCATGATCCATTCTTTCCGCAAGCATATCCATCTTCTCCTGCATTTGAACACCATTCGTTGAATTGGAAATTATCACTTCCTTCACCACAACATCTATAATCATATGAATTTTTATCATATTTCTTATTTCCTACTCTACCACATGCTTTATTTCCTTCACATCTTAGAATAATTCCGTCTTCAACCCAATTATCGTCTCCATTTTGAGAACATAATTCTCCTGGTTTTGCAAAAGCATTTACGTATCTTTGTTTATCAAAGTTACTTTTCATTTCCCAAGCTGCTGCTTTATTAACGTCAGTAGTTAGTACTAATTTATAATCATCGGATTGTGGTGTTACGCTTAAATATTGGTTGGATGAATTTTTAATATGGAAATGGAAATCATATGGATCTAATCTATTACCGTATTTTTTTATGGTAGAGTCACTTATTTTTTCAATTTTAAATACAATACCTGTATTATTTTTATTACATTCTGTAATTTTTAAAGGAGTATTTTCATTAGATTCAATACACATAGTTTTAAAATAATTAGTTATATTATTGTAATTCTTTTTATAACCTTGTTCATTCGCAGGTTGCAAAATTAAATTAAATTTTTCCCACCAATTCTTTGTTTCATCATTAAAATCACCTTTTAATATTTCTTCATCTGTAAAATTTAAATGTCCCAAGTCGGTTATAAAAAATCTATTTATATCATTACCAATTTGCTCATTTGTTAAAAAACCATCAGTATTAACTACTTGTTTTATATAACCAAGTCCACTAGTATTAATATCTAAAAATCTAGGACCAAAGCACGCAGAAGTATAGTTGGCTTTTCCGTCTGTAAAATCTTTTGCATAACAATCTCCTGGAGGGTAAATATACTGTATCCCAACCTTGTTATAAGTTCTTGTATGAAATAATAGTTTTCTAAATATGTCACAGTTTTTAGTACAGTCTGCTACTATTCTTTTGAATCCTTCTCCCCAACCAATTTTCTCAGTTCCGTCAATAATTAATGTATTATCACATGTTTTCTTGTTATTTCCTGTATCACAACTAGATATAACACTATTTGGGTCATAACCGCTACTGTAATCAATACTGGGGTCACCTCCGTGATTATAAATTACGGAATCATTGTGATAACTAATATTTCCTTGATTTAAAACGTAAGGGTCTCTTGTAAAAACTTTACAGCCTGAATTTTCTACATTAGGGTCTGGTCCTAAACAGGTGTCACATTTATTATCAAAACCTTGAACTATTTTGAATTCATAATCTGTTTTTTTACATGTATTGCATCCAATCATATCTGAACAAGATACGTCATACATTGTTCCGTTTAGATTGTATTGATCTAAAATACATTCTTTACATTTTGTGCAGTCATATTTAGAATCTACAAAATCGTTGTTGTTTGTATATTCGGAAAATTTAATTTTACATTCAGTACAATCTGTACAATTCTGAAACTGTGAAATTTCGGGTAAATTCAATTCTGTTTTACAAGTTTCTGATGGACAAATCCTAAGATCTACGTCAGAATCTTGATACCTCATTAACTCATCACTTTGGTAATAACCTCCAGTATATTTCAAACTTTTATCTGCCAATTCTTCAAAAACTGGATACCATTTCCAAAGTTTGGGTAAACAACGTTTACTACAATCTACTTGTGATACAACATTCTTATCATTGTTGTATAGCCCAAACGTTTCTCCACAAGTAACTGCACATTCATACTCATTTTCCCCTTCAGCTGTATTTTCAACTAAGGGGCACAATTTATCAAAGGTTGATACTGCATTGGGTTTAATTTTAACATATGCTTGTCTTCGCATAGCATTTTGATGTGTTGGTAAATAACAATCATCTTGAGATTCCGAAGTACAAATATTATTTATTAAAACTACATTTGGGTTATTAATATCCGGATTAAATTGTATTCCGGGAAGTTCTACAATAGACTCTTCGCATTCCAAATCTTTGTCGCATTCTACGCTTCCTGAACACCCTCCTTTAAATTCTGGAGAAATCCAAGAACATGAAGGGCAGCATTTTTTACCTTTTGTTGTTTTAAATGGTGAAACACAAATACCGTTTATGGCACAATAACCGTCTGCGCATTCGCACTTGGATTCTTTACAAGAAACTCTTCCAGATCCAATATTAGTTCCTGTACAATCAGTTTCATTTCCACCTCTCCATCCAGCACAGTCACCACAAATGCATTCAGAGTTGCAATTATTATCATTTATATTACAAAGTCCTTGACTTATAGTTTTGTTGCATTTATAACCAAGTGTTGACCAATCTATGTACCATGTTGGTAAGTCAACAATTTCTTCATGTTTATTATCGGATAAATCAAAAACAATTTCTCCATTTTCATCTTTAATAAACCCTTGGTCTATTAATTTATTAAGTAGTTCAGGTTTATCTGGAACACATTTGTTATTTTGTAATATAGTTCCAAATCCACATGGACTAGAATTTTTTGAAAGTGTTCTATTATTAAATAATGGTATTGTAATTGTTTGTGAATAATGTAATAATAAAATAATACCTAAAATAATAACTAATATAATTGGTAATTTAGGTATTATTTTTTTTAATACCTTGGGAATTCTTATTTTAGCTTTGCCAGCCATTTAATTAAAGTAAATATAATTAAAGTAAATATAATTAAAGTAAATATAATTAAATTAAATTATTTAGTATAAATAATGAATGGTACTGTAACGAATAGTAGTCCACCACTACTTGAAAAAAAAGGGATTGTTGGAGTTTTAATAAAATATAAATGGTTTATTTTGTTCGTACTTGCATTAATATTATTTGTTGTAATATTTGTATTAGTAATTGTTAATAAAATAAAAAATAACCCGGATAATATAGATATAACAACACTTTCTCCAGTAACTAATGCACCAAATACTGGTAGTCCTGTTACCGGTAGTCCTGTTACCGGTGGTGTAACTAATGCACCAATTACTGGTAGTCCTGTAATCAGTGAAGATAAAAGTAAAATGTGTGGACCTAATACTATATTTAATCCAAATATTAATGGTGGTACTTGTATTTTTGATTCAGCGGATTCTTCTGTATATTTAGAAAATATATTCAAAGAATCAGAGAAAAATATTATTAACGTTAATGGTGGATTAAAATATGTTGCTAACTCACTTTCAAATATAGATAAAACTGATGTTCAAGCACCTGCTTGGTATATTCATTGGGATAATCTAGGAAAATTTAATGGTGATACAAATTTAGGAACGGGTACACCGTCAGTGCTTCCCCAAAGGGGTACTGATTGTGGGTGTGGAGAGTGTCAAGAGTGGAGAGGTTCAAATAACCGTGTTAATTGTAAAAACAATAAATGTGTTTGTGAATTTCCCTATACATCAGTAAATGGGGTTTGTACATCTCCTTATAAATTTAACCGTTCTGAAAA
>Ga0105051_10007714_pt1 | contig 11138 bp, 2 predicted proteins | sample FRY02_FD_78383 | JGI IMG/M metagenome (GOLD analysis project Ga0105051, IMG submission 78383) | Freshwater microbial communities from Lake Fryxell liftoff mats and glacier meltwater in Antarctica - FRY-02 (megahit assembly) | ecosystem: Environmental > Aquatic > Freshwater > Ice > Glacier...
CGCCCACAACGAGGCTCCAAAGCCCTTCATCTGGACGGCAAGTGCTCGTGACATTCTGGAAAAAGTCATGCGGGCGAAAGCAAAACTCAAAACAGTTCAAACAGCGTGAAACACTACACTAGGGCGGCGGGCGAACTAGCCACCAGCGTCATCAACAACACCGGCGTGATCGAAGCGCGCACGCTCTCCAACGTCAACGGCGTCATTCGCTTGGATGGTGGCAACGAAGGCACCGTTCTCGTCAGCGGCACGCTAGACGCTTCCGGGCGTAATCCCTTTGAGACTGGCGGCCGCATCGAGGTGCTCGGCCAGTTCGTCGGTCTCTCTGGTGCCGCCAAGCTCGACGCCTCGGGCGATGCCGGTGGCGGCACGGTGCTGGTGGGCGGCGACTACCTGGGCAACAACCCCGGCATTCAAAATGCCTTCCGCACTTATGTTGGCAAGGATGTACAAATCAATGCCAACGCCATCACCAATGGCGACGGCGGCAGGGTGATCGTGTGGGCGGATGACGTGACCCGTTATTACGGCAACATTTCGACGAAGGGCGGGGCGGTTTCTGGCAATGGTGGCTTTGCTGAGGTTTCCGGCAAAGGGTCTCTGGTTTTCGAAGGTACGGCCGACCTGAGTGCACCACACGGGGCGGTCGGCACCCTGCTGCTCGACCCGAAGAACATTACCGTAAGCAGCGCAGATCCGGGCAGCGCCACCAGCCAGACTACTGCGGCCGCCCTCGATCAGTTTTCGGACAACTCGGCGCAAACCTCCTGGATAACGCCTGCGAATCTCGTCACTTTGTTAAATGCCGCAAATGTCACGCTCCAAGCGAACAACGATCTTACGTTTACTGATGCCGTCACCGCGGGTTCTGGAACTTCATTCCTGACGCTCCACGCCGGGCGCAGCATGCTCATCAATGCGAACATAAGCCTTAGGGGCGAATTCCGCGCAACGCTGAACGATGCGGGTGCCACCGCCGGCGATCGTGACTCCGGCGCGGCGGCCTTCACCATGGCCGCCGGGACGACGATCAGCACCGCGACCAACAACAATAACATCACCATCACGATGGCCACCGGACCGGGCGGAAAGGACTCCGGCGACATCACGCTGGCCAATCTCAATGCCGGCGCGGGCCACGTCGAGGTCAATAACCTCGGCGTAACGCCCGGCAGCGACATCCTCCGGGCCAGTGAGACCCAGTTGATCACGGCCGCATCCGCCGCGTTTAATGTGAGCAATAGCGCGAACACCGGCGGAGCGATAGGCGCTTCTGGATCTCCGATTCGTGTGACGGTAACGAACCTTGAAGCCCGGTCGCAAGGTGGAGGAGCGTTCTTCAACTCTCCCGCTCAAGGCGTGACCATCGGCGGCGCAAATCTCGGCAGTCTGACCGGGATCTCGACAGTGAGCGGCGGCAATATAGAAGTGGTTGCCGCCGCTGGCAACATCACGCTAATTGAGGCCATCTCCGCCGCTGGCTCCATCAGCATCACCAGCGGCAACGGCAACATCAGCCTCAACGCCAACCTGACCAGTACCCTGGCAGGCGCGGCCATTCTGGCCAAGGCCAGCGGCAACATCACCAGCACCGCCAGCCGGAGCTTTCAGACCAACAACGGCGACTTGATTTTGTGGAGCGACAGCGATGCCACAGGCGGTGGCCACATCGCGCTGGGTAACTCCAACACCCTGAACAGCGTCAACGGCTTGACCGCCAGCAACCTGAGTGGCGGTGGCCGCATCGTGCTGGCCGGCGGCGCCGACGGCAACAGCGACGGTGTGCCCGATGGCTCCGCGCTGAGTACGACCGTGCACGGCATCTCGCTGGGTACCACCAACGCCAGCAGCACCACCCTGCGCTCGGGCGGTGGTGATATCACGGTCAGGGGCAGTACCACGACCACTTCATCTACGGGCGACGTCGTTTTCCACGGCGTCAACGTGTGGGGAGCAGCCACCATCGACGCCGGGCAAGGGGCGATCAGCATCACCGGTGAGAGCCTCGACTCGTATGGCGTCGAGTTCAGCCGGGGTAGCTCGGCGGCCACCACGATCACCTCGGCCAAGACCAGCGGCAGCGCGATTGCCATCACCGGCATCACCACCGCGGCCCAGGCCCACGGCCTGGTGTTTGATAACGACGCGGTGGAAAACATCTTGGCCACCGGCGGCGGCGACATTGCGCTCAACGGCACCGCTACCGGCAACGACTACGGCATCTTCCTGCAAGCTACCAATGTGCTGGCGTCCACTGGAAGCATCACGCTCAACGGCGGCAGCGGCGGCGTCTATGTGGCATCGGCCAGCACCCTGGGCAGCAAGTCCGGCAGCAGCATCACCAGCAGTTCGAGCGACATCACGGTTACCGGTAACCGTGTTGCGGCGGCCAGCAATGGCAGTTTTCAGGTCAACACAACCGGCGCCTTTACCTACGAGCCTTTCAATTCGGCATGGAACAGCGCCGTCGTCGGCGGAACCCTTAACGTCGTTGGAACGCTCAGCGGCGTTAACTTCGTGGGGGGGAGCGATGTGCCCTGGCTGACCTTGGGCAGCATCAGCACCTTGGGTGGACTGACTTTCGGTAAGTCTGGCAACACCTCCGGCATTGCGATCGACAGCGCCCTGTCGGTGGCCGGGCCGATCAACATTTATGGCGGCAATATCGCCGTCAACGCTGCGCTCTCCGCGGCCGGTAACATCCTGCTGCAAGGAGACATCGGCAGCTTTTTGACCCAGAACTCGATCGGCGTGAATGTCGCCGCTGCGGTGACCACCAGCAGCAACGGCAACATCACGATCAATGGTCGCGGCGGCAGCGGTACGGGCTATAGTTTTACCCACGGCGTTCAAATTGCGAACCTTGTCTCTGCAGGCGGCACCGGGGCGGTCAATATCACTGGCTACGGCGGTCTCGCCGTCAATGGCACCACCGCGCAAGACCACGGCATCGTGATTACAACTGCGAGTGGCCAGGTTAAATCCAGCGGGGGTAATGTGACTTTGGCGGGCTTCGCAGGGGGTGCTGGCACAGGCGGCGCCAACCAGGGCCTTGCCATCGTCAACGGCGCTGAAGTGTCTGCTGCGGGTGCGGGCAGTGTCAGCCTGACAGGCACCGGCGGTGTCACAGCCGCGACGGGCAATTTGGGCGTGATCATTTTGAACGGCATCAAAATTTTTACCGCAGGCGGTGCCATTGGCATTACCGGGAACGCTGGCACAGCGGGCGGTTTTAATAATTACGGCGTCATCATGCAGTCGTCCACCATTGGCAGTGCCAGTTCGGGTGCCATCACCTTGAATGGCTCTGGATCTGGCACAGGGACCGGCAGCGAAGGCATTGATCTGTCCAGCACCATGGTTTTAGGCGCGGCGGGTTATGCGGGCAACATGACCCTGAACGCCAATTCGATATCCGTAGCCGCCACCACGGTCACCAGCACCGGCGCGCTGACGGTGCAGCCCATCGGCACCAGCTTTAGCAGTGCGCTGACGTGGCCCCTGTCTGGCTTGACGCTCACCAGTGGTCTTACCGGCCTGACTCTGGGCAAGGCGGGCAACACCGCCAACATCACGGTGGCCAGCGCCCAAACCGTGGTCGGGCCAATAAACATTTACGGCGGCAACATCGCGCTCAACGCCGCCCTGACCACCACCGGCTCGGCCAACACGGTGACTGTGACCGCATCGGGCGACATCACCCCCGGCGGCAATATCACTGCGCCCGGTGGCATTAGCTTGCTGGCCAAGGGCAGCATCCGCAACGCTGCCGGGTACACCTTCACCAGCACCAACACGCCCATTTTGTTTGCATCAGACACCGACCTCTCGGGTGGCGGGCAAATTTGGCTGCAGGGTTTGTCGACCTTTAACTCCGCAGGGGGCAACGTGACCTTGGCCGGCGGCAGCTTGACCGGTAGCGGCTATGCCCAGGGCTATATCGATGGCAATGCCGAAGGCCTGCGTTTTACTGGCCTCACCATCAATTCAGGCGGCGGCAATGTCGCGCTGCGGGGCAAGTCGTTTGCCGGCGCGGTCAGCAACGGCTTTGACGCTTGGGGGGTAGCTGCATGGGGCGGCAATTTGGACATTAATAGCGGTGCAGGCACGGTGCTGATCGATGGCATAGGCCAATCCACGAATGGTTTCAACACAGGCGTGATGGTCAGTGGCAACACCATCATCACATCGAGCAATACCACGGCCAGTGCCATCACCATCACCGGCAATGCTTCGGCGGCATCGGGGCTAACCGACAACAACGGCCCGGTTGGCATTGATTTAAGCGGCACGGCCAACAGCATTACCGCCACGGGTGTAGGCGGCGGCATCACCATGACCGGCACGCGCAACAGCACCAGCACGTTTGACATGATTTTCCGGGGTGCAATATTTTGGCCAATGGCGGTGCTATCAATATCGGTAGCACCGGCACCGGCGGCACCTTATTTACCGACAATTCGCCCACCATCGGCGGCAAGGCCGCCACTTCGGTACCGACCAGCAGCAGCCCGGTCAACATCACGTTTGACAACTACAACTTTGGGGGTGAGGACGTCGGTATTGCAACCACAGGCGCATTCACCTGGCAATCGCTCAGTACCAGCTTTGGGGCGGCCGTCAGCGCCAGCTTTTTCAACTTCAGCGGCGCCACGCTCGGCGGCCTGACGATAGGCAAGGCGGGCAATACAGCAAACATCGACATCAACAGCGCCCAAACCGTCGCCGGGCCTATCAGCATTTATGGCGGCAATATAGCGCTCAACGCCAACCTGACCACCACCGCGGCCGGTGCGGCCATTCTGGCCAAGGCCAGTGGTGCCATCACGCAGGCAGCCAACGTCAGCATCACCACCAATGGCGGCAACGTCACGGGATGGGCCAATGCCACCGCCAGCAACGGCGTGGGCGGCATCTTTCTGAACCCCGGCGCCAGCATCAGCAGCGGCGGCGGCCACATCGTGCTGGCCGGTGGGCTGGATGACAACGCCGATGGCGTGCCCGATGGTTTTGCCTGGGGCAACACCAACACCGGCATGGGCGCGGTAGCCTTTGGCCCCAGCGGTGGCAGTGGCACCGTGGTGACCCTCAACAGCAGCGGCGGCGACATCACGGTGCGCGGCCAGACGGCGGGCGCCAACCTGCAGCCAGGCATCAGCAGCCAATCCAGGCTCAAGATCGATGCAGGCGCCGGCCGGGTCAGCATGACCGGCCAGTCGACGTCCGGGCATGGCATTGAGCTGGCGGTCAGCGTGGCGCCAGACCTGGCCATCCGTTCCAGTTACAGCGGCAACGCCGGAGCGGCCATCTCGCTGGTGGGCAGCACCACGGCGGCGGGCAAGGTAGGCCTGATGCCCGGTCTGCAGACGGGCGGGGGGGTGTTGATCCAGGCCGAAGGCACGGCGGGCATCACGCTGTCGGGCACCAGCCCGCACGAAGGCTTTGTGCTGGGCACGGGCACACGCCAGATCGTCGCCGCCTCGGGCGGCATCAGCATCTTGGGAACGGGCACCACCAGCGGCCTGAAGTTGCTGGGCGCCACGGCCATTGGCAGTGCCAGCAGTGGCAGCGCGGTGCAGGGCATCACACCGTTGGCGGGCCTGTCGGCCAGCGATGTCTCCCTGCTGGGCAACACCCTAGCCTGGTCTGGCAGCAATGCCGTGGTGTCGACCTCCGGCAACGTGGTGATCGAGTCGCCTGCGGCCAATGCCAGTTTTGATGCCGCCGTGTCCACCAGCGGGCTGGCGATCAACAACGCCAGCAGCATCCGCATTGGCAAGACCACCAACACACGCGATGTCACGGTTGCAAATGCACTCAGTGCGGCCGGGCCGATCAATATTTACGGTGGCAACATCGCCATCAACGCCAACCTGACCAGCACTTTAGCGAATGCCGCCATTCTGGCCAAGGCCAGCGGCAACATCACCGGCGCGGCGAGCACCGCCGTGCAAACCAACGGCGGTGCCATCACGCTGTGGTCAGACTCTGACGTCAGCGGCCAGGGCTTTATCAGCCTGGGTGCGGGCTTCAGCCTGGACGCACGCACACAGGTGCAACGCACAGCAAACGACACTTCCACCACAGCCACTGGCGGCGGCGGCGTCACACTGTCCGGTGATCTCGTGATCGACGGCACCAGTGTGGCTGGTCTCACGGTTTACTCCGGGGGCGGCGACGTGTTGTTCGGTGGGTTAGTCAACTCCGGCACGGCGGTATCGCCGTTGACTGTCAACGCCGGCGCCGGCGCTGTTACCTTCAATGCCGCCGTGGGCGCCACGAAGGAGTTGGCGAACCTGACTGTGAGCGCTGGCGGTGCCAACCTTGCGGCCAATGTGACCACAAACGGCGCCCAACTCTACAACGCGCCGGTCACGCTCATGAACGATGTGGCCGTGACGGCCACCAATGTGACGTTCAACGGTACGGTGGATTCCGACAGCGCCAGCACGCCAAGGCAGCTGAGCGCCTTCATCCGGCCCGGCACTCAGTACTACTGGGTGGACTGGACCAGCTGGAACGCGGCGACCAATACCGCCACCGGCACAATCACCACGGCCACAGGCACGGTGACGGTGACCTACACCAACCCCCAAGGCATCGCCGGCATCCAGATCAGTGGGGGTACCAACTACTGGACCTCTACTACCTCGGTGTCGCCATGCCAGCACGCTGGTGGCCAATGCCCCCGTTACCACCGACATTATTCGGTTGCAATACCAGGGTTCGCAAACCCTGAGTTTTAGCGAATCGGTCGAAAACTTGGCCTTTGCCTTTGTCAGCCTCAACGGCAACGGCTACAGCTTCAACAACGACTTCACCATCGCCAGCTACGCGGGCTCCAATGTGGGTGGTCTGGGCACGGCAGGCAATGGCTTCTTTGGTAATGGCACCGTCATAAAAGCCGTGGTCGGAGCCGAGTACCAGCTTAATTACACCGCCTCCGCCTTGGGTACCGAGCCGCAAGGCACGATTCGTTTTGAGCGTTCGTTCTCTACCGTGTCGTGGCAAAGCCAGAGCAATGAGGACTGGAATGGCTTCACGGTCGGTATTCCAACCACCTCGGCAGCGGTGGGTAAGCTAGTGCTCAACGGTTTGGTGGGCAATGGTGCCGCCCTGGGCGCGGTGGCCATCACCGGTGGCCTGGATCTCAACGCCGCCATTAGCAACGCCGCCTCGCTGTCGGTGACATCCGTGTCCGATCTGGGTGCAAGCATCACCACGTCTGGCAATCAGGCCTTCACCAGCAGCTTGAGCCTCTCAACCAACGCCAGTTTGACCACCACGGCCAGCGGCAATGTGAGCTTCGGCGACACGGTTAATGGTGCCAGAAACCTGACCGTAGCCACCAATGGCACAGGCTCCGCAGCATTCACGGGCACGGTGGGTGGCAGCACTGCGCTGCAAAACCTGTCGGTGACTACCGACACGGGTACGGTGACGCTGGCCAGCGTCACCGCCGCCAACCTGACAGTAGCGTCGAACGGCTTTACCGCCAGCGCCACGGCCAGCAACAAAACTTACGACGGCAACGCCGACGCCACCCTCAGCGCGACCAGCATGAGCGGCCTGACCCTGCAAAGCGGGAGCAACCTCTCGGTAGTGAAACCTACGACGGGTAGCTTTGCCAACGCGAATGCGGGCACCGGCAAAGCCGTTACCAGCAACGCTTTTAGCATCACAGGCTACAACGGCGTCCTGGCCAGCGATCTGCTCGAAGGCAGCACTGCGTTGACTGCCACCACCAGTGCCAACATCACCACGAAAGCCCTGACCATCACCGGCATGGCCGCCACCTCTCGCGTGTATGACGGCACCTCGGTAGCCGCCCTGACTGGCGGCACCCTGAGCGGTTTGATTAGTGGAGAAACGCTGAGCTTCTCAGGCCAGAGCGGCGCGTTTGCCGATAAGAACGTCGGCGCCGCCAAAGCGGTCACCGTGAGTGGTACCGCTTTGGCGGACGGCACCGGCCTTGCCAGCAACTACAGCATCACCAACCCGACAGGCCTGACGGCCAGCATCACGGCCAAAGCCCTGACCGTCACCGCCACCGGCACCAACAAGGTGTATGACGGCTTGACCACCGATGTGGTGAGCCTGGCCCCGACCGCGTTAGCGGGGACGTGCTGACCCTGGCCAACACCGCCGCCAACTTCGCCGACAAGAACGTCGGCACGGCAAAGACGGTGAGCGTGACCGGCATCGGCGTCACCGGTACGGACGCTGGCAACTACAGCATCGCAAGCACCGCGACGACCACCGCCGACATCACCGCCCAAGCACTCACACTTGCCGCCAGCCGTGCCTACGACGGCACCGCCGCACTGGGCACGGTCACCTTGGGTGGCTTTGTGGGCACCGAGACTTTGAACTACAGCGCAGCCACTGCCAACGATGCCCACGTGGCTACTTTGGGCAAATACGTGAATGCGATCACGCTGGCCGATGGCAGCAACGGTGGCGTGGTGGGCAACTACCTGCTGCCCAGCCTGACTGCGGCCAGCGCCAGCAACACGGTGAGCTTCAGCGCGGTAACGCTGACGCCCACGATCAGCAACACCGGCGTCACCAAGGTGTATGACGGCACAAGCAATGCGCCAGCCAGCTTTACACCCACCTACACCTTTAGCGGGTTGGTAAGCGGCGACACCGCTGCCACGCTGACCTCTACCAGCGTGGCGTATGACTCGAAGGACGTTGCAGTCGCCAGCCTGGTTACCGTCTCGGGCTTGGCGCTGTCTGCCGTCACTGGCAGCAACAGCTCACAGACAACAGACTATGTGCTCAGCGGCAGCAGCAAGACGGTGGGGGCGGCTATAACGCCTGCGTCGTTGACGGTGCGGACCAATAACGATGCAAACCTCTTTACCCAAGGTGTGACTGGCACAGCCGCTTTTAACGGCGTGAGTTACAGCGGTTTTGTGAATGGCGAGAGCACCGGGGTGCTAGGCGGCACGCTGGCCATTGCCCGCACGGGTACGCAGACGGATGCCGCTATGTACAGTGGCGTATTGGCTGCGTCGGGCCTGAGCGCGACCAACTACGCCATCACCTACGCTACCGGCGACTACACCATCGTTCCTGCCAATCAGTTACTGCTGAAGGTGACCAACGTCAGCACGTCTTACGGGACTGGGCCAAGCTACAGCGTTGCGAGTGCCCAATACCTGACAAATGACTTAACGACCATCAGTTCACCGACCGTGACCAGCAACGGTGGCAACAGCTTTACCGTGGACGGAGTGACCTTTGCCGTGGCAGCCAGTGGCACCACCACCAGCACGTCATTACAAACCGTGGTTGGCAACTACCAGTTGGCTGGCGCTGGCACGGCGGGCACGACCGCCAATTTCAGCAACAACCTGGTGGTGGTGGGTTCGCTCAGCGTAGCCCAAAAGGGCATCACCGCCAGCGCCAGCAGCGGCGTGAGCAAAACCTACGACGGCAACACCAGCATGACCGGTGTTACCTTGGACCTGACGGGCAAGGAAGTCAACGGCGCGCTAACGGACTCAGTCACCGTCAGCGGCACGGGTGCGTTCAGCAGCGCCGATGTGAGTCGCATTGGCGGCGTTGTGCAGGCAGATAAGAGTTACACCATCTCTAACCTGGTGCTGGGCGGCACCGATGGGGGTAACTACTTTCTGTCAGGCGGCAGCAACTTGAGCGGCAGCAACGGGCAAATCAACGCCATGTCGCTGACCGCAAGCTGGGCTGCGCAAAACAAAACCTACGACGGCACCACCGCCGCTGTGGCAACGGTAGCCAGCGACAACCGCATTGCGGGCGACACGCTGACATTCACCAACACGGCGGTGTTTGACACCAAGAATTTTGGCACCGGTACAACGGTGAACATCAGCGGCATTACCTTGGGTGGCGCACAGGCAGGCAACTACGACCTGGCAGCCACCACCGGCAACACCACCGCCAACATTGATAAGGCCAACCTGGCACTGGCGGCGGTGACCGACACCAAAACCTATGATGCAGGTGTAACTTCCACCGGCGTGGTGTCCATCACCGGCAAGGCTGCGTCTGACACCGTGACCGCATCGCAGCAATTCGCCTCCAAGAATGCCCTGGGCGGTGGCGGCAGCACCTTGCAGGTGGCAACTGGCTACACCATTCTTGACGGCGGCAGTGTTGACATGAGTGGCAACTACACCATTACCGACAGCGGCACGGCCAGCGGCACCATCAACAAGAAAGACATTACCGTGTCAGTGGGTGGTGGCATCAGCAAGACCTACGACGGCAATACGTCAATGACCGGCGTTTCACTGGCGATGACGGGCAATCTGGATAGCACCAACCTGACGGTCAGTGGCTCGGGCTCGTTTAACGATGCCAACGCCGGCATTGGCAACCGCGCCTACACCTTGGCCGGTCTGGCGCTCAGTGGTTCAGAGGCGGGCAACTATGCGTTGGCAGGCGGCGCGACCAGTTTTGCCGGCACCGACGGCACGATTAACCAGCGCACGGTGACGCTTGCGGCCAGCAAAACCTACGACGGCAGCAACGCCTTGGACAGCTTTGTCACGCTGGGCAACCTGGCAAGCGGTCAAGCGCTCACCTACAGCAGCGCAACGGCCAACAGCAAAAACGTAGGCGCGAGCAACTACATCTCCGCCATCACCCTGGCTGACGGCGCTGGTGGTGCGGCCAGCAACTACGTGTTGCCTACCTTGGATGCGAGCAATGCGGCCGCCACCATCAGCCAAGCTGCACTGGGTGTGACGGCGAACTTCGTGACTAAAACCTACGACGGCAGCACCACGGCCACTGGCACCGGCAGCGTCGCCGCGCTGGCCGGCACTGACAGCGTCAACCTCTCCGGTAGCCAATCCTTCACCGACAAGAACGTCGGCAGCACCAACAAGACCGTCACCGCCAGTGGCGTGACGATCAAGGACAGCGCTGGCGCCGACATGACCGGCAACTACGCCATCACCTACACCGACAACGCGGTCAGCACCATCAGCCAAGCCGCACTGGGTGTCACGGCGAACTTCGTGACTAAAACCTACGACGGCAGCACCACGGCCACTGGCACCGGCAGCGTCGGCACGCTGGCCGGCACTGACAGCGTCAACCTCTCCGGTAGCCAGGCCTTCACCGACAAAAACGTCGGCAGC